>Ga0255055_10001576_pt1 | contig 16508 bp, 26 predicted proteins | sample JV7_2_27_MG_FD_188633 | JGI IMG/M metagenome (GOLD analysis project Ga0255055, IMG submission 188633) | Seawater microbial communities from Jervis Inlet, British Columbia, Canada - JV7_2_27 | ecosystem: Environmental > Aquatic > Marine > Inlet | place: Canada: British Columbia | collected... | reverse complement strand
TCCCGAACTGTGGCGGGCGTACCGGCAAGCGGAGCGTGAAGAGAAGGAATAACTTCGCCGTATAGGAGCGGTGGCATGGATCCCAGGATTCAAGAGATCGAGAGAGAGTATCTGCGGAGCGATCTGCCCGCGTTCGACCCGGGTGACACCGTGCGCGTGCGCGTGCGCGTCGTCGAGGGGAAGAAAGAGCGCGTCCAGGCGTTCGAGGGGATCTGCATCGCTCGGAGCGGTTCGAGCGTCGGCGAGACCTTCACCGTCCGGAAGATCTCGGGCGGCGTCGGAGTGGAGCGGATCTTCCCCACGCACTCTCCGTCTATCGCGGGAATCGAGATCATACGGCGCGGCCACGTGAGACGGGCCAAGCTCTATTACCTGCGGGAGCGGGTCGGGAAGCGTGCCCGAGTGCGCGAGCGCCGTTGGTGGCTCTCCGAGAAGCACCGGGCGGCGATGCTGGCGACCCAGGCGCCGCCGCCACCCACCGCCGAGGAGATCGCGGCGGAAGAGGCCGAGATGGCCGAGCTGGTGGAGGAGGCCCGCCTGGCGGAGGAAGCCAAGCTGGCCGCCGCGGCCGAACTCGCCGGGGATGGCGCTGCCGACGAAGCCGACGCGGAGGCGGAGGCAGTCGACGAGCCTGCTGCCGAGACCGAGGCTGACGAGGTTGGCGACGAGGCTCCGGCGGAGGTCGCAGCGGAAGCTCCCGAGGCAGTGGAAGCCGCCGAGGCGGGGGGAACCGAGGAGCCCGAGGAACCCGGTTCGGACGAAGAAGACGCCCAGAAGGCCACGCAGGTCGACAGCTAGCGTGGCGCCGTCCACCGCTCCCCTGCTCTTCGAAGAAGAGGGATGGGCGGCCGGGTGTCAGCGCGTCGTGGGGGTGGACGAGGTGGGCTATGGACCCGTGGCCGGCCCCGTGGTCGCCGCGGCGGTCGCTCTCCGCAGAGGTCAGCGGTTCGAGGGTGCCGTCGACAGCAAGCTGCTGAGCGCGAAGCGACGGGAAGAGCTCGCCGGCCTAATCCAAAAGCAGTGCCTGGCGTACGGCGTGGCCGCCGCTTCCTGCCGAGAGATCGAGCGCCTGAACGCCCGGAACGCCGTCGCACTCGCCATGCGCCGCGCGCTTCGACACCTCCCTTTCGAGCCCGATCTTCTTCTCGTGGATGGCAACCGTGTGCCCGGTCTGCGGGAGCACACGCCCGTCGTTGGCGGCGATCTGAGGTGCCACTCCATCGCCTGTGCCTCGATCGTGGCGAAGGTCACCCGAGATCGCCTGATGCGACGCCTGGGCCGCCGGTACCCGGAGTACGGCTGGGAGTCGAACAAGGGATACCGAACGGCCGAGCACCGGGCCGCGATCCGCGAGTTCGGGCCCACGCCTCATCACCGACGTACCTTCGCCGGCGTGTTGCAGGTGGAGCTATCGCTGGACGCGGCCGACAGTGGCGTGTCGGCAGGGCACGCTCTACGAGGAGAAGCAACGAGTGTCCGCGCGTGACCGGCCTTCCCATAGTCCCGTGAGCTAGAGCATGCACTCCGAGCACCTTCAGAACGTACAGTGGTCCTGGGTGGCCTTTGGCTGGTTCGCCGCCGTCGCCGCGGCCAGCGGCTTGCTGCTGGCCCTCGAGGCGGCGGGTGCGATGGGCGGAAGCGAAGGCGTGGATTCGGTCGTCGTGGCGGCGTCGGTCGCGGCCGGCTTCGGGTTCGGCGGGTTCATCATGTGTTACAAGACCGCCGCGGCGCCGATACTTCACGGGGGCGCGATGGCCGGCCTCAGTTTCGTCGTCTGGTTCCTCCTGAACCTGACCTTCGGAGGCTTCACGACGGGCCTGAGCGCGTGGGAGGGTCTTTCCGTCCGCACTTTCGCCGTGGCCTTGTTGGTGCAGGGAGGGGCGGCGATCGCGGGCGCCTGGCTCGGGTACCGCTACGCGCCCGTCCGAGTAGAATAGAGGGACGCACCGAGCGTTCGGCTCGGCTTGGCCGGGTAGCTCAGTCGGTAGAGCAACGGACTTTTAATCCGTAGGTCGTGGGTTCGATCCCCACCCCGGTCATTGACTTACAGCCTCGCTTGTTCCTCACCGTGGGACAAACCGTGGAACGAGCCAAAGATTACGCCTCTCGGGCCGACTCCTCACGGCCCGGAGGGAACAAGATTCCATCCATCGTAAGGGCGTTGTCGCCCTGGTCCTTCCGCTTCGTGTACCGGCGTGTCATCCGAGGATCGATATGCCTCATGCTCTGCTGAACACTCGCTTCGGGCCGTCCCGCGTCCACGAGTGATTGGCCGTAGAAGTGTCTCAAGTCGTGCAGGGTCAGCTCCGGTGCGCCAGCAGCCGCACAGGCACGCTTCCAGTGCTTGTAGAGCCATTTGTGGCCGAGTGGCGGAGGGACAGCCTGCTTCACCCACTTCCAAGCCTCTGGACCGACGGGGATCACGTCCTGACTGGCCGCAGTCTTGGTTCCCGGCACAGTGATTTCTTTGGAAAGATGCCGGAGATGATCGTCCTCAAGACTCAAGTACTCGCCGACGCGAAGGCCCGTCGCGGCGAGTAAGACATAGGCGGCTTGGGCATGCTCTGGAGTCCGGGCAACGATATGCCAGAACAGCTCTATGGAAAGCTCAGGTACTCTACCAGGAGGCTCCTGTGCGCGGGGGAAAGCTCTCAGCACCTCTCGACGGAAGGGGTGGTACTTGTCGCCAAGAGTCACAGATAGAAAGCGGCTCACAGCGGCTCGCAAGCGGTTCCAGTCCGCTGGACCAGCTGGCCATGACCCACGAAGCTCATTCCAGTCTACGCGCTTGAGATCCGCCACCGTTGCGTTGTGACTGAGCACACCGCTCCGCCGGAGCGATCGAAACGATACGGCGTAACGTTTGCGGCTGCCCTCGGCTCGGGCGGACCGAGGAAGCCACTCGCTTACACAATCCCAGAGACTGTCAAGCACGACCAGTTCAGAGGCGAGGTATGGAAGCTGTCCCATCCGCTTCGCCTCATAGACTTGCTGGATGGTCAAGGAGTGATCGCGGATTCCCCGGAGGAGATCCAGCTTACCGTCCTCGTACAGCTCCGTCAGCATGGCGTCCAGCGCCTCGAACCGCTTCCTGTTACGAGTACCTGAGGCCAGGGCGATCCGTCCGATTCCCTTAAATCGACGGTCGATTCGATAACTCCCGCCTGGGGAGATACGGTGCGTCAACGTACTGCTCCTTCACGCAGAGACTCGATCCACTCGATAACATCTTTCTGATACCACATAACTGTGGAGTGTCCGAAGGAGATCTTGCCCGGGACGTTGCGGCGTACCCATTCTGGGGGTCTGTAGCTGCCAAAGATCTCCCTGGACACCTCGTGAGCGGTCATCAAGCGGCCTCGATGCACGCTGTTCTCCTGCCCGGTCCTCTCCACCAGTTGCAGATTAGGCTGGCGTTCGCTTGCCATACAGCTTCTCGATCTCCTTGAGCAATAGCTCCCGGACGTAATGACCTAGCAGGACACCATGCGCAGCAGCGCCCGCCTCCAACAAACGCCTCTCAACCAGAGTGAACCGGGCGCTGATGATCTGATCGGTTCTTTGCTGACTGCCGCTGGGTACCTGTTTACTGCGGTATACGCTACTCATTTGGCTAAACAATAGCTTTCCATGCACGTTGCGTCAAGTGTACTGTGCGGTGTATACTGTGTTGAACATCGAGGGGGATCTGTTGACACCGAAACACAGCACCGTGCAGGAGCGTCTTGCACACTGGCGCAAGGGAATCAAGCGGGTTTCCCTTCGAGAGTTTCAGAGGGTAGTCAACAACCACTTGCCGCCCCACGCTCAGGTTAGTGTCGGAACAGTCAGGAACTACGAACTTGCTCCCGGCGATCAAACACACTCCCCGGGACCACGAGCAGAGTTCATTGCCGCCCTAAAGGCCGCATACCCTGATCTGAGCCTGAACTGGCTGCTGCTGGGTGAAGGTCCTCCTACGGAGCCAGATCGCAGGCTTGAGGATCACCTGAAAGAACTCATCGTCCACGCCGAGGAAGGCGAAACAACGGTGGGCAATCTCCTTGAGGAGGGACTCAAGAGTGGCTTTCCGCTCTACGGCACGGTGACCGATGCCTTGGCGCGATACGATCTTCCGTTCAATGCGAGTTCGACCCTGCAATCGTTTCTGATCCGGGTGTTTTCAAGTCGCGCCGAGAGTGGAGGGTCTGTCTCGGTGCGTGACGTGGGACGCTATCTGGATCGCGAGATGGGCCCGGCGTTGCGAGGGAAGTTCCTTACTGAGGGCGAGCAAATGGCCGCGATCTTGGGCGTGCTTGCTGCGCTCTATGTTCGAGAGTTTGGAGCCGCGGTTCTAGTCAAGTAAGCACCACGTCCTTCCCAAGGGGGGGAGGTAGCCACCCCGAAGCCTGGGACTCCAGCATGGGACTCCCAGCGCCGAGTCGGCGAGCGAGCCCAGGCGGGACCACATCGGGAGCGGGGCCAGGCAGAGCCTACCGCCAGCCTAGCAGCGACGGGGTGGGGGGTAGGCCGGATTGCCAGGGGCTCCATACGAGCGGGGCCCCATCCAGCCGCAGGATTTTTTTCTTCCCTCGCAAGGCCGAACCCTAACTCTTGATAACGACGTTTCTAGGGTCGATTCGGCGATACTCGCGAAAGCTCGGCCTCAAACCAGAGATTCTCGTCGGGCTTGAGCCAGTAAGCCAAGAGCTTTTCACCTTCACGCCGCAAAACGACTCGCGTACCGTTCGCACAGTCCCCGCTTACCAGTTGCTGCGCGACGACCAACTCGCCAGGGCCGACGAACTCCAGAATCAGATCGTACGAGCAAGGCGACGGGGATTCGTATTGTGCTTCCCCAACTACCTCGCCGAGCTTCTGCTCGGAATAGAACAGCCACCGTACCGGATAGGAGGAAAAACCCGGCGGCTCAAGCGTGCCTATCCAGTAGCCAGCGGCAAAGTAGCCTATCGGAAGGACGCTCGGTTTGGACGGACTGACGGTAGGGGGGATCTCGACCGTAGCGACCGAAGGAGCGGCGGGGGCCGGTGGAGCTGTGCGAGTTGGCTGGGAAACGATCTGTGAGCAGACGACCTTGAAGCTGACTTCCGCTATGCCCCCTTGCGCTATTACAACCTTCTGCGGATTGCCTTCTGGAATAACGCAATCCTCGGCCACGTCGAGAAGGATTGCAGTGTGGCTACCCGGAATGACCCTTCTAAACTCCACCGAACCGTTCACACTGACAGACTGGCGCAGGGTATCGAGAGCCACGACGTAGCCGTCAGCATCAATAGTGCTACCGGACGTTGAGACGACGATTCGGACTTCCCCGGTCTGGCCGGTCAGCGATCGTGGAAAAACAAGAAAGACCAGGAGGCATGTCGCGCTCAGAACCCGAATCTGCCGGTCTGTTGCCATTGATTTACGGCTGTTCATTGACAGGTACTCACTTGGCTAGTTGAACGTCAGTCCAACGCCAACCTGGAAGTAATCGATCGTGTTGCCCACTGTTGTGGGGAGCCAATTAAGGAACGGGGTAATCGCAAGGTTGCCCGACTTGCTTATCGGTGCGTCGTAGCCGAGGCCAATGAGGAAGCCTGCTCCATTTTCTGTTTGTGAAAATCCGAATACTTCCGCTTGAAAGCTGGCGAAACCAGCGCCGAAAATGAGGAAGAAATCTCTCGCACTCGGGAACCAAAGAACCTGGAATGTGACCGTGCCGCCTTGGAGCGTCACGCCGTCTTCCTCCCTCCAGAAACCGTTAGTCCCTCCCGCAAGTCGAACGTATTGGGAGGGAGTACCTCCAAGCCTCGCGTTGCCGGAAAAGCCCCAGATGCGGTCGCCGCATCCACTTGCAAGGCAGCCCAGGTTGCCTCCCCCAAACCCAAAGCCGCCCCACAGGCCAGCCCGGTTATTTCGTGTCTTGCGTTGTGTAGATGAACTCGGCTGAGGATCGTCGGGCGCAACCACCAACTGGCCTTCGCCGCACACGATCTCAAACCGTATTTCGGCCACGCCGTTTGCGGCAATCACGACTGTCCTTGGGTTGGCCCCCTGGACGGTACAGTTTTCAGCTACATCGATGAGCGATGCGGTATAGGAGCCTGCCGAGAGTCTGGCGAAGGCCACAGAGCCGTTGACGCTTACCGATTGGCTAATGTCGTCTAAGGCTACGACGTAGCCGTCGGAATCGAGGTTCGCCCCCGATGTGGACACAAAAACTTGAAGGTCCCCCGTCTGGCCAAGCAGCGGTGCGAACGACAAGAGTAGCAATACAATCGACAGCGAAACCTTGCGCAGCATGTGTAATCTCCTTGATCGTTCTGGCATCCCGAGTCGCAAAGCCGTTCGCGCTTCTGCCTCAACGGCTGAGAACGATGACACTTGGGAACGTGAGCACCACATCGCAGTTGTCATCCACTATGTCTATAGGTCCGTTAAGGGTGAGCACGTTGTTGGCGCTGTCGAAACTGCCGCTAAATGACGGCCGATGGTTTGGGCATAGACTACTCGCAGTCGTGATGTTGACCGATGGATTCAGTCCGCTAGCTATGGTGCCGGTGAACGTGCCACTCCCTTGGACGGCCACAAGGATGACGCCGTCACTTAGGGTGCCGACGAGGCTCGAACTGCCCGACAGGTCGCCAGCCGATTGCTGAATCGCTATGCTAAACGTGGCCTCCAATGCCACGCCCTGCGAAATTCCAGCCAACACGCCCGCATAGCTGCCGGCAATGTTCTCGAAAGTCGGGCCGGGTGACGGTCCAGTGCCACTGTCACCGCCGCAGGCCGGTAGAGCAACGAGGAAGGTGCCAGCTAGCAGCTTGAACAGGTGGTTTCGCAATCTCATGGTTCCTCCAGCGCCAAGGTGAGTTGAGACTGACCGACGCTATCGTTGGCAAGTCCTAAGCCCGCCTACGCCAGCCAGGGGTTCAATGAGTAGGTTCCCCTCCCACGGCTGGCACAATCACGATACGGCCTGTTTGGGGGACCGCTTCGGGCATAGGTTCTCCTCTCGAGGAATGGGTAATTTGTGACGCACGCGGCCCAAAATGTACATAGACGTTCCAGGCTATGGCATATGACCGTTACGCCACAGGAACTAGGGAGTAGGATCAGACGCAGCCGCAAGTTGGCCGTGCTGACCCTTCGCGAGGTGTCGGAACAGCTGGCCAAGAACTACGACATGCTGCTCACTCATACCTCTTTGGGCAGGATCGAACGGGGCGAGCAGAAGCCCAACCTCGGCGTCTTAGCCGCCCTCGCTCAGACATACGACAGCTGCATACCTCGGTGGTTCGGGTTGAACAGCGGGCCTGAGCACCCGCAGGAAGTGGCCAGAACGATTGTCTCGGCCCAGCGAATGCTCAACAGCATGTACGACGACCACCCTGACTAGGCGTTCTCGTCGTCGCTTGTAATCGCCCTGATTTTAGCGTTCACGGCTTGTGATCAATCACCTACTTCGGCAGTGCCCCAGGACGACCTCAACGTCCTCGCTAAACCGGGTGGCGGGCAAGGTGGAAAGGTCAAGACCGTGACCGCGGCGGAGCTGGGACCTAGAGATCGTCGTGGGAGGCTCTAGCGGCCCGTTCAGCTCTATCACTGCCGGCTTGGACTGCCCGGAGGGCAAGACGGTGATCGGCGGTGGGTTCAAAGAGGATGTCGCGGACACACCAAACTTCGTGCTCACTGGAGCCTACCCGGTGAGTCCACCAGCCGGTCAGAGCTGATACAGGGTCAGAGCCCGATCATCCGATCAGAACCAGATCCCGGGTATTACCCTCTACGCGGTTTGCATCAATGAATAATCAGATTGCAGCAATAGTCCTTTCGAGCTTTCTGATCGTCGCTGTTCCGACCGCGCTCAGAGCACAGGAAAGGCAAAGCTGCGTTACGGCCTGCGATGCGATTGGCTATCTGTCGAAGAATCCGTACTTGAGTGGCAGTACGGCGTCTCCGTTCAGCAAGTACGATCCGAACTCACCGACGAATCCCTACAGTCGTTACGGAAGCAGATACTCGCCTGACGGGGCTAGGAATCCATATACGTCAGGTGGACTGCACATCTATGGGTCAGACGGTACCTATCTCGGAAGGCTGAACGCTAACAGCTACGATCCAGAGTCGGTGGCGAACCCCTACGGGCGGTACGGATCCAGATACAGCCCAACGTCTGTGAAGAACCCGTATTCAAGGTACGGGTCGCCGTACTCTCGGTCCTCGGCAACGAACCCCTACGGCCTCGAACCACCCGCTCTAGCCAAGCCAGCGAGTAGGAAACGTCCAGATTGGTAGGAGAGCCGTAACGAGCGTTTCCGGATTCGGGCGCAGCTTCCCTCCCGTATCTGGGGGGGGGCGGGGTGCGGTATCCAAGCTCGGGACTCCAAACCAGGGACTCGCGCAAGCACAGCGAGCGCCTTCTTCTATACTACCGCTCCGCTACCTTCCGCCACTTCCGTAGCGCGTCGAGCTTTCCGCGCTCGCGAGCCCACCGCTCGACCCACACACGAAATCGCCGTGATCGCGGTCATCGGGAAACAGCCGCTCTCCAGACTCTGTCAAACTGGGCCTGTGCCCGTCTTGTGGCGACTCGGTAAGAGATTACAGCGATCGGTATGCTGAGTAGGGCACCGACGAAGCCGCCAGCAACCGCATTGATGAGTTCGGTGGACTCGTAAACTAGACCGCACATGGTTCAGCTCCGGCGTTGGCTTCTTCGACAGCAGGTACAGTAGTCTACTCTGCGCCGCACGAACGTCGCGAGACACCGAAGATCATCTAGTCCACGCTCCTGATCTCGTCCTCCGACCATACGCCGCAGAATAGAGGTTCTCCCGACTTTGCCGTGGGCATTTCCTGCCATAGGCTTGCAACGTTCTTTCGGCCTTTGAGACTTCCAGCGAGGATAGCCGCCAAGTGTGGTTCTGGGTCAGCCTCGGACTAATGATAGTGGCTGGCTTGTTGTCGCCTCTTGGGTCGCGGCTTCAAGGTACGAGTCTCTGGGTGGGCAAAACTCTTGTCCCGCCTGAGGCGGCGGATGCCCAGCCAACTGGGCTACAGGACGCTGTTAACGATGGGTGGCCAAGCAACCTCGCCTTGATCACGAGCCTTCTACCCTTCGGGGCCGCCGTAGCCGGTTTCATGCACAGGTGGTGGCTTTGCTTCGCTGTTTTTGTAGCCTGGACTGTCATAGCCCAGGTGGTGTCTAGAACGCGCTTGGTGCCGCGAACAGTGGACTGGTATCTACTCCAGTTTGTCAATCATGCTGACCGGAGGCGAGCGGATTATCTCAAGGGCGGTGATGTGGCACGGGCCGAAGCTGCGGAAGAACTGTCCAAAGGGCTTTCGAAGGTCCTCGATCTCTACCTCGGCAGCGGCGTTCCAGCTCCATCGGTCAATGAAGCTCGTGCGGCCCCATTCGGTGATGAGTCGTACCTGCTTAGACAGACTGAAACTGGTTTCGGAGTAGTAGACATCAGGTATGTATGCACGCTTTATATCACGTCCCTGCTAAGCGATGTTAGAGACGCTTGGCCGGAAATTCGAGAGGCTCTCGAAATCTGGCATCAAGACCATGCCGCACTTCAAGAGACCCCAAAGAACGAGGCTGAGACGCTGCTTGCCGTCACCGCAATCGGAATGAGGTCGCTGCCCGAGATCGTGTCAGCAGAAGCAATACCGCTGTATAGCGAAGCCGTTGAAGACGTCTTGGTGGAACTGGCCGGAACAGAAGATGTGATCCCGACACTGCGCAGATATGCAGAAATCTGGACACCTACCCAGCTAGATGAAACAGCCTACTTGGACGAGTTTGGACGCTTCTTCACTGCAAGGGTGTTGCGGGAGTCCCCGCTGGTTGAAGACGCGCCTGACCTAGTGAGCGGCAAGCTGCTTCTGTTGTCGCTGGGTAAGTGGCAGGAGGCGATGCGAAGTGCGCTCGCAATTGAATCCTAGGAGGGGACCAAGTCCTCCTGTTGGACCGAATCGAGGCCCGCCTACCAGTGCATAGGAGTCCAGCCTTCCACGCGGTCCTCGTCCACGACGTAGCCGCGCGGTGGCTACGTGAACAAACGCTCGGGGCGGCCCCTCCACGCTCCTGATCTCGTCCTCCGACCGTACGCGCCCGATTGGGAGATCCCACCACATCTGCAAACAAGATTCTCGCGACAGGTCGTGCCGCTGGCGGCGACCTACAGTGAGAGTTGTGTGTCTCGCCCAACGTCCCACGCCAGATGATTTGGAGGCCAGTATGGGATCGCTAAGGAGACATCCACCTGGATACGAGGTGGTGTTCAAGAACCCAACCACTAAGGAGCCCTATGTAGGCACGATCGTAGATGAGGTGTGGGCCACGGAGCCGGAGGAGTTTGGTGAAACCGCTCTAACCGATAACGGTGGTTGGCGTGAGGGAGCTTTTGTTGCTCAACTCATAGAGTGGCCGAATGGCCACCGATCCGTCCGCTTTACCTACTATCTGCGGCCCGAAGGCAGTGGTTCTGACTCGTGGTACTTTGGCGGCCAATACGCTGCTTCTATGGGAGTCAAGGATTATCGCCAGTTGATGGAGAAGCTCGGACACGTGTCCTGGTGATTCAACGATCCGTCGCAGAATGACCGTCGATGACGCCCCGCGGACCAGACTCGCGAAAAACGATGAGTTATCAGGTAGGAGTCGGCTGAACGGAAAGGCAAGGTCACTATGGCACTGAAACCCTGTCGTGAGTGTGGAAAGCAGGTAAGCACCGAAGCAGCCACATGCCCAAAGTGCGGTGTCAGCAGCCCGGCTCAGTATGCCGGCGCTCTCGCCGAGTGCCGAAAGTGTGGGAAAGGCATTGGCTCGCGAGAAAAGCAGTGTCCACACTGTGGTCGCAAGGACCCCACCCAGGTCAGCAATGTTGGGTGTGCAATTCAGTCGATCCTAATTGTCGCGGTCGTACTTTTGATTGTTAGGTACTGCGGAGGGCCGTTTTCCGGAGGGCCATGAACTTCCCGTAGCCACTCCTCGCAGCCGTCTTGCCGTGCTAGAACGTCCGGCCCATACGGACCCTGTTGGGAGATTCCACCACAGCACGCCTCAAGATTTTCACGACAGGTCCTGCCGCTGGAGGCTAACTAGAGTCGGACGGACGCTAGTGTTGCCATGTCTCCCGGCCAGGGGTCACGACTTTCTACGGCTCCGACGAAGCCTCGCACGGAGAGGACTGACTATGAGGCGATTAACCACCGCTATGGGCTGCCTGGTTCTTTTCACCGCACTGGTCGTGGGAATGTGCGGTCCCCTGCTGGATGAGTTTGAGGGCGGCCAGCGATGGGCGAACTCGTACTTTCTACTCTCCTTGGTGATAGTCGCTGTGGGAGTACCTGTTCTGCTGGTGCTCCGGTCCCGGGAGCGACGCGGTTGGTGGGAGTGCCATCACTGTGGCGAGCAATTCAGGCCCGAAGTTGAAGTCTGCCCAACTTGCGGCACTACCCGGGCTTCCCCGGAATACTCGGGTGATGCGACTCACAGAGGCTCTGCGGATAGCGATGACAACGGCGCAGATTCCGCTTCTGCGACGCCCGAAGAAGATCCTCACACCGACGCCCGAGTCCACTGGAAAGCAATGGAGCACGAAGTCCGGCTCGCAAGACGCGAAGCCCGGCTCGCCAAAGAACAACTAAAGGAGCAGCGTAAACTGACGTATCGTGAAGCTCGGCTCGCCGCCGAGCGTAGAGCGAAGCAGCGTGCACTGGCTCAGCGTGGGGTCGCGCTGGCCCGTATAGAAATGGAGGTCAGCGACCCGCCGCATGGTGACGAATCGCTCCCGCCGGGCAGACGATGGGGCGTTGCTCGTGAGGACATTGTTCATCACCTCGACAGGCTCGGATTCGTCGATGTGAAGCGGTGGGAGTGGCCGCCGCCGTCACCGGAGCTTGAGCCAAACCTCTACGAACACCCGTCAGAATAGGGGATCTTACAGAGTGTGAAGCCACCCCAAGGGCGGTTCCGTCGGGGCCGCCCCTTGGCGCATCCGGCCCCTCCACGCTCCTGATCGCGTCCTCGCTGAGCTGCAGGGCGGCTCATCCAGTGCCCGTGGAGGTCCCTGCAGATAGCACGAGCAGATCGCCAAACTGCGGCTCATTAGGTGTCAGCGACGGAAGCCCTGGCCTTGGGGTCGGAGTTAAGTTGCTGTTCTTCAGCTACTTCGGCGTGTGTATTGGCACTAAGCACCGTGGGCACGGGCGTTGCTCCTCACCGCAGCAGGGTTCGACTCGGCATCCGCCCGGAAAGCGTTGCGGAGGTATTGTGCGAAGGATTCTGTTGCTGGCGGTAGCGATATCTTGTTTGTCCGGGGCTCGGGAGTTGTACGCCCAAGCCCGACTCGCACCACAACTTAGCGTTGGAAGCAAAGCCGATTTCGGTCTGGGGGGCCGTATCCAAATCAACCTACGCTCGCCGGATCGGCTGGCCGTGATCCCGATGTTTGATTGGTTCTTCCCGGGTGACGATCAGACGTACTGGGAACTGAACGGCAACCTTGCCTATTTCTTCAAGGTCAACACGAACAGCGTGGCGCCGTACGCAGGGGGCGGGTTGAACATCGCCTACTCATCCAGAGATGGGTCGTCGGACACAGACCCCGGTTTCAATCTGCTCGGGGGAACGCTAATCGGCTCCGGCCCCGTGCACCCGTTCGTCGAGGTGCGGTTCGAGCTTGCTGGTGGCGAGCAGTTCGTTCTTACCGGAGGTGTCCTCTTTTAGTCAACGCTGGCCGCGCGGTATCCCCACTTGCGGTCGCAGCCAAGACAATTCGGTGTTTCGTCGGGGCGGTTCCTTCCGGAGCCGCTCTCTCTGCCTAAAGCGGCAGCGAAATTCGGACAGCTAGACCACCTCGGCCTAGCCGACGGCGACGATCCTGATCTCGTCCTCGTAGAGCCGCATCCATACGGATACGAATAGAGGTTTTCCTGACTTGCATATGGGAACAGGCCGGGTTGATCATGGATGGATCAAACAATGAAAGCGGGCACCCGCCCGCTCTCTGAGGTGGTGCAATGCTATCGGCGTTTGCGCCAGCGGCTCTTTGAGGGAGAACACCGGCTGACAGCTACCGACACACGAAACCCCGAGGGGCTCGCGTTTTGGCGTGTCCAACCTAGCCGCCGCTAAAGGCGATCGCCAAGGCCCCTTCCATCTAGAACGCAAGTGCGTCCGCGTCACGTTCGCGGTGCCGCCCCGACTCGATAGAGACAGCTAGACATCACGCTGTCTGCCGGTTGCCGACACGGGATCAACGCGGCGGCCTGCATCAGCGCCTTTAGATAGGACGCATTCGCGAAAAGGAGGATGAAGATGCGTGAACAGCTAGTCCCGCTGCTGGTATCGGCGCTCGTACTCACCGGCTGTGGCGGAGATTCAAGCAACGGTCCGACAGGTCCCCAGGACGCTAACGTGGGGGGGACGTGGACCTACAACGCGACGAATCTGTCAGGTACGGTCAGCGGTATCTCCATCTCCTGTAATATCGAGGGGATGACGATGAGCCTGACACAAACGGGCGCGACGTTTAGCGGCAGCTTTGGGCCATCGTCCCTTAGTTGCTTCGCGCAGGGTGTTGCGATCGACGAAACACTGCCGGGCAGCGTCATCGTGAACGGTTCTGTCAACGGTAGCAACGTGCAGTTCGACTTCGAGACGAGTGACTGGCGCAACACGGGAACCGCGTCAGGTTCGTCGATGAGCGGCACCGTGTTGGTTCGCCTTGATCTTGGTACGGAGGTCGTGACACTCAATGGCAACTGGGCGGCGGCTCGCTCGGCAGCTGCCGCGATCCGCAGCAATGCTGTTGGTTCTATCACCGAACGGGTTGAGAGCGTATTGCGCAGTCTGCCTGATTGAGGATCTGAACAGCCGTGGTGCAGCATGCGTGACCACTCACGGTCCTTGCCGTGCCGTAGTTGCGGTTTCAAGAGGCCGACTTTGCAGTAGGAGCCACGGGAGGGGGCGTCCCTCCCGATGCTCGGAAAGTAGGTCGAGATGCGGGGGGGGGGGCTTACCCCTTCCGCCGTTGCACTTTGGTGTTTCTTCTGCCACGGAGGCGAATCATGATCCAGAAGCTTGCCGCAGCACTCGTACTGCTCGCGTTGGCTGGTTGTGCCACGATTTTCAGTTCTGGCCCAACAGAGTTGGACTTCAACTCGGATCCCGAGGGAGCAGAGGTACTGATCAATAATGAGCCGTTAGGTACAACCCCGGTCATGCTGCAGCTCCACGCAAACAAGAAGTATGTAATCACCTTTCGAAAGGACGGCTGCGAGGACGCGACTGTCCAGCTGGACACCCATGTCCAGGCGGGCTGGGTGATATTGGATATTTTCGCCCCGTTTGGCCTCATCATCGACTTGGTAACGGGCGAGTGGAAGGAGTTCAACGACGACACGCCTTTCGTAAACATGGACTGCGACTGAAGGGTCCTGGCGACGGCCAGTCCTATCATTCACAAGGAAAGCTTACGCGGCTACCGTGGGGCGGAGTCAAAGTCCTCCCGCCTGAAAGGCGTAGAGGCTGCGCGCTAGTCGCGCCGAATGAGGTTGGCGGGTACCCAGAAGGTGAGTGTCTCACTGGCCCGTCCTTCTCCGAGTTGCTCGCGGGCCTGTGCGATCATGCGTGAAGGTATCACTCGGCCCTCCAACCAGCCCTTGCACGCCTGCAGCACGTAGACACGCTCGAAGGTCATCAACTGTCCGCTTTCATGCACCGGAAAGCCCAACCCCGGTCCCGTCCGAACGCTCGTTGCTTCGATAGCAAACCCCTCCCACATAGGCGGTGCGTCTACCGCCAGTCTTGGGCACCCGCCAACCGAATCAGCAGGCTGAGCATCTGCCAGCGCCTGCGGCGGCTGTGCCTGCTGGTTGAGTCCGTGGTAGGCACCGAAGGCGATGACGAGGATCAGAAGCGCCAACCAGAGAGTCTTTCGGTTCATGGCAACCGTCCTAGCCAAGGAGGTTCCAACTTTCATGAGTACCAAACCACGAGCAGTAAGCGCAGCGAACAAGCTAGTCGGCCATGGTCCCAGCGGAACAGGAAGCCGGGTACGACTCCGGCCTTATCAGCGGGGCGGTTTCTTCGGGGCCGCCCCTGCCTGCATCTACGGAGGGACGGGGGGGTGGGGAGCATGCCCGAAGCTGGGACTCCAGACATGGAACCTTCAAGCATGGCTGCGTAGGACGATCTAGCTACTAGCCACCTGAGCTTGAGGACTTCCCATGAGCCAGGAAGTGCAGGTTTCTTCCCCAGCCAGCAGTCCAACTGAACTCCCAGGCAACTGGCCGAAATGGCTGATGGCCGCCTATATCCGCCATATGGGTGGGTCCCAAGAGCAGGCGGCAGCTGCGGCAGGCGTATGCGCTCGCACCGTCAGGACCTGGGAGAACGAAAAGCCCGACCTCTGGAAGCGCGCTCGCGAGGAAGCCCGACAGCTGTGGGCCTCAGATATGGACGGTGCAGCTCGGGCTAGAGTGCTCACTGCCGTTCGTGACGAGGACGACACGCAGACCGCAAAGTGGTGGCTTGAGCGTACCGATTCTGGCCTGCGTCAAGCCAAGCTCGAGGAGCTGACGGCCAGTAAGGCTTCCGGCACCGGGGGGGGAGGGGTGCAGGTACTCATCGTGGGTGGCCCGATGGGCTATGAGGTCGCGGGAGATGAATCACAAGACGACGCGATTCGACCGCAAGACGCAGCGTGGAGCGAGCAGGTGATGGACCCCAACCATTAGCCGACACTAGTTACGGCCTCCCGAGAAAGCTTAGTCCGATTAGTGCGTGATGCCCCGCGAACTCTCAGGCGTTACGGGTCGAGATCGGCCTGGCCAGTGTCCGCTGGGAAGCCATTACAGTAGGCGCACGCATGCGCTCCGCTCGGGGCTCTCCCGAGAAACGGCGGCGATCGTGTCGGACCGGGTTGTCAGGTTTGGACAGAGCCCGGATTTTGATTATCAATCGCTCCGTTGTCACCCCGTTGAGTTGGTCGTCGAATCGGCTTTCGACGGTCAGAGAACGGTGCCAGAACTCTGACGTTCTGGCCCGTTCGCACGGCAGTGGGACAAACAGTGGGACTAAGCGCCACTTAGCCCACCCAAGCACGCATGAGCTGCGTATAAGTTGTCCCGTGTTTGCTGGGTTAGAACAAGCGGTGTCGAGTCCGTGACGAACTTTTAATCCGTAGGTCGTGGGTTCGATCCCCACCCCGGTCATTGCTGTAACCATCTGCCGTATAGCGGCTTACAGGCCAGTCCTTACAGGTTTCTGGCCGCGTTCTTTCAGGGACTGCACCCGGATCGAGTCCAGGAAAGGTGCCTTTCAGGCTCCCCTCCACGCTCCTGATCTCGTCTTCGTAGGGCAGGAGGTAGCCGCCGGCCGATACGACCAGGCTTGCCTGCCAGCGGTCTGGGCAAGATCCTGCCAGGTACGTTGATCCTGCACTCAGAGAGCCCTGCAAGCGCCGGTTGAGCCATGAGAACAGTCACCGGAGCCGTGGCTTGGC
>Ga0255055_10001575_pt1 | contig 16511 bp, 11 predicted proteins | sample JV7_2_27_MG_FD_188633 | JGI IMG/M metagenome (GOLD analysis project Ga0255055, IMG submission 188633) | Seawater microbial communities from Jervis Inlet, British Columbia, Canada - JV7_2_27 | ecosystem: Environmental > Aquatic > Marine > Inlet | place: Canada: British Columbia | collected... | reverse complement strand
AGCATCGATGGCCGACCTGTTCTTGTCCCTCGTCAGTATACCCTTGTCGATCCCACCGAACATCTGCAGCCTGGGAAAGGCCTCACGTATACGAAGCAGGTCATTCCCGGCCTGTCTCTCAAAGGGAAAAAGCCCATTCACGCCGATCTCATCCCAGAGCAGCAGGAGATCTTCCACATAACCGTCACTGTCGACATAGATATTGGTTATACCGTATTGACTGAAAAAATCGATTAAACGTACGTAAAAGGGCTGCATGAACTCTCTGAACATGGCAGGTGATATCAGAGATCCCTGCCTGCTGGCCATGTCTTCCCATATGAGCACACAGTCAGGGATGAGATCCTCAAAAATCGCACCCCAGTATCCCATAACGAAATGGAGAAAGAATTCGTTGATGTCTTTTATAAGCTGCGGATCATCATACAGTATAAGAAAAAGAGGCTCCGCCCCTATGAGATGACGCGGCAGACCAAAAAATCCGAAGGGGTGCCCTCCCAGCCGTATCGGGTAATCTCTCTCCTTCAATGATGCGGAGAGAGCTTTCCAGTTCTTTGGCAGCCGTTTGCTGTAATCGCCGTTATAGTGTTCCTTGTACTGCTCGAAATCCTGTCTATTCTTAATGGGAAAATCGAGGTCGAGAGGAACCGCTGTTCCTGTTTTCCTCTGTTTCAAGGTGATGCCGTACTGATCTGTGTAGATTCGATAGTCCCCATTTTCCTCCACAGTCTCCTCTTCAAAGAGCGGGCTGTAATTGCAGGGAAACTTTGCAATGTAGGGGTCGAGATTGAAATAGGCCCGGACGTTCTCATCGATCACGACGGAGCTTTCGGGACTGATCTTTGCCGCACCGCTTATGGTCCCGTTGTCTGAGAGCTCATCCGGAAGATCCTTCACCACAGGCATGCCCTGTGTGATGAAGTTCTTCACCGTTGTCGTCCAGTACCCATACTCCGCTTTCAGAGGACAAACACTCTCAAAAGCAGAAACACCACAAAATCTCTCACGCGTATTCATACAGTAGCATCTCCTTTCAACAGGTAAGTTGCCCCAGTGCGTCCCATCTACACATGATGATCCTTCGTGCCTATGGTCACCCATGTGCTAGGAGGACAATCTGATGTAGATATCGTGCAGCGTCCCAAACAGCTCCCGATAAATCCGGATGTACTTCAGATACTTTTCATCTTCACCCGGCGTCGGTTCCACCCTTTCCCTTGTTTTCACGATGTTTTTTATCGTCCTTTCAACATCTGTGAAATGCCCGATTGCACAGCCTGCAAGAAGTGCACTTCCAAGTGTTGCCAAATCGCTTCTAAAGAGGTTCTGATAGGGCACCTGCAGCACGTCGGCCTTCAGCTTCATCCAGAACCTGCTGTTCGCACCGCTTCCAAGCGCAGTCACCGCCTGCAGGTCAAGCTCAGGAACGAGCTCCTGTATGATGCCTTTGGTAATAAAATGATCGTAGGCGATGGATTCGAGAATCGACCGGTAGAAGTGGTATTTATTATGGGCCCAGGTATGGCCGATAAAAAGACCTCTGATGCTCGGGACTGGAGGAAAAAATCTGCCCTGCAGATAATCGATTGCGATCAGTCCGTCAGAGCCTGCAGGAAGTACAGAGGCCCTGTTGTCAATGAAGGTATAAATATCCTCACCTGCTTTCTCACATCGATCTCTCTCTTCAGCAAAGAATTCGTCGACGAACCACTTGTGCGTCCTTCCACCCAGCACAACGGAGAGCAGATAGTAGCTCTTCCCGTATGCCGATTTCATACAGGCAAGGGTTTTATTTCTGGCATCATGGGTAAACCGCTCCACATTTGCCGCAAATATGCAGGCAGTTCCGGACACATCGGCCATCTGCCCAGGGAGAAGAATTCCCGCACCGAAGAGACCTGCCGCCTGATCTCCACACCCGGCACATATCGGTATGCCTGCCGGCAGTCCTGAATCTTCGGCCGCCTGCCTCGTTGTTTCTCCAACGATCGCGTTCGACTGCACTATCTTTGGCAGCTTGCGCATATCGATATCCAGCTTTCCGCACAGTTCATCCGACCAACAGGAGGAAGCCAGATCACTCAGTCCTGAAAAACAGAGGAAACTCTCATCGATGAATGCATCATCCCCAGAGAGCCCAGCCAGTTTCCCTGCCACAAAACAGGAGGGTTGTATAAACCGGTGAATGTCTTTCCACTCATTTTGCTTCTTCCAGTAGAGAATCTTGTTCCCGTAGGTCGAAATCGAACCGTTCTTCTCTATGATAAGATCACCGAAGTGCTGATGCATGTATCTGTTCTCATCGGCACTGCGGCTGTCAAGGGGGGTATCGTAGTAGGTCACAGGGCGAAAGCTTTTATCGATGCCCATGATCCCGCCCATTTGGCTGTCGATGCCGATGGCAGAAATATTCTTCGGATCGAGTGTCCCGTTCTCCACACACTGCCTAATCAATGTGCAGGACACTGTGTAAAACAAGCTGGCATCCTGTTCAGCCTGTCCGGACCTGGGATAGAGGATCTCCATCTCATGCTGCGCCTCACCGCAGACCCTGCCCGTTTCATCGTACACGGCGCACTTTGCCATGGTTGTACCGAGATCAATACCCATGAATAAGCGCACGCTCTCCTATTCCTCCCTTTCTAGCAATGGTGTGTATAGCTTCGTACACGCATACAGGTACATATTATGATGTGTGGAGATTTTCATATCGTATGTCAGTATAGAACTTATCCAACTCTTCATCAGAATCGATGCGGACCACCGGTATGCCCCACATACGGCAAACAAGCGCCGCCTCCCTCGACACATCACCCAGGGTCGCACTCAGATGGTTTGCTCCGATGACCTTGACGAAATTATTTGCCTTGACACCGAGATCGACGACAACCTTCCCCCACGACTGACCCAGATGTTTGTTCAGATTTTCACCAAGTAGTTTTTTCAGGAAATCCTCCGCATCGTACGCATGACCCGTTCCAAGCTGCATGAAGTATTTCCCGTGTATGCGGGTGAGGCGCATGACCGTCACCTGCGCCGCCGCCTTGCCGTAATAGCTGAATGCCGCACCTGAAACTCCGTGTATATTCTTAACGGCTGTCGTGTTGTTCAATGCCTGATCGGGACTCATGGAGTTTGCCGCCCAGAACAGGGAACCTGCTCCGCAATTTGCAAACTCGATATGATCGTCACCCGCGGATATGAGATCACCGAAAGCGGGAGGCACCTGAGGATTCAGGAAGTGTAGCAGCACCGAAGACAGAAGGCCCTTGATGTCCCCCTCACACACAGTGGGGTACACACGATGCAAACCTTCCTCGTTGTGTGCAAAGGGGAGAAATGCGGGGAGGGTGCATGCATTGACGCCGTATTCATAGTAGATTTCAGGTTGGCATTTAATGGAGACACCCGCAACATTCTCATCCTGCAGCTCGGACAGCCTATCACGCGCCGCGAGGAGCAGCGCCGTCTGTTTCTGCAGAGATTCTTCAGTGACCATGCGATCATCGTATTGAATGTTCAGGCCATTTTTTATGGTCCAGTCAATAAAGGCTTCGATGCGTCCGGGCTGCATTTTAATAATTTTCTCCGCCCTGCTCACGAGCACCAGCTGATCCTCGCTGAGCACTTCCCTTATCATAAATGACTTCAGCTTCGGAATGTCGTCCTGAAGCTGCTCCATCTTCACGGCGTAACTACCGCCCCAGAGCAGGAGAGCGCTTTCCCGCATACCCGAAAATGCAGTCACTGCCCGAACCCAACGGAGAAGCTCCTCCCTGTCGCCGTATGTTCGATCGTGTGTCAGTGCACAGCTGTTTGCACCCCACTCCATGAGGCTCGAACAGGCAGCGCTCATCTGTGAAAGCGAACCGGACAGCGGATCATTCTCAGAGTAATAGAGAAGCGGTTTTGCAGCCTTTCTGACGAAATCCATGATGAGCATGGGGGGCGACCAGTTCCACGAACCAATGATGATTCCATGGACATTCTGTCCGAGCAGCATCGACAAGGCCTTTTCAATATCGCCCCGATTTCGAATGCCGTAAGGTATCTCGTCCCTGCTGCGCATCTCACCCAGGGGGTCGATGACTTCGATGCCCTGTTCCGTGAGAAATGCCTTCAATAACGACTGTTTTTTACGGATGCGGTTTTCCACATCCCTTGAATAGAGACCCACATCTCTATCGTCAGTGAAAGTGATAATTGCAATCCTCGGTTTGCTGTTATACATGATGAGCTCCAAGAAAACTTTTACTCCACAGGTTACTATCCGTGAATGAGTTTCCTCAATGCCTCCCTTCCCCCTTGAATGGTCTATACAATCGAATTCATTCTACACGGTATTTGTGTTCCGGCAACAATTTTGATACCCTCAATAAGGTAGCAGTCCTTTTCAATTCAAATCCAGTAGATCACTCTTCGCTGTGGTACCACCCGATGATACCCGGTACAGACGCAGGCACCACCCAATAGACTTGACAAGGTGCGGGTGATGGGTACAATGAATTTTCACTATCCAGCCGCTGAACGAGGGGGACGACCATCGCTATTGCGCCATCGCCGGCACCTCGTTCCGCCAAAAGGATGGGTGTATGATACATGATTTCAGGTATATTCGACCGAAAAGCCTTGAAGAGGTTCATGACCTGCTTTCAAACATAAGTGAGCAGGGTTGTGTGTTTTCTGGTGGAACCGACCTTTTCGTGGATATTCGCGCCGGCCTGAGTACACCCGACTTCGTTGTTGACCTGAAAGCGATTGAATCTCTACACCAATTCTCCTTTGATAAACAGGAGGGGCTGATTATCGGTGCCTGCGTAACCGTGAATGAGTTGATCCGCCATGCGGCCGTGCAGAAACACTACTCAATCCTTGCGACTGCGGGTAGAGAGCTTGCAACCCATCAGATTCGTAATCGTGCAACCGTAGTTGGCAATGTGGTGACCGCTTCACCCTGTGGTGACATGGCATCACCTCTTCTCTGCCTCGATGCAGAGGTAGTGGTCCTTTCAAGCAAGGGGTCAAGAAACATACTCCTCTCGGATTTCATTACCGGCGTGAAGAGCACCAGGCTCAGGCCGGATGAAATCGTAGAGAAGATTCTTGTCCCGGGCAGAATGATCGATGCAATCGGCGGCTACAAGAAACTCAAGCGTATCAGGGGGCATGATCTGGGAGTGGTGAGTGTTGCTCTTCTCAAAGGAAAAGATACACTCCGTTTCGCAATCAGCTCTGCCGCGCCCACTCCTGTACTGTTGACTGACTTTCCACCGAGTACTTCTGTCAGGGATATACAAGCCGCAGCCCAGCGGGCAATCAGCCCGATCGACGACGTACGCTGCAGCAAAGAATACAGGGCATTCATGGTGAGTGCCTTTATTGAACGACTGATGAATGAGGCGGGATGATGGTAAGGATTACGGTTAGGGTAAATGGAAAAGAATATACGAGAGAGGTAGTTGAGAGTAAAACGCTCCTCCATTTCCTGCGAGAAGACCTCGGTCTCACCGGAACAAAGGAGGGGTGTGGGGCAGGTGAATGCGGTGCCTGTACTGTCATACTAGAGGGTCACGCTGTCAACTCCTGTCTCATTCTTGCTGTCGAAGCAGACGGCTCGACCATTGAAACCATAGAGGGAGAGGTAAAAAATGGCAGGCTCTCCAGACTGCAAGAGGCATTTCACAACCACCATGCAGTACAGTGTGGTTTTTGCACTCCGGGCATGATCATGACAATCAAAGATCTTCTCAGGCGAAAACCCAAACCCAGTCGAGATGAAATCATCGACGGTATCGAAGGCAACTTCTGTCGATGCACAGGCTATGAACAAATTATAGAGGCAGTACTTGATGCTAGCGGCCAACTCGGAGAAAGTGAAGGACTCAAGTATGCTCGGTGATATACAATACGGTGAAACAAGAGTAATAGGGAAGAGAACGCCGAGAGTAGATTCGATCGAAAAACTCACCGGTGAAGCGACTTACGTCGGTGACATGACAATTCCTGGTATGCTCTTTGCACAGGTAAAGAAAAGCCCGCACGCGCGTGCACGAATCTTAGGTATTGATACACGCAAGGCTACGGCCCTTCCAGGCGTCAGGGCAATACTTACAGGTGATGAGCTCGACTACCGTGTAGGGCTCTACATGGTTGACAAGTATGTCCTGGCCAAAGGAGAGGTTCGCCATTATGGTGAGGCTGTTGCTGCAGTTGCCGCAGACACGACTGCCATTGCACGGCATGCGGTCGAACTTATTCATGTCAAATATGAGAAACTGCCACCTGTACTGCATCCCCTTGATGCGATCAGGGAAGACGCACCCCTCGTGCACCCTCAGATGGGGAACTACGATTACATGGATACAGCCTTCTCGCCAATACCGGGAAGCAATATATGCAATCACACCAAACTTCGAAAGGGCGATGTTGAAGCGGCCTTTAAAGAATCTGAGTGGATTCTGGAACGGGAGTACACCAATCCCTCTGTTCAGCACGTTCCCATAGAGACTCATGTCGCCATTGTTACCTGGAAACACAACGATCAAGTGACGATCTGGTCATCGGCGCAATCTCCCTTCACTCTGAGGAATTTATTCTGTATGGCCTTCAAGCTTTCTCACAACAAGGTGCGCGTCATTGTTCCCAATGTGGGAGGTGGCTTCGGAGGCAAAGCAGGTATCCATATCGAACCGCTCGTAGCCTGTCTCTCCCGAAAGGCCGGAGGATGCCCGGTTAAATTCACGGCAACCAGGGAAGAGGAGTTCAGTCTTCTACCATGCAGGAGTGCTCTAACCTATCGAGTGAAAACAGGTGTATCAAGTGATGGTAAAATAATTGGTCAAAAAATGACCATGTACTGGGATTCAGGGGCTTATGCCGACTATGCGGTCAACGTAACACGGGCATCGGGATACTCCGCAGGGGGGCCCTATGAGATTCCAAATGCGTGGGTCGACGCGTACACAATCTACACCAACAAGCCCTTTGGAACAGCCTACAGGGGGTTCGGACACGTGGAGTTCTTCTGGGGAATTGAACGCCACATGGATCTTGTCGCCAATGCGATCGGAATGGACAGTCTGGAGTTTCGAAAAAAGAACGCACTACGTCCTGGTTCTGTGACTCTCACAGGTGAGAAAATAGAAAAGCACACGGGCAATGTGATCGCGTGCCTCATAGCTGCGGAAAAGGCGGTCAGTTACGGCAAACTGAAGGCAGGCGAGAAAAAACGGGAGCAGAAATCTGGGATGAAAATCGGGAAGTCTGTTGTAGCGCTCCACAAGGCACCCGCAATGCCGCCCTGTACGGCTACCGGCGTCATACTCAAGATGAACGAGGACGCAACAGTAACAGCGAACTTTTCATTAACCGAAATCGGTCAGGGAACCTATACCGCCCTCGCCCAGATCATTGCCGAAGGTCTGCGTTTCCCGCTTCACAGGATCAAGATATCACAGGAAACTGATACTGATCGCGACCCCTATGACTGGCAGACTGTGGCGTCAAAGGGACTCCTTCTCACCGGCAATGCTGCATTGCTCGCTGCACAGGACCTGCTTCGCAAAGCCTATGAAGTGGCTGCACAGATTCTCAGGGCTCAACATGTGGATCTCGATCACGATGCAGATAAGGTCTTTATTCGTCATAATCCGGATGTGTCTGTGACATTCCGTGAGATGGCAGTAGGCTATGCATTCCCTGACGGCCGGTCTATCGGTGGGCCGCTCATCGGAACTGGCAGCTATATCGCCCAAGGACTCACCCACCTGAACAAGGAGACCGGTCAGGGCCTGCCCGCACTGGACTGGACCTACGGTGCGCATGGGGTAATCGTTGAAGTAAATGAACATACCGGTGAATACAACATACTGAAAGTTGCATCGGTTTTTGACGTGGGAAAGGTCATCAATCCAGACGCCGTTCGTGGACAGGCAATTGGCGGTATGCTGCAGGGGCTCGGAACGGCTATCTGTGAGGGATATATGTATGATCAAGAGGGACATTTACTCAACCCATCCTTTACCGATAACAAGATCCCGACGGCCCGGGACCTCCCACTCGAGGTCGAAAGCATTGTGATTGAAACACCTCAACTGGATGGTCCCTACGGTGCAAGAGGGGTGGGTGAGCACTCAATGATCGCTGTGGCAGCAGCCCTTGGAAACGCCATACAGCAGGCCTGCGGTGCTGAATTAACACATATGCCCATACGTTTCGAGGATGTATGGCGCGCCCTGGAAAAGAAGGAATCGATCGACAACTGGATCACCAAAAGCCCCTACGGCAGCTGTAAATCCGAACCTGAAATACGTAAAAACAGACCAGCTCAATAACAGGTCCCCCACAATGAATCAAAGCAAAACAGAGAAGAAACCCGAAGCAATTATCACCCTTCACAGTGTGACAATGACCCGGGGAGGAAAAGAGGTGCTTCATGATATCTCCTGGACGACACGGCAGGATGAACACTGGTTCATCATGGGCAACAACGGAAGCGGCAAGACCACAATGATGGAAGTCATAATGGGATATCTGTGGCCCCAAAGTGGAAGTGTAGATGTTCTTGGCAACCGGTTCGGCCAAGTCTATCTACAGGAATTGAGAAGGAAAATCGGCTATGTTTCGCCATGGATCTTCAAGCATCTGAGTGATCATGTGCCTGTCGAGGACGTTGTCGCCTCTGGAACAGATGCATCGGTAGGCTACTACAGCGAATTAACCCCAGCACTACTCAGGAGAATCAGAGCACAACTCGATTTCTTTCACTGTTCGGACCTGATGGAACGAAGATTTGGCACGCTCTCTTCAGGCCAGCAGCTCAAGGTGATCCTTGCCCGGTCTCTTATCAACGACCCCGATATCATGATTCTCGATGAACCTTTTTCTCTTCTCGATATTGGCTCGCGTATGTCCATGTATCGATATATTGAAAGACTTTGCCGGAAAGAAAAAGGCCCACAGGTACTCCTCGTCACACACCATCTGGATGACATCATCTCTCCTTTTTCACACGGATTGCTTATGAAAGAGGGAAGAGTCTTTTACCAGGGCCGCAGGGATGAAGCGCTTCAAGGTAAAAGGCTCGCCAAGGCATTCGACTTAAACGATGACATCCTGCAAGGCGCAGAGCAGCCCAAATGAGAAATCCGTCCCGGATGTCTCCCCCACAGCGCACATGGCCGATGCGCTATCACCAATTTCACGAGTATTTCCGGAACGCAGTGCAGCCAATAAATACTTCGCCCTCTCGTAGAATCTACCCCTGCAGCAGTGCCGGAGCATGGTACGGGATAGTATGTTTGTCGCCTCGCCTGCTCGGTCTATGATCTTCACAATACGCCTTCGCAGCCCGGCAAAGCTGGCACCTCCCAGGTACAGTCCCGAGCAGTAGCCCGCAACAAAATCATCTCCGCTTGGCGTGAGCCCGTAGCCAGCCCCAATCAATAAACTCACACCGGATTCGAATGCTCCTCTTTTCAAATCCTGCCACCCCGAAGCCAGTTGCTCAGCAAGGACGATGTTAAATTGAGAATGTTCCAAATTCCGCATATTTTTTCTTATGAGATTGGGAAAACTATTTTCAGAGGCATTATCATAAACACACTGCTCCAATTCATGGATGCTTTTCTGCAGTTTTCTCATGTTCAGACGCTGTGCTGTTAGTCGTGACGAATATTCCCTCTCCTCTTTCCTCGCACAGGCTGTTCCGTCAATATGGATAGTTCTGTCGGCAATCTCGATGGTATGCACTGCCCCAATATCCAGACCAGCCACCACAATATGATTTGGCCCCTTCCCGACCGTGGAGTCCACGAGGGAGATCAGATTTTGGCCGCCAATGAAATGTGCAGATTGCCTGAATTGTGAGTGAACAGTGTATATTCCAGATATCAGACAGTCACCGAAACTCTCGACGTGCATGGTATGCCTCACTCTTCAACGAATAACAAGGGTCGTTATTATACAGCAGAGAATGGCCTATAAAAGGGTGGGGTATCTCCATCCTGAGGACAGGGATACCCCGACATTGTTCAAGAGATCAACTCATCATGCTTTTTTAAAGCTTTTAAGGTTGAGAATCACGTTGAGAATGATTCCAATGATCGCGGCTAGGCCGAGACCGCTGAGGGCAAAACGACCGAGTTCAAATGACGCTCCTCCCAAACCGAGCACGAGCATGACCGCTGTGATGATGAGGAACTTCGGATTGGTGAGATCGAGCTTTGCATCGACCATATTCTTGATACCGATTGATGAGATCATGCCAAAGAGCAGAATGGAAATCCCACCGATAACCGGCACAGGTATGGTGCCCACGATAGAGCTAAACTTCGGGATGAATGCAAGCCCTATGGCAAAGAACGCTGCAATGCGCATGATAATGGGATTTGTATTTCCCGTCAGTGCAACAGCACCCGTGTTTTCACTGTACGTGGTATTCGCCGGACCACCGATCATTGCCGATATTGACGTTGCAAGTCCATCACCAATAAGGGTTCTATGTATTCCAGGATCATCGAGAAAGTCTTTATCCACCACGTTCCCAATGGCAAGTATGTCCCCAAAGTGCTCAACCATGGTGACTATGGCAACGGGTACTGTCAAGCTTATTGCATAGGCTGAAAACTTGGGTAATGCGAAGTCCGGAACACCCAGTGCACTGGCATCTCTGATGGCGGTGTAATCAATAATACCAAGAGCAGCGGAGAGTATGTAGCCGGCAATCAGCGCGAGGAGAACCGGAAGTGTCGAGAGAAACTTCCACCCGAACCGCTCGAAGGCGATCTTCACAAACACACCGACTGCGAAGGTAAAGAGTGCAACACCCCAGCATCCGGCCGAACCAATGACCTCAACAACCTGAGGTGAGTTGGTTCCGTTGGCACTCTGTATCGCCACCGGTGCAAGGATGAGCCCGATGAGAATGATGATCGGTCCCGTTACCTGTGCTGGAAAGATCTTATGAAGAACATCCTTCCGCACGAAGTAGAGAATCAGTGCGGTAATGAGATACAGCACTCCTGCAATCACGATTCCACCAAGTGCATATTCCTTCCCCTGAGCTGCGGTCACGGCCAGAATTGGCGGAATGAAGGCGAAAGAGCTTCCCAGAAACACGGGTACCTTCCGTTTGGTGAGGAAGTGAAACAGCAGGGTGCCGATTCCAGCTGCAAACAGGGTAACGCTGATACTCAAACCGGTAATAAGTGGTACGAGAATAGTGGCGCCGAACATGACAAAGGTGTGTTGAAAACCCATGACAATGTTTTTACCGTTGATGTCGCTCATGTGTCCCTCCCTTTTTTAATTTGCCTTTAGGCAATTACCTCGTATTGTAATCACCCATTATTTAATTTCAAGAGTTTTTCATTCGTAGTATTATTATCTTCTATCGTGCATATCGCTGCTACACAGATGTGTGGTCCATTGCAGGCATGATAAGTCACCGGGAGGGTTCCATGATAACCAGGAACATTGTAACTGAGAACATGTATCTCGATTCGATCATGCTCATGTCCCTGAGCGGCACACTGAAGGAACTTGGGGGAGTGGACGAGGCTTCGGTTATCATGGGTTCGGAGACGAATAAGCAAATTCTCGAAAGCATAGGCCTGCTCACAGAGGAAGGTCGAGGTGCGAGGCCTGGAGACCTGATCATTGCCGTCCGAGCGAGGGAGAGCAAAACCGTGGAGCAGGTTGAAACCAGAGCCCATGAGCTGCTTGAGGGACGAATGGTGGAAGATCGGGAGAGAGAGGTCCAGCTGCCCAGGAGTTTTGAGACAGCGATCGCTTCATTTCCCAATGCCAATCTGGCACTCATCTCCCTACCAGGACAATATGCGGGAAGGGAGGCCATGAAAGTGCTGAACAGTGGTCGCAACGTGATGATATTCAGCGACAATGTTCCCCTGGGAGAGGAGATTCTTCTGAAAAAACGTGCACGGGATCTTGGGCTTCTCGTCATGGGACCAGACTGCGGAACAGCAATTATTAACGGGATTGCTCTCGGTTTTGCAAATGTGGTCCGCCGAGGACACTTTGGTATCATCGGCGCTTCTGGTACCGGTATACAGGAGGCAACTGTCCTGCTTCACAGAGAGGGGTACGGCATTACGCAGGCGATCGGTCTCGGTGGCAGGGATTTATCCAGAGAGGTGGGGGCCATGAGCATGCTCCAGGCAATCGAGGCCCTGGAGCATGATACGGAGACTCGGGTGATACTGCTTATATCCAAACCCCCTGACCCTGAGGTTGCAGATCTTATCTTTGACACGGTAAAAAGGAAGAAAAAGGAGTATATCATCACCTTTCTGAAAGGAGGTCTTGAGGAGGCCGGTAGATGGGGGCTTCATTTTGCATCGGGAATGGAGGAAGCAGTTCATCAGGCAATCGCGGTGTATGAAAACAGACCATTTGTTTTCCGGCCTTTCACCGAGCATCCCGAAAAGTTGGTTGAGCGAGCGAAAAAGGAGCGCATGAAGTTGAAAAAAAACAACTGCCTGCGCGGACTCTTTTCGGGAGGTACACTCGCCGACGAGGCACTGCTGATACTGAGCAGGGATATTGGGGATATATACTCGAACATTCCGCTGGAAGAGCGATTCAGGTTGGCAGACGTTTCAAAAAGTCACGACAACACAGTGGTGGATCTGGGTGAGGACGAGTTTACACGCGGGAAACCCCATCCAATGATCGATTACACACTACGCTGTGATCGCCTTGGTCAGGAGGCCCGCGATCCGACATGTGGAGTCATCCTTCTCGATGTGGTGCTTGGTTACGGGGCGCATCCTGATCCAGCTTCGGTACTTCTACCTGCTATTCAAGATGCCATGCGTACTGCAGAAGCCGAAAACCGCTACATCTGCATCATTGCCTATATATGCGGCACGGAGGGAGATCCTCAACGTATTGATCGGCAGAGGTCGATGCTCGAAGAGCAGGGTGTCATCCTGCTGCCCTCAAATGCACAGGCAGCACGGTTTGCAGGCCTCGTTCTCAAAGGAGGATGATACTGATATGAAGAGCATAGGTGAATTGTTTGCCTCTCCCTTGCAGGTCATAAATCTCGGGTTGGAAACCTTTGCCGAATCAATTCGCGTCCAGGGAGCGCCAGTACAACACGTTGATTGGAGGCCACCTGCCGGCGGCAATCCCCGCATTATTCATCTGCTGGACTCGCTGAATGTGCCGTCAATACAAAAACAGATCGAAGACGCCAATCATGAAGCTGTCAAAAGGATCATCGAGGCACAGCCAGTACTCGTCGATGTCCGACAGGCAAGGGATGTCATACCAGGTATGCACAGAGAGCTGATTCTGCATGCAGGACCACCGCTGGCATGGGAGAAAATGTGTGGACCGGTCAGAGGTGCCGTAATGGGGGCTCTCATGTACGAGGGCCTTGCCCGGGACATAAAAGAGGCAGAAAAACTCGCCCGATCCGGCAACATCGCCTTTGACCCCTGTCATCACCATCGAACCGTGGGCCCAATGGCAGGAGTTGTATCATCCTCTATGTATGTCTTTGTGGTAAAAAACGAGACGTATGGTAATGAAGCCTATTGCACCCTGAATGAAGGACTGGGCAAGGTGCTCCGTTTCGGCGCATATGGCACCGACGTCATTGAACGCCTTACATGGATGGAGAAAGATCTGGGCCCGGCACTCAGCATGGCTATTAAAGAAAGAGGGAGGCGGGATGGCGGAATCAATATCAAGGATATAACTGCCCGGGCGCTTATGATGGGGGATGAGTGCCACAACAGAAACGTGGCTGCCACATCTCTGTTTATTAAAACGCTCATCCCCTACTTGCTGGAAAGCGATCTAAAAAGAGAAACTGTCCAGGAAGTGATAGCCTTCCTCACGGCAAACGATCATACCTTTCTCAATCTATCTATGGCAGCCTGCAAGGCATCCACGGATCCCATAGTGGGAATCAGAAACAGCTCCATCGTATCAACCATGGCTCGCAACGGTACCGAGCTGGGTATACGTGTGGCGGGATTGGGTGATGCATGGTACACTGCACCGGCCGGCATGCCGAAGGGGCTCTACTTTGCCGGTTTCAGTGAGCAGGACTCATGCCTAGACCTTGGGGATAGTACTGTCTCCGAGGTGGCCGGCATTGGCGGATTCGCAATGGCAGCGGCACCAGCCATTGTCAAGTTCGTCGGTGGAGCGGCAGCCGATGCCCTTCGATACACCCATGAGATGTATGAGATCTGTTTCTCCGAGCACAGGAACTATCTCATCCCAGCACTGGATTTCAGGGGAACACCGGTTGGGATGGATATACGATTTATCAATGAACGGTCCATTCTTCCTTTTATAAATACTGGTATTGCCCATAAAAATCCGGGTATCGGCCAGATCGGCGCCGGTATTCTCAGGGCACCCCGTGAATGCTTTGCACAGGCTCTTGAAGATTTCAGCGATCTTTTTACTTGAGTTACTCTCAAAGAGATAATCTTAAAACCTTTCCAAAGGAGCATTCGATGAAAAGTGAAGCGTTTCTCAAGTTCATGAACAAGGTTAAGGTCTACGATCTTACCATGCCCCTGAGTGTCCATACGCCTCCCTGGCCCAGTTACATGCCTCTTCAGATTCAATACTTCAAGCGTATAGCCGGTTGTTACGGTGGTGGTATGGGCGCCAACGGCCAGATTATTCAGACGAGTAATCATGTGAGTACCCACATGGATGGGGAGATACACTTTTATGGGAATGGTCGCTCCATTGGAGAGGTGCCGATCGAAGAGTGGCTCGGCCAGGGTGTGGTTGTGGATATCTCAGATATGGTTTCCGATTACAGTCTCTATTCGCCTGGGATGCTGATGAGTAAAGCTGATATCAAAAAAGGTGATATTCTTATCATCAATACCGGCTATCACCGCTTCGACTGGACCCATGAGGATGCCGACGAGGTCAGATACATGGTGTGCCATCCGGGACCAAATCCTGAATTCGATCGCTGGTGCGCTGAGATGAAGTTCAAGTGGATTGGTGTAGACTGCGGTAGTGCCGATCATCCCATGAACACCATCATACGGAAGTGGCACCCCTCCTATTTCGCCCGCGCCGAGGAGAAACTCTTGAAAGAACACGGTAAAAAGTGGGACGAGATGTTTCCCCAGGATTACTTCTATCAGGTGATGCACATCAAACTATTCCCAAAACGCATCGTACATGCCGAGGCGGTAGGGGGCGACATCGACAGGGTATCCAATAGAAGGCTCTGGATCGGGGCTTTCCCCTGGCGTGCAATAGAGATGGAATCCTGTATCTGCCGTATTCTCGCATTTGATGCTCCTGATGGCGACTGAGCTTCGGGATAGAACGCTTCATGTCTCATGATCAATTCTGGGTGTTTCCGGTACAAGCGTTGTCTTTAACAATGGCTGGTTCCCCATTCCTCAACATCCCTCAAGTTGAAAAATTGCATTGAGATAGCGTTTCACTATTTTATGTTGACAGGATAGTTAATTAATTTTACTATCGAAGTACTGTCCATGAAAGAGCTGACCAAACAGTCGCAGTCGAATGTGAAGGACAACAACCTTCGTCTCATACTATCCACGATCATTCAGAATGAACCCCTGTCACGCGCTGACATCGTCCGTTCAACCCGGATCTCCAAACCCACGGTTTCGGGCCTTGCCGATGAGCTCATCCGCAGAGGCATCGTATCGGAGATCGGCATGGGCCATTCTCAGGGGGGGCGTAAGCCCATTCTCCTTCAATTCAACAGCAGACTGAAATACTTCGTGGCCTTTGAAATGGGGAGGGTCGGATACCGGATCGCCATATCCGACCTGAAGGGAACCCTGCTCAAGAAGATAGACGGCGAATACCCCCAAAAAATCGGACTCCCGGAACGGCTGGATATGATGAAGGAGGGCGTGCTGGGCCTCATTGAAGAGCTGTCCATAGGTCTGGATGATATTTTAAAGATTATCTGCATTGCGCCGGGCATATACGTGGAGAAGGGACAGGAGATGAAATGGTTCCCGGCTAACAGTGATAATGAACCTCAGGATATGAAGGCATATTTTCAGGACATTTTTCATCATGAGGTGATATTCGACCACTCCACCAAGCTCTCACTTCTCGGAGAAAAGATGACGGGCAAGGCACATGGTTATTCCAACGTGCTGTACATCGACTTTGCCTACGGGCTGGGATGCTCCTTTATGATCAACGGGAATGTCTATTTTGGCTCCAACAACTCCGCAGGCGAAATCGGATACTTCTACTCCAGTCTCGACGAGTTTAAATCCTTTAAGATAGTACCCTATGAATTGGGTGCACTCGAGTTGAATATGTCAGGTTTTTCGCTTCGGAAAAAGGCAATTATGTCCATGGAAGAAGGCAGTAAGAGCATGATCCATGATCTCGCCCGGGGCGACAGGAACAGGGTCACGGCAAAAACCGTGTTCCAGGCGGCCATGGAGGGCGACAGGACCGCAGACAACATACTGAAGGAGTCTTTCAGCTACTTCAATATG
>Ga0255055_10001574_pt1 | contig 16513 bp, 13 predicted proteins | sample JV7_2_27_MG_FD_188633 | JGI IMG/M metagenome (GOLD analysis project Ga0255055, IMG submission 188633) | Seawater microbial communities from Jervis Inlet, British Columbia, Canada - JV7_2_27 | ecosystem: Environmental > Aquatic > Marine > Inlet | place: Canada: British Columbia | collected... | reverse complement strand
CTCCGAGGGCGGCGGGGAGGGCCAGCGCCAGGAGGACGCTCCCGGCGACGGCGAAGGAGTTGGTGCCGGGGACCCCCTCGATTTTTCGCATCGCGAGCCAAAAGGCGGCCCCGAAGTGGAGGAAGGCAAACAGGATCGCCACCAGGCTGAGCGCGAGGGCGCTTCCGTCGGCCTCGCTCACGACGACCCGGGCGGCCAGGTAGGACCCGACGGCGTTGATCGTGGGAAGACAGAAATCGAAGACGGAGAGTTGCTCGCGCCTACGGACGATGCCGAAGAAGGCGATCGTCAGGAAGGCGATGCTGACGGCAGTCAGGACCGGCAGGAACCACCCGGAGGCCAGGGTAGGCGCCGCGGTGATCTTGCGGGCTGCGACGGCCTCGAGCCGCATCCCCCATAGATAGAACATGGCCAGGGTGACGAAAAGCACGGTCCAGCGGAGCCAGCCGCAGCGCTTCAGGGTCCCCGCGTAATACCCCAAGAAGTTGGCCGTCAGCAGGATCATGAAGAGATAGGGGAAGAAAGGATCGGGGTAGTCGATGGCCACGCCGGCCAGACACATCCCCAGGGTACCGACCGACACCGGCAGAAACGCCTTGAACTGGCGGCTGATGAACGCCATGCCTGCGCCGGTGGCCATCAGCGTCCAGTAGGCGGGGACGAGGGGGAGCGACTGGAAGCGGGCGTGGGTCTCGACCACGATGCTCGACATAAGGATCGCCCCGCAGGCGACGAACACCGGGGCCAGGGAACTGTCCCGACGATACTGGAACCACCCGGCTACCATGAGGGCCGCGGCGTAGCCCATGCCGAGCCCCATGCCGAGAAGCGGATTGACGATGCCGTTGTCGGTGATGGTCCGCAGGATCAGGGCGATCACCATCAGAAAGCAGAGGGTGGCCAGGCGGGGAAAGAACGACGCCCGGCTCGCCCAGCCGATCATTTCATCAGAGAAGCTGTCGGGCTGCCCGGCGGCAGGCTTATCCGGCTGCTTCCCGGGGCGCGGCGGAAGTACCGGCGGGGCGATCGTCCCCGGGCGGGCCGCGGAGACGTCCGCCGACCGGCCCGCGGTGGCTGCCGCCTTTCTTCCCTCGAGATCGGCGACCCGCCGGCTCAGGCTCTCGATATGCTCGTACAGTCTTTCTATCTTTTCCTCGATCGTCAGGTTTTCACTGCGCATGCATGAGCCTCCGTGGCGCTGCCGTGGATGTTTCGGGAAGGCGGGGTAAGAGCCTGTATCTATAACATGGTTCTAATATCCGTACCGTTTGTCGGGATGGCAAGCAAATTCTTCCGGCGGAAATTAACGGTACCGTCCTGCCCGGGATAAACCGGAGGCAACTGTCGCACTTTTCCTCTCGCCCTCGACAGAGATGTTTGGGGGGACTCGACCGCCTGAGCCTCCGCGATCACGCGATCGGCCTTTGCGGCGCGGCATCGGGCTGACGCGCTCACCAAGGTCGCGCTTTTCCTCCCTATTCGGTCGGCGCCCTCGCCGGTTCGAGTCCAATATCGAGCTGTGCATGGAGCAAAAAGCAAAATGGAGCCGGGAAAAAACTCCGGGCTCCATTGGCTTGTTTGCATGGTGCCGAAGGGGGGACTCGAACCCCCACGGGTCTCCCCACCACCCCCTCAAGATGGCGTGTCTACCATGTTCCACCACTTCGGCACGCGAGGAAAATCCATATTATCCACGGAGCGGCGGAAAGGCAAGCGGAGAGCGGAGAGAGAAAGTCGTTGGAAAGGGAGTCGAGGTAATCGACCGTTATGGGGGGGTGTTTTGACGAAACCGGTGGCGATTCGCCACCAGTTGTTGAAAATCCCCCCCCTGATATCCTTGCCGCCTGCCAAGGAAAGAGGCCGCGCGTCAGCGGAACAGGGCATCTTTCAGAGCAAGGAAGAACCGGACCGCCTCCCCGGTCAATCCTCCCCTGCCAGCGTCCCTGGCCGGGCCCCCTTTTCCCCGTATTTTCCCCGGATCCGGTCCACCGCTTCGTTGAGTTTCGCCGTCCGCGCCGGGTCCCGCGCCCCCGGGGACCGGGCAGCAGGAACGTTCGGTTGCGGCGGATACCCAAAGAGGGAGATCTGCCCGGATCCCGCGTCGCGCCCGGGCTCCCCCCCGAAGTTGGAGAGATAGATCCCGAGCAGGCGGACCGGTTTCTTCCCCGCCTCCGTCTTCTCCAGGAGCGTCAGCGCCTGGCGGAAGATCTCCCCCCCGTCGTCGATCCCGAGGGGCAGGGTAACCTCGCGGGTGACCAGCCGGAAATCGGAATACTTCACCTTGAGGGCAACAGTCCTCCCCTTCAACCCGTGGCTCCGCAGCCTCGCGGCAGTCCGGGTGGCGATGTCGAGGAGCTGCCTCCTCAGGGCGAGAATCTCCAGGAGGTCCTCGTCGAAGGTCTCCTCGCGCCCCATCGACTTGATCTCCCGCTCCGGCTCCACCTCCCGGTCGTCGATCCCGTGCGCGAGCCAGTGCAGGTGGGCACCGTGCTTCCCGAGCTTCCGTACGACCGCCTCCTCGGGGATCCCCGCGAGGTCGCCGATCTTCTGGACCCCCATTTCCGCGAGGGCGCTCCGGGTCATCTCCCCCACCCCCCAGAGCCTCCCCACCTGCAGCGGCCCCAGAAACTCCTGCTCCTTCCCGCGGGGGACGACGGTCAGCCCGTCGGGCTTGTTCATGTCGGAGGCTATCTTCGCGACGAGCTTCGAGGAGGCGACCCCGGCCGAGACCGTGAGTCCCGTTTCCGCCCGCACCTCGGCCCGGATCTTCCGGGCGATCTCCTCCGGGGGACCGAACAGCCGCACGCTCTCCGTCACGTCCAGGAACGCCTCGTCGAGGGAGACCGGCTCGACCAGCGGAGTGTAGCGGCGGAAGATCCCGAAGACCCGGTCCGAGACCTCCTTGTACCGCTCCATGCGAACGGGGAGGAAGACGCCGTGGGGGCAGAGCCGCATCGCTTTCGTCATCGGGATGGAGGAGTGGACGCCGAATTTGCGTGCCTCGTAGGAGGCGGCGGCAACCACGCCCCGCTTTACCCCGCCTCCGACGATGACCGGCTTGCCGCGCAGGGCAGAGTTGTCCAAAACCTCGACCGACGCGTAAAACGCATCCATGTCGAGGTGGATGATCTCCTTTTTCCGGGGCCTGCTCGCCATGGGGGTATTCTATCGCACCGGGTTCCAGGGGTGCATCCTATCCCCCCGCCCGGTAGGAACTGCGGACGAGCGGACCGGAAGCCACCCGGGGGAACCCGATCCCGCGGGCAGCGTCTTCCAGTTCCCCGAACGCCTCGACAGGGAGATACTCCCTCACCCGGGGATGGTTCCGGGAGGGAGAAAGGTACTGGCCGATGGTGACCGACCGGCAACCCGCGGCAAAGAGGTCTTCCAACACTGCGACCACCTCTTCCCTTGCCTCCCCGAACCCGACCATCAGGCCGGACTTGAGCAGAAGTCCGGGGGCCATCCCGAATGCCAGGGACAAAAGCGTAAGAGACCTTTCGTAGGACGCCCGGGGGCGCACCTCGGGATAGAGCCGCGGCACGGTCTCCACGTTGTGAGCGAGAACGTCCGGACAGGATCGTGTCACCGTCGCGAGGGCATTCCAATCCCCCGCAAAATCCGGCACGAGGAGCTCCACGGCGGGTGGAGAAGGCAGCGCCCGCAACGCCTCCACGACCCGCGCGAACTGCGCCGCCCCGCCGTCGGCGAGATCGTCCCTCGTGACGGACGTCACGACCACGTGCCGCCAGCGAAGTTCCGCTGCCGCCGCCGCGACCCGCGCCGGCTCGGAGAGGTCCGGCGGAGCCGGCTGCCCGGAGGTGACATTGCAGAATGCACATCCCCGGGAACAGACGTCCCCCAGGATGAGGACGGTCGCCGTCCCTTCCCCCCAGCACTCCCCGACGTTCGGACACCTCGCTTCGCGGCACACGGTCACCAGGCCGTGCTTCTGGAGCGTCTCCGTCACGCGGGATAAACCTTCCCCGACCGGGACCCGAACCGTAAGCCACGGGGGACGCTCTGAAGGTCTTGTGCTTTTCACGAGAAACCCCGGATGTGACGCGCGCTCGACTCGGCCACCCTGCCGCGGACCTCTTCCATCGGGACATCCCTGCCCGTGATTTCGATCATCGAGGTCGCCTCGCGGCCCTTCAGCCCGCAGAGGTGGATCCGTTGGAAGTACGTCAGGTCCGTGGCCACGTTCAGTGCGAATCCATGGTAGGTGACCCACCGCCTGACACCCACACCGATGGAGGCGATCTTCTTTCCTTCCACCCAGACGCCGGTCTGCCCCTCGATCCGGTGGGAGGAAACGCCAAAAGTCCCGAGAGCGTCGATCAGCGCGGACTCGAGGCACCGTACGAACCGGTGCAGGTCCGGCCGCTCCAGACGGACGATGGGGTACCCGACGAGTTGTCCGGGCCCGTGATACGTCACGTCACCCCCTCGGCTGACCCGCTCCACGGGGATCCCTTCCTGGGTTAAGGCTTCTTCGGACATGAGAAGGTTGGCCTGGTCTCCGGACCGGCCGATGGTGTAGACGTGGGGGTGGGTGAGCAAAAGGAGCGTATCCTGCGTCTCCCCTCCCGCCCGGCGGTCAACGTAGGAAAACTGCAGGTCGAGCGCCTTCTTGTATTCCACGCAACCGAGCCAGACGCTCTCCACGGCACGCGCCCTAGAGGTGGAACTCCCCCGCCTCGAGGATTTCCCGCACACGGAAGAGAAAGGAGTTGCCGGCCACGCCGTCGACGACCCGGTGGTCGTACCCGAGGCACAGGTGCATCATCGGGCGGATCACGATCGCGTCCTCGCCACCCGCCTCGATCACCACCGGCCGCTTGACGACCTGCCCCATGCGCAAGATGCCGACCTGGGGCTGGTTGATGATCGGCGTCCCGAAGAGGTTCCCCATCCGCCCAGGGTTCGTGACGCTGAACGTCCCGCCGGCGAGCTCGTCCGGGAGGATCTTCTTGGCCGCGGCCCTGGCGGCTATGTCATCTACTGCCTTGGCCAGGCCAAGGAGCGACTTATCGTCGGCGTTGCGAATCACGGGGACGATCAATCCTCTCTCCGTATCGACGGCGACACCGATATGGATCGCCTTCTTGATGACCGTGCTCTCTCCGACCACCTGTGCGTTCAGGACGGGGAACTCCCGGATCGCCTCGATCGCCGCCCAGATGACGAAGGGAAGGTACGTGAGGGAGATCCCCTCCTTCTTTTTCTCGTCCCGGAACGTCCCCACCCTGTGCATGTTCACCTCCGCGAACGTGTGGACGTGCGGGGAGGTGCGCTTGCTCATCACCATGTGCTCGGCGATCATTTTCCGGATCGGGGTGAAGGGGATCACCTGGTCCCCCTCCGGAGTGACCTTCGCCCCCGGGGGAGGGGCGGGCTTTGCCCGGGGTGCCGGCGGGGGCGGGGCGGGCTTCGCCTTCGGCGCCGGGACCGCAGCGGCTTCCTTCCCGCCGCGGGCGATGTACTCCTCGACGTCCTTTTTGGTCACGCGTCCGTCGATTCCCGTCCCCGGGATCCGGGAGACATCGAGCCCGTACTCCGCGGCCATCCTCGCCACCACCGGAGAGATGCGCACCTTCACGCCTTCCTTCGCCGGGGGGGGCGGCACGGGCTTCGTAATCTCCTTCGGCGGCTCCGCGCGGGGCGCTGTCGGAATGGGGGGACCCGTCTTTCGGGCCATCGCCCCCGGGAACCCTTCCTCCTCCTCGTCCCATTTCTCGGGGGGCGGAGGCGGGGCGTCGGTCACCTTCTCCGTTTCAATCCTGCAGAGGATCTCCTGGATGGGGACCGTGTCCCCTTCCTTCGCAAGGATCTCCACGATCCTGCCCGCCGTCGGAGAAGGGATCTCGGCATCCACCTTGTCGGTGGAGATCTCGAGGAGCGACTGCTCCTTGGCCACGGTGTCCCCGACCTTCACCAGCCACTTGACCACGACCCCCTCGATCACGCTCTCCCCGAGCTGGGGCATGACGACGTCTACGCGCATCTTCCTTTCCCCCTTCCGCTCTCTCTCACCTCACCGGGGACATTCCTGATTCATCTCCGGAATGCGGGAGAGGAGTGTCCCCGCCCACGATGCGGGAGAGGAGTGTCCCCGCCCAGCTTAGTACGTCGCAAGCTGTCGTATCGCTTCCGTCACCTTCTCCTGGTTGGGGAGGATGTACTCCTCCATGGGACCCGCGAAGGCGTTGTGCGTGTCCCTCGAAGCCAGCCGCATCACGGGGCCGTCGAGGTACTCGAAGAGATCCCCTGCAATGCGCGCCGCGATCTCCCCGCCGATCCCGCCGGTGAGCCGCGCCTCGTGGATGATGAGCACCTTGCCGGTTTTCGTCACCGACTCCCGGATCGTCTTCCAGTCGTACGGGAGCAGCGTCCGCAGGTCGATCACCTCGATGTCGACTTCGGACGCCATGTCCCTTGCGGCCTTCATCACCGCGTGCACCGGCGAGCCGTACGTGATGACGGTGAGGTCCCTCCCCTCCTTCCGGAGGGCCGCCTTCCCGATCGGAACGACGAGATCCCCCTCCGGGAGGTCTTCCTTGATCCGCCGGTAGAGGAACTTGTGCTCCAGGTAGATCACGGGGTCGTCGTCCCGGATGGCGGCCTTGAGCAACCCCTTGGCGTCGTAGGCGGTCGCAGGCGCCACCACTTTCAGACCCGGCACGTGGAAGAACCATGCCTCCGGGTTCTGGGAATGGTACACCCCTCCGTGGACCCCTGCGCCGCACGGCCCCCGAATGACGATGGGGCAGGAGGTCTGCCCGCCGTGACGGTACCTGAGCGTCGCGGCCATGTTGACGATCTGGTCGAACCCGCACGAGATGAAGTCGATGAACTGCATCTCCAGGATGGGGCGCATCCCCTGGATCGCAAGACCCACGCCTGCCCCAACGATGAGGATCTCCGAGATCGGGGTGTCCAGAACACGCTCGGATCCGAACCGTTCCAGGAGCCCTTCCGACGCCTTGAACGCCCCGCCGAGGATGCCCACGTCCTCCCCGAGAAGCACCACGTTCTCGTCCCGGGCCATTTCCTCCTGCATCGCCTGGTTGATCGCCTGGATGTAGGTGACCGGCATCGGCTATCCCTCCGTGATCGGGGTGGCGTACAGATCCTCCATCGCCTCCGGTCCCTCCGGGACCGGGCTCGCCTCGGCGAACGCCACCGCATCGTCGACGATCTTCTTCACCTTTTCCCCCACCTCCGCCTTGATGGCGGCGAGGTCGTACTTCCGCTTCTCGAGATAGACCTCCCATCGTTCTATGGGGTCGCGGCTCTCCCAGGTAATCAGTTCCTCCTCGCTCCGGTAGGTGGCCCGGTCGTGCTCGGAGTGCCCGTGGTAGCGGTACGTCTTGCACTCGAGGAAGGTCGGTCCATCCCCCGTCCGTGCGCGCTCGATCGCCTTCCGGGCAGACTGCATCACTTCGTTAAGGTCGTTCCCCGAGCAGACATCCCCCTTGAATCCGTACCCGACGGCCCGGCTCGCAACGTCCTCGACCGCAAACTGCAGCTCGTTGGGGGTGGAGTACGCGTAGAAGTTGTTCTCGCACAGGAACACGACGGGGAGCTTGTAGATCCCGGCGAAGTTCATCGCCTCGTGCACATCCCCCCGGCTGCTCGCCCCTTCCCCGAAGAAGGCGATGGCTACCCGGTCCTCCTGCTTGATCTTGAACTTGTACGCCGTTCCCGCCGCAACGGGAAGGGTGGATCCGAGCATCGACGTGGCTCCGAAGATGCAGTTGGAGAAATCCCCCCCGTGGAGGAAGGAGTCCTTCCCCTTGGAGAAGCCGTCGCGCCTGCCGAAGATCTGGGCCATCAGACGGTTCGGGTCCGCCCCCTTGATGAGGAAGGCGCCGAGGTCGCGGTGCAGCGGGAAGATCCAGTCGTCGGACCGCAAGGCATGGCACACCCCCACCACGACGGCCTCCTGCCCTTTTCCGGAGTAGACTCCGCCCTGGATCTTCCCCTGCCTGTCCAGGGTGGAAACCCGGTCCTCGAACTCCCGGATGAAGCGAAGCCAGAAATAGAGTTCCCGCTCCTTCTGCTCTGTCATGGCCCCTCCGCCTGAAAGATCATATGTCGATCGCCTCGCCTCCCAGCATCAGCGCCGCCTCCCGGATCGCCTCCGAAAGGGTCGGGTGGGCGTGGACGGTTCTGCCGATTTCGTGGAATGTCGCTTCGAGCGTGCGCGCAAGACCTGGTTCGGCGATGAGGTCGGACGCGCCGTGTCCTATTATATGGCACCCGATGACTTCCCCGTATCGATCCTCGGCCACCATCTTGACAAACCCTTCCGTGTGCCCTGACGCAACCGCCCTTCCCAGCGCCGTGAAGGGGAACTTCGCCACCTTGACCGGGATACCCCGCTTCTTCGCCTCCTCCTCCGAGAGGCCCACCGTCGCCACCTCGGGCTGACAGAAGATGCAGGACGGGATCCTGTCGCGGTCGGGAGGAGAGGTCTTAAGCCCCGAAATGATCTCCGCCGCCGCCACCCCTTCCGCGGAGGCCTCGTGGGCCAGAAGCATCCCCCCGATGACGTCCCCGATCGCGTAGATGGACGGGCACGCCGTCCGCAAGGAAGCGTCCACCTCGATATGTCCTTTCGTAAGCTTCACGCCGCACGCCTCGAGACCGAGCCCCTCCGTCAGCGGCTTCCTTCCCACGGCGACGAGGAACTTCTCCGCGGGGAGTTTCTCCTCTTTTCCCCCCGTGGAGACGATAAGCGCCCCTGCCGCCTTGTCCAACCCCTTCGCCGGGGCGGAGGTCAGCACCCGGATCCCCTGTTTCCGGAACGACTTCTCCAGCTCTTTCGCCACCTCCCGGTCCGTGCGGGGGAGGAGCTGGTCCTCCATCTCGACGACCGTCACCTCGGCGCCGAACGTCCGGTAGATGTAGGCGAACTCGACCCCCACCGCGCCGCCCCCCAGGACGACGACCGAGCCCGGCATCTCCTCCTGCGCGAGTGCGTCGTCGCTCGTGAGGACCGTCTTCCCGTCCGGCTCGATGCCGGGGAGTCCGCGCACCGCCGTCCCCACGGCAACCAGGATGTTTTTCGCTTCGATCTCTTCGTCGCCGGCCCTTACCGTCGTGGGGGACAGGACCTTGGCGCTCGCCGCGAACAGCTCGATCCCGTTCTTCCGGAAGAGGAAACTGACCCCCTTGGACATCCGTTCGGCAATCTTGCGGCTCCGCCGGATGACTTCCCCGTAATCGGCCGAGAGCCCCTCGACGACGATCCCGTACGCCGCGGCGTTCTTCATCTGCTGGTACAGGTCGGCGCTCTTGAGGATCGCCTTCGAGGGGATGCACCCCCAGTTCACGCAGACGCCGCCGGGCCGTTCCCTCTCCACCACCGCCACCCGCAGGCCGAGCTGCGCCGCCCGTATCGCGGCCACGTACCCCCCCGGTCCCGCGCCGATCACCACGATGTCGAACTTCTTCATCGCATCCCTCACGCAAGCGAAATCGACTCGATCTGCAAAATCAAGTCGTTCATGAACCGGGTGGCCGTCCCCCCGTCGATGAGCCGGCTTCCCCCCTTCGGAATCAACGCGTAAAGGAAAATCATATTCCGAATTGCGGATGCTTTGTCGGAAAAAGGTTCTTTCCCCTACGGCTTGAGCACCACCATCTTGATGCTGGTCATCTCCTCGACCGCGAACCGGACCCCCTCCCTGCCGAGGCCGCTGAGTTTATTGCCGCCGTACGGCATATGGTCCACCCGGAAGATGGACGTGTCGTTGATCATCACACCCCCCACGTTGATCCGGTCGACCGCGTACATCGCCTTTCGGAGGTCGTTCGTGTAGACTCCGGCCTGCAGACCGTACGGGGAGTCCTCGACCATCGCCACCGCATCCTCGAAGCTGTCGTACTCGTAGATCGAGACGAGAGGCGCGAACGCTTCCTGGCACATGACCTTCATCTCGGGCCGTGCGTTGACGAGGACCGTGGGAACCAGCACCCTTCCTTCCCGCTTCCCGCCGATCAGCACCTTCGCTCCCTCGGACACCGCCTCCCGGATCCAGTTTTCCGCCCGGACCGCCTCTGCCTCATCGATCATCGGCCCGACATCGCAATCCCTGTCCAGCGGGTTCCCCACCTTGAGTTTCGCCGTGGTCTCCACGAATCGTCTCGTGAACTCCGCTGCGATCGACCGGTGCACGTACAGCCGCTGGAGGGAGATGCAGACCTGTCCGGAGTTGGCGAAAGCGCTGACCGCGCAGCGGGGGATCGCCGCGTCGAGATCGGCGTCGGGCTCGATGATCGTCCCCGAGTTGTTCCCGAGTTCCATCGTGACTTTCTTGAGTCCCGCCTTCCGGATGATCGCCTCCCCCACCGGGGGGCTTCCCGTGAAGGAGATCTTCGCGACCCGGGGGTCGGTGGTCATCCACTCCCCCACCGTTCCGCCCGGGCCGACGACGACGTTTACAACCCCGGGAGGAATGCCGGCTTCCTCCAGGATCTCCCCGAGTCGTATGGCAGTAAGCGGAGTGGTGGATGCAGGCTTGAGAACGAGCGTGCAGCCTGCCGCCAGCGCCGGCCCCACCTTGTGGGCAACCAGGTTCAGCGGGAAGTTGAACGGTGTGATGGCGGAGACCACGCCGACCGGGCAGCGAAGATAGAACCCCATCCGGCCCTCGCCTGCAACGCTTGCGTCCATCGGGATCGTCTCACCGTGGACGCGCTTGGCCTCCTCGGCGGAGAACTGGAACGTCTCGACCGCCCTCGTCACTTCCCCGAAGGAGTATTTCCAGGCCTTCCCGGCCTCCCTGCAGATGGTCGCCGCGATTTCTTCCTGGTTCGCAGCCAGAAGCTGGCTCGCTTTCTCGAGGATCCGGAAACGCCTGTGAGCGGGAAGTCGCGAGTAGGAGGGGAACGCCTCGTGGGCCGCGGCGATCGCCTTGCCCACCGTCTCCCGGGACGCGACCGGGACCGTTCCGATGGTTTCCCCGGTATACTTGTCGACGACCGGCATCGTCTCCTTCTCCTCGATCCATTTCCCGTCTACCAGCAACCGGTGCGCATTCGCGATCGTCATGGTCTTCCCTCCTCATTTTTCTGTCGCAAACGAATTCCCCCCGGAGTTCTTGTGCTATCGTAATTCGCGTATGGAAAAGGGATCCCCCATCTCCCTGGACAGGGCGATCTTTCTTTCCGACGCCCACCTGAGCCAGGACGACCTGCACACCCGCAATTTCCTGATCCTGGCGGAGAGGGCCGCGGCCGAAAACGTTCCCCTGTTCCTGCTGGGAGACATCTTCGACCTGTGGTTCGGGGCGCCGGAACTTACCTTCGGGTTCCAGAAGCCTGTGATCGAGCGCCTGCGGGATTTGCGGCGCCAGGGTCTTCGCATATATTACGTGGAGGGGAACCGGGATTTCTATCTGAAAAAGCACCACGAGGGGAGCACGTTTCAAATCGTCTCGGAAGTGGAGATGCGCGCCGCGGTGGGTTCACGGAGTGTGTACCTTTCCCACGGCGACACCGTGAACCGTGCCGACCTCGGCTACCGTTTCTGGAAGACCCTGTCGAAAAACCGCTTCGCCTACGGCTTCCTGTCTCTCCTGCCGTCCTCCCTGGTACTGCCTCTCGCCGATCGCATGGAGCGGAAGCTCCGAAGGACCAACGTGCGCTTCCGGGGATCGTTCCCGGAGGAGGAGTCCCGCGAGTTCGCCCTCCGGATGTTCGCCTCCGGCGTGGACTTCGTCGTCCTCGGGCACTTCCACACGGAGCGCCTGGTCCGGTTCACCCCGGACCATGCGTCCAGGGTCCTCGTGGTGCTGCCTGCGTGGAAGGAGGAGTGGCGTTACTTCTACCTCACCGCGGAGGGAGAGTACGGGTTCCGGCTTTTCCGGCGCGACGCGCCGCTGCTCTAGCGGGGAACGAGTGCACTAAGAGTCGATCCGAATGATTCTTCTCTGGATGGCGAACTTGATCAGTCCCGCCCGCGGGCGTATGCCGAGTTTCTCCTGGATGTTGGAAAAATGGGCCATGGCCGTCTTCACGCTGATATTGAGAAGAATCGCGATCTCCTTATGGGTGTTTCCCTCCGCAATGAGCTTCAGAACCTGCTTTTCCCTGTCGGTCAACCGCTCATACGGGTCCTCGACGACCACTTCCTTATTGCTGAGGTAATCGTCGACCAGGGACGAGGCGATGGAGGAATACAGGTAGAACTCCCCCCTTGCGACCGCCCGTATGGCCGAGATCAGGTCGGTGCCCACGGCGTGTTTGAGGATGTATCCTGAAACCTTCGCCTTGAGCAGACGACTGATGTATTCCTTGTCGTCGTACTGGCTCAGCACGAGGATCTTGATATCGGGGTTCGCCTTCTTGATCTCCAGGGTCGCCTCGAGGCCGCCGAGACCGGGCATGGCAATATCCATCAATACGATATCGGGCCGAAGCTTTACCGCCTTATCGATCGTTTCCCTGCCGTCCGCTGCCTCCGCCATCACCTCGATATCGTCGTGGCGTTTCAGGAGGGCGATAATCCCCTCCCTCACCAGAGCATGGTCGTCCGCGACAAGAATTCTGGTTTTCGACATGTTCCCGCCCGAAAATCGATGAAGCCCGTTGAATGACTCACGTGAGGATCGGCACGTATACCTTGATCCTCGTCCCCTCCCCCGGCTCCGACCAGACGGTCAACTTCCCGTCCAGGAGGGCGATACGCTCTTCCATCCCGAGCAGGCCAAGGCCGATATAGGTCCCCGTCCTGGCCGATTCGAGGTCACCCTCGAGGTCGAACCCCTTACCGTCGTCCTCGACTTCCATCTCGATGCTCGAATCCCCGAACTCCAGGGTTACGTAGACATTCTCGGCGTCCGCGTGCTTGCTGACATTGATGATCGCCTCCTGGATGACCCGGAACAGCACGAGCTCGATCTTTCCGTAGTCCAGGATGCCCCGGCAGCGGGTTTTCAATCCTTCGCTGTCCCCTTTTGTATCAATGTAATATTGTATCCCGTGATCCCCTAGATGTTTTTCCAGCACCCATTTGATTGCGGACTCGAGCCCGAGGTCATCGAGAACGGTGGGACGAAGATCGTTTATCAAACTGTGAACGCCTTTCAGCATGATCATGCACTGTTCCCGGATTTGCTTGAGCTGCTTCCTTACCGGATCGTAATCGGAATAACGGGAAATGACCGAGTCGAGGGAGATCATGGTGACGTTGAGAGATTGGCTCGTGTCATCGTGCAACTCCCGGGCGATCCGCCTCCTTTCCTCTTCCTCCGCGGTGATGACCTCCCGCAGGAGAACCGCCAGTTTCTCCTTGCTTTGCATGAGTTCTTTGGTCCGGTCGGCAACCCGGTTTTCCAGCTCGAAGCTGTACTGTTGAATTCTTTCCACGGATTCGGCGAGCCGGATCCTCATATCGTCGAAGCTCATACTGAGAGTCCCGATTTCGTCCTTCGTCGAGACCTCGATCGGATCCTGCAGGTTTCCACGGGCAATTTTCTGCGTCGCGCCGATAAGCGAATGAATCGGGCGCACAATCCCCTTGGAAAGACCGATCGCAAGGAGCAGGCCGGTGAAAATGGAAACCGCGCTCAATAACAGGAACCCTTTCCGTAAAGAGACCGACGGGGCAAACACCTTTTCCCGGGGATCCCGTACAGAGATCCCCCAAGGGGCAACGGACAGGGGAGCGAACGCCAGCATGTCCCTCTCCCTCTTGTTGCCGTAAGAACTCTCCTTGCACCTGTGGCAGTTGATGACCGACCCTTTTCTGTCGGAGATGAGGACGTTCAGAAATTTGTTCTGTTGGCTGCACGTGAGAATCTTCCTGGGATCGTTGGAGGCGATGATCACCCCCTGGCTGTCCATGAGCTCAACGTAGGTATCCGGTTCCGTGTGAATGCTTTTGATCGCTTGCGCCAGCAGGTAATTCGTCGGATCGATCTCCCCCCCTGCCACTCCGACGATCTCGCTGTTCTTGTTCTTCAAGGGGACGAGTGCGAAAATGACCTTTTTCTGTGTCGGGCTGACGGTGTACACATCCGAAATAACCGGTCTCATCTCCGCGAGCGTCTTGCGCACATAAGGGATGCTCAACAGGTTTACCCGCTCCTCCTCCCGATGCGGATAGGCGATCACCACGTTTCCGTAGGTGTCCATGAGAAAGATTCTGTCTGTGAAGATGGAGTATTCAAAGGCGGTCTTGAGCGCCTTTCTCTCGGGTCCCCATTCACCGTCTTCGAAATCGATCTTCCCGGACAGGGATATGTCATAGAGTCTTTTCAGGTTGCTCTCCAGGACGTGATCGATATATTGGCCCGTGATCATGGCCAGAGCGAGACGGTTCTCCAGGGATTTGTTGATGCTGGCGTTGATGCTTAAATGGCTGATGATTCCGAGGCTGGCCAGTATGATGACCAGATTGAGAATAATCAGGAATACGATTCTTCTTTGCATATTCAGAAATTGCCGCGTTATTCGATAAACCGGAGCAAATTATCTTGCGGAGGCCTCGACCTTCAGGTCCCGTATTTTCCCGGGATTGTCTTTCTCCAGTTCCTCCGGGGTTACGCCCTCCATCCGCGCCAGTTCCAGCGGGTGTTCCCGAATCATCCTCTCTCTTGATATATACCCCGTGAAGATACTGGTATCCAAGGGAAAAACTTCGGGGCTGAAGATCGCGTTGTAGATGTGCCATACGGCGTTGAGGAGGAAGATCAGCATCGCTTCGTTCGAATGAAGCGCCTTGGCGGTAGGGATGAATTCTCCCGGCAATATCCGCGTGACGAGAGTCGGAAACCAGAGGATGACCCCCGTCATGATCATCAGAATTCCCCCGATTAGAATGGTCCAGTACTCGAACTTCTCCATGTAATCGTACCGGTCGCACTTTGCCGGATGGTTTTCAAACCCGAAGTAATACTTTATGTTGCGAATCGCATCTTCATAATCTTTTCTTGAGATAAACATCGACGGCTGCCATTTTCCGCGGATCACTCCCATCATCCCGACGGAAATGTTCATCAGGAGTTCCAGGGAAAACAGGAGTCCCGTATATCGGTGGATAAGCCGGACATTGTCGATGCCGCCCAGCTTCAAAATAAACCATTGGGACAATTCCAGGTGCCAGAACCTCTGGCAGAGGCCTGTGGCAAAAAGAATCATGGTGGTCAGGATGATTCCCCAGTGTTCCACGATGCGAAACGTGCTGAACCTCCGTATCTTTCCCCCTTTCCCCCGGGATTCTCGGTTCATTGCCCTTCCCCCTCCTCCCTTACCGGTTGACCGCATAGCGCCAGATGTGCAGGAGAATCTGCAGGACAAATCCCGCCCACATGATCGGGATGAAAATTCTGTAGATGCTGTTCACGACGAAGATCATGGGGAATCTCGAAAAGGACGGCTTGTAATGGAAAAGCCAGGCGTTCGGAAATTTCTCCGTCGCGTCCTTGTGGCACTTCTGGCACCTCCTGACGAGATTCTTCTTGACGGATGCGGGGCCTGCGCTCACCGTGCTGACGATGTTGTGCGTGCCGTGACAGTCGCTGCACACCGCGATCGGCCTGGCCGGTTTGTAGAGTTCCTCCCGCTGCTTCTTGTAGAATCCGAGAGTGACCCCGTGGAAATCCGAGAGGTAGGTCTTGACCACATCTGTCGACAGGCCGTACTTCCCTACCACGGCCGGGTTCGCATGACAGTTCCCGCACATCTGGGGGATTTTCTCGTGATACGCCAGGGTCATGGGGTTCTTTATGTCGTGCGCCGTGTGGCAATCTATGCAGATCGGGACATCCTGGTTCTGCTCGTTGACCAGGGCGTTCCCATGAACACTTTTCGCATACGTCTCGTAGATCGTCGGGTGGCATTTCTTGCATCGCTGTGTGGTGATCAATCCTCCCTTGACCCCGTGGGATATGTGGGCAATCTGATGGGACCCGTGGCAATCGTTGCAAACGGGGGCTTTCATGTTCCCCTGTTTCAGGAGGTCGTAGTGAACGCTGTCCAGCGTCTTCGTGTAATTGTCGAAATGGCATCTCCGGCAGCTTTCCGAAGAGGCGATGACGTAATCCCTTCTGCTCCGGAAGTGCTTTTCCGGGTGCTCTTCCGAGGAATACCCGTAGTGGCAGTCCGAACACCGGAGTTTGTTGTGCACGGAAGACTCCAGTTTGGCGAGGTTCACCTTCAGGGATATCTTTTCGCCATCGCGGAAATTCATGGAAAGTTCGTGCTGATGACACTTCTGGCAATACTGTTTTTCATTGGAAAAGACCTTCCCGCCGGATGCGGCGGATACCGAATGGGCGTCGTGGCAGTTGGTGCAGATGGGCGATTCGCCCATCCTCTCCTTTTTCAGGAGCGTAGCATGGACGGGTTTTGCCTTGATCCTGTCTGCGGAATGGCACCTTCGACAGATGGAGGACGACCGCAATCGGAATTGGAATTTGCTCTTGTATTTCCCGGATGGGTGCTTCCCCTCGGAAAAGCCGGAGTGACACTCTGAACACGTAAGGAAATTATGGGCCGA
>Ga0255055_10001573_pt1 | contig 16518 bp, 12 predicted proteins | sample JV7_2_27_MG_FD_188633 | JGI IMG/M metagenome (GOLD analysis project Ga0255055, IMG submission 188633) | Seawater microbial communities from Jervis Inlet, British Columbia, Canada - JV7_2_27 | ecosystem: Environmental > Aquatic > Marine > Inlet | place: Canada: British Columbia | collected... | reverse complement strand
CCGTCATCGGCAAGAACCAAGCTGAAGTCATTTGTCGTTTGTCTCAGATAGCCACGGAGAACCAGTTTTAGGGAGGGAATCTGGTTGTAGGTGGCGATGACTACGCGAGCTTTTGGTGACACGCTTGGTTTCTCCTTACTATTTAACTCGTGTTGCATAAAACATCCCGTGGTTGGGTTTTCGTTTATGGGGAATGACTTCAATTTCATAACCTTTTGAGCGCAAGAAAAATGTAAAGTCGTCGATCCTTGTAATCACGTTGTCGGGTTCGACATTGTGATATTCACCGTGAATCCGAATTGTTCTAAAAAGTACTTCATCATCGGTTGAATGAAGGACTTCGTACTCCTGCCCTTCAACGTCGATCTTTAGAAGGTCACACCTGTATATTTTGTTGTCACCGAAGACTTGATTGAGCGTTATCGAAGGGACTTCTTGATATGATTCCGTTGTTACTCTCAGATCGGGAAAAGATGAGTAGGACCCTGTACATCGTTTGCTTTCAGGCATGAATAAGCAAATTATCCCCGGCTTTCCGGCAGCTGCTTTGTGAATTACAGTTATGTTTTCGAGTGTCTTAAGATTTTTCTCCAACTGTTCCCTATTCCCCGGAAATGGTTCATATGAAAAAACTTTGCGGGCAAGCTCAATTATAAGAAAGTGTTTTGTATTTGGTGTTTAGTGTTTAGAAAACATGAGCTGTATTGCCGGATATGCTCGCACAAAATACCAAACACCAAACACTTGATGAATTCGTCTTTTGCAAATTCATCAATCTTCTTCCGTGTGAATTTTAATGCGTCTGAAAACGATGTCATTCATCTTCTGGGGCGTTACCGCGCGCTGGGTAGTCAGTTCCTTGACACCGGTTTTAAAGGCATCGATGTCGTGAAACGGATGAGTGCCTTCCACAATCTGCAAATCGGGGTACTCCCCGCGAATGGCTTCAACAAATTCCTTCAGGAACGGGCAAACCTGAACCAGGCAGGAGGTCAAATGCAGGGCCTCGATCCCATATTCCTTCAGCGCCCTGACTTTTTGCCAGATGCGGTCTGCTCCGAAGGCCGTGGGACATCCGCCGCAACTGATAATGCCGACCAGCTCCGGTGGATCGTCTTCCGGGTATCGTTCAAACATACCCTGTCTTCCCCGCAGATTACCGAAACAGCCGATCATCACACAGTCCATATCCCGGGTAGTGGCTTCACAACCTAAAATTCCAACCTTTGGCATATTACTCTCCTCTATCAGTTATTATTTTTGCAAATAAAGACACTCAATTTCTGATCTGGGAATCGCAATTTTTCGCAAGATCAAGGAAATCAGAGAATTACGCGGAGGCGTACTGTTCGTACGCCGCACAAGTAATTCTGAAGATTGACGCAGATATTGCACAAAAGGGCTGTTTCCAGATCAGAAATTTAAGTGAGCCACCGCTTGCGGCGCTTATAGAACTTCGCATCCTTGTAACTGCGCTTGGTGCCCATTTCGGTCAATCCCAGATAGAACATTTTGATGTCTTCGTTTTCTTTCAACTTGTCGACCGAATCATCCAGCACGATCTTGCCGTTTTCCATCACATAACCGTGCTCGGCAATGGAAAGGGCCAGATGGGCGTTCTGCTCCACCAGCAGCATGGTAATCTTCTGCTCCTGGTTCAATCGTTTTAAAATATTAAATATTTCCGCTACCAGCAGCGGGCTCAATCCAAGCGAAGGCTCATCCAGCATCATCAATTGGGTTCGCGACATCAACGCACGCCCAATTACCAGCATCTGCTGCTCCCCACCGGACAGGTATCCGGCCAATCGGTGGCGCAAGGGCTTGAGCGCCGAAAAATATTCGAACACCATGTCGTAACGCTCCCGGATCACCTTGCGGCTCTTGCGGGTTCGAGTGGCCGCAATCAGGTTTTCGTGGACGGTCAGATTCTCAAAAACGCAACGTCCCTCCATCACCTGAAAGATGCCCATGCGGACGATTTCTTCGGGTTCCAGATCGTTAATCCGCCGGCCCATAAATTCTATAGAGCCGCCGGTAACCTCACCCTCTTCGACCTTTAGCAGGCCTGAAATGGCCTTCAGGGTAGTGGTCTTGCCCGCCCCGTTGGCACCCAAAAGCGCCACGATCTGGCCCTCTTTAACCTGCAGCGAAAGGCCCTTCAGGACAAGGATGACGTCATCATAGATAACCTCTATGTTGTTTACATTTAGCATATCACGCTACCTTGCATCGTAATCAAAATATCGCCGAGCTTATACTCATGATGGTGTTAACTAAAAAATAAACATCGAACATCGAACGTTGAACGTCCAACATCGAATATTGTATTCTGTCAATTTAAAAAAATACTGACCGAAGCAAATCTACCCTTCGAAACTTGTCTGCCTCTGGACGATTCTGCGAATCGCTTTTTTTAAAATAGATAAAGCGTAGCGCCTTCCATATTGGACGTTCGATGTTGGACGTTCAACGTTCGATGTTCATCAGTTTCTATTCCGATCAAACTGACCGCTTCGGTGGCCAGAGGCTGGGCTGATACCTGGCACCTACTTCGTTTGGATTTTTTCCTGCAACACAAATCGCTGAACTTTGCCCCCGGAGGTTTTGGGGATACTGTCCGTAAACTCGATCCAGCGCGGATATTTATAGGCTGCGATGCGATCTTTGACGAACTGCTTGATCTCCTCTTCCAGCTTGTCCGACGGTGAAACGTCGGGTTTTAAGACCACAAAGGCGTAAGGTTTAATCAAATCATCCTTATCCTGGTAGCCCACCACGGCACTTTCGGCCACGGCCCCATGCTGGTTTAACGTATGTTCGACTTCCTGCGGTGCCAGCCATTTGCCGCCAACCCGCAGCATGTCATCACTGCGGCCACGGAAGTAAAAGAAACCATCTTCGTCGACCAGATAGCGGTCACCGGTGACAAACCATTCGCCCAGCATGTTGCGCCGGGTTTCCTCCCTCTGGTTCCAGTAGACCGACGCAATGGAACCGCCGCTGACCTGAAGATTTCCGATCTGACTGGGACTGACCGGGTTGCCGTCGTCGTCCAGCAGCCGCATCTGATATCCGGGTACAGGCTTGCCGGTGCTTCCGGGGCGAACCTCGCCAAAGCGATTGGAAAGGAATATATGGCATATCTCGGTGGAGCCGGTTCCTTCCAGGATTTCAACACCAAATTCTTTCTTAAATCTTTTGTAAATCTCCGGTGAGAGAATCTCAGCGGATGAAACACAGGCTCTCAAGCCCTCTACCGGCGGCAAATCTACTCCGTCCTGACGACAGGATTTTTTATAATCGGCCAGAGCTCCCAGCAGGGTCGGAACCGTAAAAAAAAGCGACGGCCGGTATTTTATAAGATCCTCATAAAATAATTCCGGCTTGGGCGCATGGCTGATGAGGATGGTCGTAGCGCCGACCGCAAACGGGAAATAGGCCCCGTTGCCAAGGCCGTAGGCAAAAAACAAAAAGGATCCCATGGCCCGGTCATCGGTGGACATATCCAGAATGCCCCTGGCATAGGCTTCTGAGCAATATACCATGTGGCTGTGATGGTGCACGGCGCCCATCAGCTTTTCAGGATTGCGGCCGCTGTACAGCCAGAAAGCCGCATCATCGCAGGTAGTCGCGGCGGCCTTGAAATCCGGTGCCGCCTTTTCAAGGAGTTCATTGAAGGAAAGATGATTGTGATCCTGATCACCGCAGACCACCACCTTTTTTAAAAAAACAGTCTGATCGAGAATTTTCTCTATTTCCGGTAAAAAGGCCGGGTCAACGATCAAAACCGGGGACCGGCTGTCGTTGAGCATATAAAGAAAATCCGGCGCTTTCATTAAAATGTTGGTTGGAATAGCCACCGCACCGGCTTTGATGGCCCCGTAAAAAGAATAGATCATCTCCGGTGTGTCACGCAACAGGAGCATCACCCGGGATTCCATGCCGACACCCAGTTCAGTAAGCACATTGGCCACCCGGTTGACATTTTCCATCAGCTGGTCATAGGTCACCACCTGGTCCTCAAACAGGATCGCGGTTTTATCTCCCCGGCCCTCGGCCACATTGCGATCAACAAAATATTGGGCCGCGTTAAACTGTCTGGGTAAATTCAGATCAAGCATACCTCAACCTTCTCAGTAGTTTAAATAATGAGGTCTCTTTTTATTAGCTACTCATTGTTTGGAATAATGGAATGTTGGATGGTTGGAATAATGGGTCTGAAGGATTTCAGTCTATAAAATTAGCGCCTTCCGATAAATGACCCATCATTCCATTGTTCCAACATTCCAACATTCCATATGGGTTTGATGCAATTTAACTTCTTAGCAGGATCATGAGAATATTTTTGGTCTTCAGACTATTTTCCGAAGTATTCCTGATCCCGGGGCAACTCAACCCAACCACTCACAGGCACAATTTTACCACCCTGAATCTGGTAAATTTTGGCAGCCATGGCGGCCCGGTGGTCGGTGCTGGTGAAGGTCAGCGGCGGTGCCAGGCCACCCGTACTGAAATTGCGGAATTTTTCAAACGCATTCCGAATTCCGGACGGTGTCAGATTGCCGGCCTTGTCAGCCATTTTCAAAGCTTCGGTGACCGCCAGAATGTTCACCCAGCCTTCAACGTATACGTTGGTGCCCATCTCACCCGGGTGCCATTTTTCGTGAGATTTGACGACCTTTTTCATGCCGGGCACATCCGCACCATAAGGCGCAATCGGATGAACCCCATAGCTTCCTTCAGCGGCTCCGCCACTCAGGGTAATCAGGGATTCCTCAAAATTACGGATGTTGGATATGAATTTGGTCTTGAGACCAAGAGCCTTGGCGTTTTTCAAAATGACGGCTCCGTTCATGGCGGTGGAGGTGATGTAGGCATAATCCGGGTTATACCGGGTCATGTTGGTCAGTTGAACCGTCGCATCTTTGGTGGGCCAGTTGATAACCTGGTCCGGCCCCACATCAACGCCGATTTTCTGGGCGTAGTCCTTGGACACATTCAAGATATCCCGGCCGTATTTGTTGTCCGGATACAGGTAGCATATCTTGGGATTGCGGCTCGTGTCTTTCCAGGTCGTGCGAATCCACTTGAGAGCAATACGACTCATGGTCCCGTAAGACGGAGAAACAAAGAAACTGAACGGTGTCTTTTTGGGATTCTGGAACTTTGAAGTAAACGAGGCCGCAATCGTGGCCACCCCGTCCTTAACAATCTTCTTGATCAGCGTCATGGTGGTACCGGTGGACTGGACATAAAGTCCTATCACTTTTTCGGAGTCTACCAGGCGATTATATCCAGCCACGCCGCGAGGAACTTTGTAGCCGTCATCGATTACGATCAGCTTCAAATCCTTGCCGTTGATGCCGCCGTTTTCATTAACCCATCGCATGGCATCCAACTGACCCTTGACCTGATTTTTGCCCCAGTCCGAGGTTGGGCCGGAAAGGTCGATTAAAACACCCCATTTAATGGCATCGGCCGCAGCGGCCTGGTTCGGCAGGGGACCGAAAGACAATGCCAAGGCCACAGTCAAAAAGGTAATTAAGAGAGTCCATTTTTTCATGATACGTTCTCCTTTCTATTGGTTGAAATTTACAATTGTGTTTTGTATTTGGTGTTTTGTGTTTAGCAGACCGATATGCTTATGCTATGAATTACTATTCATCCAAACACGAAACACCAAACACTCGTTAAATTCGGCTTCGAATTCATCAATGACTACCAAACATTGACCATTACAGCCGAATCACTCAACTGGTAACCCCTAGTACGAAAACGGCCATAACTTCCAGTAAGCTCTCATCGTGCGCCAGCGGGCCGCCAGACCATCGGGTTCAAAAATGAGAAACAGTACAATTACCAGACCAAAAACAATCTCCCTGATTGAAACAAACCAGGTGAGATGATCGGGATAGGCCGTATTCAATGTCGTGGTTATAATTTCAAGCATCCTTTCGAGGATAAACCAGAAACCGACACCGAAAATACCGCCCAAAATGTGCCCCAACCCACCGATAATACACATGGCCAGAAAATCGATGGATTGAAGAATCGTAAATGATTCGTGGGTAATTACCTCGAGATACTGCGCCATTAAAGCACCCGCAAGGCCGGCGAAAAAAGATGATACGGCAAAGGACATCAGGCGGTATTTAAACAGATTGACGCCGATGACCTCCGCGGCCAGGTATCGGTCGCGGATGGCCACAAAGGCACGCCCGGATCGGGAGCGAACGATATTTTTAATCGCCATGGTACCAGCCACCGCCAGGATAAAGGTCAGATAATACAATTGCAGGCGGTCATCAAAGTGAAACGGCCCCAGGGTTCCGGGCTCCACATACATGCCTTCAACCCCTCCGGTCAGCTTGTCCCAGCGGCGAATGGTAAACTCGATAATAAACTGGGCGGCAATGGTGGCCATGGCCAGATACAGCCCCCTTAATCTAAGCGAGGGTATACCGAATATCATGCCGATTAAGGCCGCCATGGCACCGGCACAAACCAGGGAGACACTAAAGGGTACCCCGTGGTTGACAAGAATCGAGCTGGTATAGGCCCCTACGCCCAAAAATGCGGCATGGCCCAGCGATATCTGTCCCGTAAACCCGGTTAACAGATTCAAGCCGTGACAGGCAATGATGGCTATGCCCACCTCGATCATGGTCGAAACCATATACTTGGAAGCAAAAAGCGGGAACATCACCATGACCAGCAAAAAGGCGATCAACCAGACCCTGACAAACCAGGTCTGAAAAATGCGTTCATCCGTACTATAATTTTCATGAAATAAACCAGCTGGCATAGTCGAGCTTCACCTATAGTCTTTTAGTTACAGCACCTATTTAATTTTATCCCAGGATCAAGTGCCTGCGATATAAAAGTTGATTAAGTTTATTGAGTTGATTGGGTTGATTGAGTTTATTAGATTAGACCCAATCCTTTCAACTTAATCAACTATTCAACCAATCAACCTAATCAACCATTTATTCAATTCCAAATCGAAATATTCCACCTTTCAACTTCCGCATTCCGCATTCCGAATTCCGCATTCCTTCACACTCTTTCGATCTCCTCTGTGCCAAACAGCCCATAGGGCTTGATCATCAAAACCAGCACCATCACCATAAAGGGAAAAACTTCGTTGATGGCCGGGATATAGGGGTCCAGATAACCGGCTGACAGAAATTCCAGAACCCCCACGATCAGGCCCCCGATAATGGCCCCCAGAATGCTGTCCAAACCGCCGAATATGACCGCCGGCAATACTTTAAGCCCTATGTGGCTGAGCTCCACTCCCACGCCGCCGATATTGCCGATCAAAATACCGCCGATGGAAGATACCACCGCCGCAATACACCAGCTCATGGCAAACACCCTTTTGACCGAAATGCCCATGCTCTGAGCCGCTGTCTGATGATCGGCAACGGCCCGCATAAATATACCGGTACGGGCATATTTGAAAAATACCGCAAAAAAGGTGAGCAGGACCAGTGAAATACCCATGCTCCACAGATACAGGTAGGTAACCTTCACCCCCCAGAAATCAAGGGGTACTTCGGGGAAAATATTGAACTGTCGAATATCATTGCCCCACAGCATGATGACCACACCCCTCAGAATGTAAGTCAAACCCAAGGTTACCATGATGACGGATATGATCGGCTCCCCGATCAGGGGTCTGAGCACCAGTCGCTCGACCGCCAGGCCCAGTAACACCGAAAAACCCATGGTAATGATAAATGAAGCAAAGAAATTCAGCCCAAAATCCAGCGTCATCGAAAGGCAGATGTAGGCTCCCACCATCATAAATTCCCCCTGGGCCAGGTTGAGAATCGATGTGGATTTATAAATCAAGACAAACCCCAGCGCCACCAGGGCGTAGATGGATCCCATGGACAGGCCTGTTACAAGAAACTGCATAAAAAAGAAAAATTCGTTTTGCACCTAGATCCCTCCCTTGAGCTGCGCCCAGAAACCCTTCTTTTTCAGCAGATCCTGGTAGGCGTCTTCGGGTTTCATGGTACGCATAATGAGATTTGTGCGCAATGTTGCTGTCTTGCCGTCCTGGTAGCGGATAACCGTTTCAATGGCAAGCTCCTCCATATCACTGTAAAGGCCGGCGATTTCTTTGGTATATTTCTGGTTGATAAATTTCCGTCGAATTTTTTTGGTGCGGGTCAGCTCCTCATCATCAGCATCCAGTTCCTTATAGAGTAGAAGAAACTTGTGGATGCGGGCCTTCTCCGGTAGAGTGGCATTTACCCGCACCACTTCCCCTTCAATCAGATCATAGATTTCATTTTTGCCCGCCAGATCCGAGTAGGTGGTATAGTTGATACGGTGGTCCTCGGCCCATTTACCTACGTGCTTGTAATCGATACAGATCATGGCCGTCACGAAATTCTGCTCATGGCCGAGTACCACGGATTCGACAATGTAAGGACAGAATTTAAGCTTATTCTCAATAAACATCGGCGAAAACTTAGCACCGCTTTTAAGATGCATCAAATCTTTGGCCCGATCGATGATCACCAGATGTCCGTTGTCCGTAAAAAATCCCGCATCACCGGTGTGCATCCACCCGTCGATGATCGTCTCACGGGTTGCTTCAACGTTTTTCAGATATCCCTGAAACAGACCCGGTCCCCGGGATAAGATCTCGCCCACCCCTTCGGCGTCGGGCTCAAAAATTGAGATCTCCGCTGCGGGCACCGGAATCCCCACCGAATCGAAATTAATGTCGCCATCCCGGTGGATGGTTGAATATCCGGCAACCTCGGTCTGCCCGTAAATTTGTTTCAAATTGACGCCCAGGGCATGAAAGAAACGAAACACATCAGGTCCTAAGGCGGCACCACCTGTCATGGCGGATCGGATCCGGGAAAAACCCATTCGATCACGCAGGGCCCGGAACATTGCGGCATAGGCTATCCAGTAAAGTATTTTCCATCTCAGCGGCGGATTTTTTTTCTCGAATTTAAAATCCGCCCAGCGATAGCCGATGGGCAGACACAGGTTATAGATGAGCTTTTTTAAAAAGGAGGCATCCAGGTGCTTGACCATGACCTGCCGCGAAATTCCTTCCCACATTCGGGGGGATGCCACCACCAGGCTGGGAGCGATTTCATAAAGGTCCGCCATGGCTGTTTCCGGTTCTTCCGGAAAATTTAGTGTATATCCCGCATAGAGTGAGGAAAAGACACTCATGGTTTGCTCCACTATCCAGGGCAGCGGAATAAAAGAAAGAAACTGGTCGTCCGGCTGCTTGGGATCCACCTCATGCAAAGAGGCGACCATGCTGAGAATGTTTTTATGGGTCAGCAAAGTGCCTTTGGGGTTGCCGGTGGTGCCTGACGTATAGCAGGTCATGGCCAGGTCATCTTCGTTAATGGCACGGACATTTTTATCGAAGCGTTCCGGCTCTTTCTGATGCAATTGCTGCCCCAGGCACTCAATATCGGAAAACTTTACGAGAAAATCCTTTTCTTCATAGTCCCACAAACCTTTGGGATCGGTGTAGATTATCTTTTTAAGACGGGGCAGTTGATCTTTTAAATCCAGGATCTTGTCAACCTGTTCCTGGTCTTCGGCCACAATCATGGTGGCTTCCGAATGGTCGATAATATAAGCAACTTCGCTGAGTATCGAGTCCTGAAAGATACCAAAGGGTAGCGCGCCGGCAGCCTGAGCGGCCAGCTGGGCATAAATCCATTCCGGTCGATTGTCGCCAATGATACCGATGGCTTCGCCGGATTTAAGGCCAAGTGAAATCAGGCCCAGGGAAAAATTGCACACATGTTCCAGGTATTGGCTCCAGGTCACCGACTGCCAGATACCAAATTCTTTTTCCCGCATGGCCACACGGCTATCGCCAAAGCGCCTGGCATTTCTGACCAGTAGGGCGGGAAGGCTCCGCGGTTTATTATTTTCAGTAGAATCTTGTTGGTCCATTGCTTTATCTTTGTGCGGTGCAACTTTACTCTGAAAAATGAACATCGAACATCGAACGTCCAACGTTCAATTGTCTTTAGATTACGTCATCAACGTGATTCACTGTTTCATCCACCTCCAGTTTCATACGTGCACCGCCTCTGGTCGCTTAACCAGGCTACAACCGTGAATACGCTTTCTCATCCTCACCGAGATAAGCTCGAATAACCTGAGGATTTTCCTGTATCTCCTGGGGCGAGCCTTCGGCAATTTTCTGGCCGAACTCCAGCACGCACACGCGGTGCGAAATATCCATGACAACGCCCATATCATGCTCGACCAGGATGATGCTCACATCCCACATTTGATTCACATTGAGAATAAAGCGGGCCATGTCCTCGGTTTCCTCCAGGTTCATGCCCGCCATGGGTTCGTCCAGCAGCAGAACTTCCGGCTGCATGGCCAGCGCCCGGGCAAGTTCCACACGTTTCTGAAAACCGTAAGGCAGGGTGCCCACCACTTTTTTTCGAATGGCTTCAATCTCCAGCAGATCAATGATTTTCTCTTCAATCTCCTGGCGCAGTTTCAATTCCTCGCGCCGGGTTCGGCCCCAGTAAATGATATCTGAAAAAATCCCGGATTTAAGAAAGGCGTGTCGCCCGAGTTTGATGTTATCCAGGACAGTCATCCCTTTGAAGAGCTCAATATTTTGAAATGTGCGCGCAATGCCCAGTTTGGCAATTGCGTGGGTAGGTACGCCAAGGATGTCCTTACCCTTGTATAGGATCTGACCTTCCTGGGGGGTGTAAAAACGGCTGATACAGTTCAGCAGGCAGGTTTTACCGGCCCCGTTGGGTCCGATTATGGCGAAGATTTCACCACCGAAAAGCCCGGTATCGATGTTATAAAGCGCCTGAACTCCGCCGAAGGCCAGAGACACATTCTCAACTTTTATAATAGCTTCATCACTCACTCGGATCCACTTTCCGCTTGGGTCTCGAATTTGCTGCAGTGTACAAAAGGCCTTTGAAATATGACCGCCTTTGCCGGCCCGGTGAAATTATAACGATGATCATCCCGAAACTCTCATTCAAGGAAGGCGATGCGCCGGATCAGGCTGACACAACCGCAGGGGCACAGGTAGCGTTGACTTGCCCTTCGGTTAAATGGCCAGGCCAACGGATCTGGCAGGTGGGAAGTTGGCAAAAAGGGGGTTTAACAATGGTCTCTCCTTTTTCCACCGCCAGAGTAACCATATATAAAGAATCAGATTATAAATGTCAAGCTATCGAATTGATGAATTCGCTTCATAAATTGGGAAACACCAGGTAGCCTGACAGAAGGATCTAATTTATATGAATTCATCATGTTATAGTCGACCTAAAGATAGAATTAATTTGAACTGGACGGATCTTTTGAATTCAACTATAGTTTGAACGCTGCAGGAAAATTTGCCGGCGGCGTTCGATTTGTAAAAAGATCATAAAATCGAAGTCCTGCGGGAAAGCGTATCCCCGGTAAGGAGGATCCTTTATGTCGATTATCCAAAAATCCATCGGACAACTGCTCTCGGAGGTTGCAAGAAAGAATTCAGATCGAGATGCCCTGGTTCACACCGAAATTGGCAATCGCTATAGCTATGAAAGCTTATCTCAAGAACTCGACCGGGCAGCCCGGGGATTTTTAAGCCAGGGCATAAAACCGGGAGACAAAATAGCACTCTGGTCTCCAAATGTCCCGCAGTGGCTTTTTGCAATGCTGGGGCTGGCAAAAATCGGGGCCGTAACAGTGCCTATTGATCCGGCGGCAACCAAAGACACCCTGTACTATATCCTGGAGCAATCGGACAGCCGCGGACTCCTTGTTGCAGACATCGATGATACAGGAAATATGGCGGAAACCGCAGCTGGCGCCAGGAGAGACCTCCCGTTTTTGGAACATATTTTTATCATCTCCGATTCATCCGCCGGGGATCTGATTTCATGGAATGAGTTGATTGCCGGAGGAGAAGATATAGCCGAAGACACCCTGGCAGAGGTCTCAGAGGCCGTAGACCCGGAGAACCCGGTGGCAATTATGTATACCTCCGGCACCACCGGTCAACCCAAAGGGGTGGTGCTCGACCATCTGGGACTGATCAATAAATCCATGGTGTCCACTGAACGTCAGGGGATTTCGACTGACGACAGGCTCTGTCTGTTTTTTCCGCTTTTTCATATGTTCGGCAATACCTGCATCGCTCTGGCAGGGCTATTCAGAGGCGCAGCCCTGATCATGCCCTGTCGAATTTTTGATCCGGCAAAAGTGCTTGCGGCTATTCCCGCTGAGAAATGCACTGCGATTTACGGATCGCCCAGCATGCTGATCGCCCTGATCGACAATCCCGAATTTCAAAAAACCGGGTGGGCGACTCTGGCCAAAGGTATTATCGGGGGGGCGCCCTGCCCCATGGAATTGATGAGACGTATCGTGAAGGATATCGGGGTATCGGATATTACCGTGGCTTACGGTATTACCGAAACCTCCTCCTGGATCACCATGACCCATCCCGGTGACGCCATTGAGTTACGCGTATCAACCATTGGCAGACCCCTGGCCTGCAACGAGGTTAAAATAGTGGACCCGGCGTCCGGTAATTCACTTCCACCCGACCTGCAAGGTGAGTTGTGTACCCGTGGATTTCTGATGAAAGAATATTATAAAATGCCGGCGGCAACGGCAGCAGCCGTCGACCGGGAAAAGTGGTTTCACACAGGCGATCTGGGCATGATGGACAAAGACGGTTATGTAAGAATTACAGGGCGGCTAAAGGACGTGATTGTGCGTAATGATATTGAACTATATCCCGTTGAGATAGAGGAAACCATTTATATGCTGCCCGAGATCTCCGAGGTCCAGGTATTCGGGTTTCCTGATCAACAACAGGGTCAGGAGGTTGCCGCCTGGCTAAAATTAAAGGAAGACAGCCAGATGTCCCTGGAATCGATCGCAGCTCATGTCCGGGCGCAGCTGCCGCCGGAAAAACATCCCAAATATTATAAAATCGTATCCGAATTCCCCATGACCGGCAGCGGCAAGGTACAAAAATTCAGAATGGCGGAAATGGCAAAAGAGGAATATGTTGATTCAGTTGATTAGGTTGATTGGTTAATTAAGTTGAAAGGATTGGGGAAATGGTTGATTAAGTTGATGGGTTGAATGATTGAATAAGTTGAAAGGATTGGGTCTAATCAAATAAACTTTATCAACTCAACGATCCAAACGATTTAAACCATCCAAATTTATCCCATGAAATTCACGTAGTGACAGCGAAGCGTATTTCATCGGGACGATATAAACCATAAAATCAAAGGAAACACTGTTTTGGGAGACCTAAGTGAATTTCCCCTTAAATATCGAATATTTTTAAAAGCCTATCGGTGGCGACGCATCGATCCGGTACCCTGGACTCCCTTAAAGAAACCCCTGAAAGACTGTCGCCTTATACTGGTATCGAGTGCGGGTATTGTTACATCGGAACAAAAACCCTTTGATAACTCCATTCGCGGCGGTGACCCGAGCATCCGCGAAATACCTTCCGATGTTGATGTAACCACTTTGATCGAGACCCATCGCAGCGATGCTTTTGATCACACGGGTATCCGGCTGGATCCGAACCTTGCCTTTCCGGCAGACCGCTTACGGGAATTATCGGCAGCCGGAGTAATTGGTTCCCTCAATCACAGGTATTTATCAATAATGGGATCGATTACCGCCCCCGGACGGCTGATAAAAAGAACCATACCGCAGGTAGCGCCCAAATTAGGTGACGATCAGGTCGACATTGCGCTTCTGATTCCCGTCTGACCGATATGCAACCAGACCGTGAGTCTGGTGGCAGCCGAATTGGAACGCCGGGGGATTTCAACGGTGGTCATCCAGCTGTTGCGTCCGGCAACCGAAAAGGTTAGACCGCCCCGGGCCTTAATGGTTCCCTTTCGTCATGGCTACCCGCTGGGGGCACCAAATGATCCCGAATTGCAGCGCGCCGTTCTTACGGCGGCCCTGAATCTTTTAACAGACCAGGGTTTAAAACCGCCGGCAATTGTGGAGTTCCGAGAACAGAAGTCAGATGACAGATGACAGATGTTAGATGTTAGATCTCACAGCTTTTAGGGGGACAGAATACCTTTTCCGTCTTCTGTTCTCTGCTGTCTGTCCTCTGTTCTCCGTCTTCTGTCCTCTGTTCTCTGTCTTCTGTTCTCTAAGTCTAAGCTCCTAAAATATAGGAAGATACTACCAATCGCAAAAACAAGGAAATAATTTCCAGAATAGGGGCCCCATGCAGTTTAGAAAACTTGAATTCACCAATGATGCCGGACAAAAACTTTCGGCCCGGATTGATCTGCCCGAAGACAATCGACCGGTTGCCTATGCCCTTTTTGCCCATTGTTTTACCTGCTCAAAAAACATCAAAGCCGCCAGTCATATCAGCCGGACGTTGACCCGGGAAGGAATCGCTGTGTTTCGCTTTGATTTTACCGGACTCGGTGAGAGCGAAGGAGAATTCGGCGATACCAACTTTTCTTCCAACGTGGATGATCTGGTAATGGCAGCGGAATTTATGGCCCATAACTATGGGGGACCGAAGATATTAATCGGGCATTCCCTGGGGGGAGCGGCTGTGCTGCAGGCTGCTGCCAGGATCCCATCTTCCCTGGCCGTAATTACCATAGCGGCACCGGCCGATCCCAATCATGTTTCGCTGGCTCTGGGCGATTCCAAAGAAATCATTGAACGCCGAGGAGAGGCCGATGTCGATTTTGCCGGCCGAACGTTTAAGATCAAAAAACAGTTTCTGGACGATCTGGAATCGGTCCGCATGCAGCAAACCATCCAAAATCTAAATCGCGCCCTGTTAATCTTTCACGCACCCACCGACAGTGTGGTCGGCATTGACAATGCCGCCCGGCTTTTCAAAGCTGCCCAACACCCCAAAAGTTTCATCTCCCTGGACCAAGCCGATCATTTGCTGATGGATCCCAGAGACTCTCAGTATGTAGGCTCCCTCATCGCGATCTGGGCGAGTAGGTATATCAATGCTGACCGTCAATTAAATTGATCATTTAAATGGAAAATAGCTTTCCCACAAAATTTATAAATTTTATTCGATTGTCAACCGCACAGAAGATTTACAGGAAATAAGGATTCGTAACCCCGGCTGATTAGATGCCTTTTAGAGATTGCATCTATCTTTTATGATGATTTGTTGGCTTAATCTTCACAGCCCCTTAAAATTAAACTGGAGGTTGCCAGCACCGTTCGCCAATCTTATTTTAGAGGAGAATCGGGGGGTTCATTAAGGAGATTTTCAAAATGCGCTGGAAATGGATACTGGGGATTTTTTCCGCTGTGGTGGTTGTTCTGCTGGTGGTGGTTTACATCATTGCAGCTTCCTACGACTACAACAAGCTGAAACCGTTGATCACAGACACGACCAAGGAACTCACCGGTCGTGAATTAACACTGGGGGGTGATATTGATCTGAAAATCGGTTTCCCTCCAACTCTGGAGGTTAACGATGTCGCCTTCCAAAATGCAGCCTGGGGCTCCCAACCGCAGATGGCCCAGCTTAAAAAATTACAAGTCCAGATATCTATTCTACCTTTGATCAGGGGCAATATCCATGTCAACCGCTTAATTTTGATAGAACCCAAATTTTTGCTGGAGATTAATAAATCAGGTAAATCAAATCTTGATTTCGATGCCCCCCAGAAGGCCAAACCTCAAGAATCCGAAGATACGCCCCAAGATGAAGGACAAACCCTTTTTGAATTTAGAGAAATCGAAATAAAAAGCGGGAAAATTGAATACAAGGATCACCAGACCGGCAAAACGGAGGTTGTAGACATAGTAAACCTGAAATTGAAGGCCCCCACGTTCGGGGCCGCGGCTGACATAGATTTAAAGGGCAATTATAACAAAACGCCTTTTCAGGTAAAGGGCAAGATCGGTCAACTGTCCGGAATTCTGGATCCTAAAGAAAAGTGGCCTCTGAAACTCGAGGCCCAGGCCGTTAAAACCAAAGTTTCCATCGATGGTAACATTCAAGATCCGCTAGCCGTCCAGGGCATTGATCTCAAGCTCAATGTTGAAGGCGAAGATTTGGCACATTTTGAAAGCATCACCGGTGAGCCGTTACCGGTCAAAGGACCCTTTCGATTTTCAGGACACATAGTGACCCCGTCGGACAAAACCGTACAAGTATCTGACATTATAATTGTACTGGGTGAAAGCCAGATTCAGGGCACCGTCAAAGTCACGCACTCTTCCAAACGGCCTCAGATAGAAGCGAAACTGACATCCAAAAAGCTGGATTTGCGGCCCATCCTGGCTGGAAAAAAAGGCTCCGATAACACGCAAAAGCAACCCGCTGCAACCGGAACCAAAAAGGATCGGGTGTTTCCGGACACCCCCCTGCCGATGGATGCCTTCTATATCGTAGATGCCCAGATTCATTTAAGTGTGGCCCGGATACTGCTCCCCCAGTTAGCCCTTGACGATCTTCTGGTGGACTTGGCGCTAAAAGACGGTTTATTAAAA
>Ga0255055_10001571_pt1 | contig 16539 bp, 13 predicted proteins | sample JV7_2_27_MG_FD_188633 | JGI IMG/M metagenome (GOLD analysis project Ga0255055, IMG submission 188633) | Seawater microbial communities from Jervis Inlet, British Columbia, Canada - JV7_2_27 | ecosystem: Environmental > Aquatic > Marine > Inlet | place: Canada: British Columbia | collected... | reverse complement strand
ATTGAAACCGTAGATGACGCGAACGGATCCGACACGGAGACGGCGTAGACCCTTCCACTGTCCGCTCAGCTGCTGGCCACGACTGGGATCGAGGCGTAGTGACTCCACGTCGGCGAGGACGAGAGCCTGGATGTCGTGTGGCAGGCGACGGAGCTCTTTGACTGCTCGCCGCTCCCACCTAATCGAGATCGAGCTCACGCCGGACCTCGTCATGGTCGACCCATTCCGCCTGAGGATCGCGGAATCTGGCGAGGGCGACCTCCAGGTCTTCGCGCTCCTCCAGGTAGATCTCGAGAGCCTCCACGATGAACGAGCTCTTGGATCGACGGGTGACCTTCGCGAGTGCTTCCAGGCGCTCTGCGAGGGGGTCGGGTAATCGGACCGACTGCGTGATCATGTGCACCATTGTAATACAAGTGGGACAGAACTCCCATTGCGCTTCTCAGATTAGGACGGATATGGAGGGCACAATCTCGCATCGGCAGGCACAGTGTGGCCGGCCCCAAGAAGAGCCAGCCGAAGTGGCGGCTCGAGTCACACCCCAGGCGCCAAGACGTTCCCGCGGGAACGTTTTCGCCATCTTCGAGGACCCCGCCCTCCACATGCACCACCACCTGGTAGCGATCGCCTGCCGTGCCGGTCAACGCGAATTCCAAGAGCTCGTCTTCATTCTCAGGAGAGGCAACACGGACCTTCTCGCGGGCGGCACCCAGAGCGAGACCGGTACGCCAGCTGAGCCAGTGGGCACAGGAGCGGAAGCCATGTTCTCCAAGGTCAGAATTCCAGCCTCCGCGGGCGTCGAACTCCCGGATCAGTACCAGCAGCCGATAGGTGGCTGCCTGGAGGTGGGCCGAGACGCGCGACAGACCCTCTCCAAAAACCTTGTCAACCCCTAAATGGGACTTTCTTGAACTTTTTTCAAGCTTTCTTGCCCCGCCAGGAGCAGATCCCGCCCCTCGTATCTTTCGAGCTGGGACGTTTCCGCGGAAACGTCTGGGCGGGCCTTGTGCCCTCCCGGGCGGTTCAAGGACTGCAAGTTTCACAGTCTATTTTCCGTCTTTATTTACAGGAATGGTGGGCGATTGCCCCGTCGCACAAACAGGCCTTCTTATCGCCCTCTCGGCACCGACTCGGCAAATGGGTAAGTGCGGGCTGCTATCATGAAACTGCAAAAAGGGAGTTCAGACTGATGCATCGCTATCAGATCCTCGTAGCGTGGAGTTCGGAAGACGAGCTTTTTCTGGCTCAGGTTCCCGATCTTCCTGGCTGTATCGCGCATGGCAACAGCGAGGACGAGGCGCTAAAGAACGCGAGAGATGCCATCAAGCTCTATCTCGAAGACTTGAGCGAGACTGGCGACACTATTCCCGAGCCCAGGGAATACCACCTGCTTCCAGCTTAGTCTTTTCTTATCGAGGCGATCGATCGGCCGCGTCGGCCGCTGCTGGGGTCGGTCTTTACAACCGGCGGGGATAAGCGCTAGGGGTCACTCGACCCTTGACTCTTCATATTCGAGCCGACCATAGATACTCTCGCGCAACGACCGCTCAGCTTCCACATCGCCTTGCTGATGTCTGACGTCGGCGAGCTTGAGCAGCATGCGGAGCCGGCGATCGGGCCAGTCCTGCAAACGCTCGTAGATACCCTCTGCGAGGTCGAGCGCGCCGGCCCGAAAGGCCTCGTCGGCGGCTGACTCGAGACGATCCAGGTCGGCGGTGTCCGCCCTGGTGTCGAGCTCTCCCAGCCAGCGCAAGGCGTACCAGAAGAGATCCTGCTGCTCCTGCGGACTGAGTGTTCGAGGCGTGCCGACGGCCAGCATATCGACAAAGAACCGGCGACGGCCGGGTGCAACAAACGGCTTCTGCCGAACGGCCGGATCGGTTGCGATGATCAGATCATCGACAAAGAAGTCGAAGCGGCCTGCATCCTCGAGGTCGCCGATGAGTGAGAAGTACTTGACAGCCGAATTCCGGTTGCCGTTCATTCCCTGGGCTCCATGCAGATCGATCACGGGCTCTTCCAGGCCTTCCTCGAAGATCGACAGATCGTAGGTTCCCTCCTCCACGCGGTACACGAGGTCGATGAAGTACCAGGCAAAAGGCCGTGGCGCAAAGAGCTGCTGCCAGCCACCGTGCGGCCGGTGGCGAAGAACGCCGTCGTCGGTTTGTAGCCAGACCGCATGACCATGCCTGTCGGTGCTCAAAAACCACCTCGGTCCGGCGAGTCCGAAGTTGAATCTCTGCTCGGGATCGGTCAACAGGAGGTAATACTGAATAAACACTACGCCGTCGCGACATTCTCGAAAGTAGGCGAGGAACTCGGCGAAGTCCCGATTCCCGGGTACCTCGGAGATGTGCAGCGAGCGTTCGCCAGCAAACCGAAAGGCGCTGCTCAGGGCGACCTCGCCGCCACCGGTCTCGCGCACCCAGAAGGTGTCCGGGCCGGAGGGAGTGGGTTGCTCGAATTCGTAGAAGGCGAGAATCGGCGAAGTTTCCGAGGCGTCGTCAGCGATCACGGTTTCTGTGGACACCAGGAGTGCAAGAAGGCAGATTGATGCGAGCCAATGGACCGTAGTCACCCATTCAGCGTAGCAGCCGCGAGCTACTCTCCAGGTGCTGGATTCCACAATCGCGGCTCAGGCGGCCAGACCGGCTCACCGAGCTGCAGGAGCAGTGAGATACTTCCCTCAACGGGGAGAATGCCGCACGGTGCTGACGAAGATCCTTGCTGTCCTGACGGTCTTGTTGCTGGTCGGGATCTCCTACTTCGCGTGGTTCCGCCCCTACCAGCTCAACTGGGGGGCGACAACAGCGGAGGTAGGGCAGCCCATGGCGGGGGATGAACTCAACCCCGATCCGTCGTTTCGCGCCACCCGGGCGATCACGATCGCAGGGACGCCCGAGGAGGTCTGGCCCTGGCTGCTACAGATGGGTTACGGGAGGGCGGGATTCTATGGCTACGATCTCCTGGAGAACGTTGGCAGCTCGGCGGGCATTCGCAGCGCGGACGAGATCCTGCCCGAGTTTCAATACTTCCGCGAGGGAGACGAAGTGCCGATCAGTGCCGTCGTGAGCATGACGTTCTATGCAATCGAGCCGCATCGTCATCTGATCTGGGTTGGGAGTGAGGAGGTCGAACCCGGTGCCTTCACCTGGGCCCTGTACCCTCTGGGGGGGAGCCAGAGCCGCCTGGTCAGCCGTATCCGTTGGAGCTACCACTGGACGTCTATCAGTGCGTTTTCACTCGAGTTATTCACGGAGTTGGCCGATCACATCGCGGTGCGCAAGATCCTCCAGGGCGTCAAAGGTCGCGTCGAGGGCAATGTCGAGCCCATGTGGGTCCAAAACACCGAGTTCTTCACCTTCGTCGGGACGTTCTTCACTTTCGCCGCTGCGTTGCTGCTGATCTTGCTGCGCCGGCTGACTTGGCAGACCTGGGGGGCCGGCTTGCTCGCTGGCGCCATCTGGCTCACAACCTGGTACGCGCCTTTACCCACGTCGCTCAGCATACTGCTCGGGCTCGCGACCATCGGAGCGCTATACCTGACATCTCGAAAGCGCCCCGAGGTTGCCTGATTCAATCCCCGGGTTCCCTTGGGGGCTCAGCTGCTTCCTGCCTAGTCGTCTCTCATCAAGGTCATTCACCGGTGACGTCGGTCGTTGCAAGAGTCGGTCACCGGGACTGGCGGGGACAAGCCCCGCCCCTACGAGTCGTGTGACCGGCGTCGGGCCGGTGGCTAGTTGAAAGCCTGGCTGCTTGCTCCTGGCGGACCTAAATAGCATCTATCCTGCCAGGCAGGTTGCTGGGCTGGGGCAAAGCTATAATGCGGCTCGGGCTCATCAATGACCGGGCAGAGGCTCTTTACCACCTTCCTCTCCTTCCTGGCGGCAGGAGTGGCCCTCGCCCAGGATGTGACGGGGGTTGTGGGTCCACCGACCCTGCAGTTCAGCTTTTCGAATCCCGGCGCCCGCAGCATGGGACTCGGCGGTTCCTTCGTCGCCCTGGCCGATGACGCAACGGCAGCCTTCGCCAACCCGGCCGGCCTGGTTCAGATCGTCAGGCCCGAGGTCTCGGTCGAAGGGCGCTACTGGGGCTATTCGACATCCTTCACGCAACAGGGGCGTATAACGGGAGAGCCTACCGGCATCGGCGTCGACGTCGTGGCGGGCCTGAGAAGCGGGACCTCTTCGGATGATCTCGCCGGTCTTTCTTTCCTCTCCTTCGTCTACCCGAGGAACAAGTGGTCGATCGCCTTCTATCGCCACCAGCTGGCGGATTTCGAGTCGCTCACCCAGACCCAGGGGCTGTTTGCGGGCGGGAGCATCTGCTGCCGATTGGTCGAGTACCGGGTCCATACCGATCTCGAAATCGTCAGCTACGGGCTCTCCGGAGCCTACCGAGTGAACGACTCGCTGAGCCTCGGCTTTTCACTGGTTTACTTTGACGGCGACATGGAACTCGTCAGTGAGCCATTTCTGCCTGACGAGGACGAGATTCTCGGGGGCTTCGCACCGACCTCGTACCTGCCCGAGAGAATGATCGCGCAAACCTCTCTACGCATCGACAACAGCGACTGGGGTTTTACGGGTGGCTTCTTGTGGGCGCTTTCTCCGCGGTGGAGGCTGGGAGGCTTTTACCGAGAGGGTCCAGGCCTCGAGCTGCGGGGCGAGAGCGTCAGCGGGCCAGGCGGCTTCTTTTTCGATCTTCCCGCCGCCGGAACCATCCTCGATACTGGCATGTCTTCAAGTGCCTTTCCGGACGTCTTTGGCCTGGGATGCTCGTTTCGCCCCCAGGATGGGCGCTTGACGATTGCCTTCGAGTGGGACCGGGTCGAGTATTCGACCATTCTCGACAGCCTCGACCCGGAGACCTTCGACGTGAACGATATCGTGCTCGCAGACGGCAATGAGTACCACTTGGGAGCCGAGTACGTCTTCATCCGGTCGACCCCTCTGCTCGCGGCTCGGCTCGGGGTGTGGCTCGACCCCGACCACCGGCCACGCGCCACTGCCGCCAGCGAAATTCTCGAGCGTGCCTTTCTCCAACCGGGCAAGGACCAGATCCACTATGCGCTCGGTTTCGGGCTGGCTTTTAAGAGCTTTCAGATCGATTTCGGCGCCGACTTCTCGGACTTGGTTGACACAGTTTCCCTCTCCGCGATCTACGGTTTTTGAAATAGGGGGACAGGGAAGAGGATCTGGTGAACACCTTCCGCTACATCCTGGGCGTCCTCCTCGTGGTGGGGCTTCCCCCCGGCGTGGTGTGGTGGTTCGTCGTGCACCCCTTCGTCGGTTTCTGGAGAAAGGTGGGCGTTCGGGGCACCATGACGGTGATGGCCCTCTTCTTCGTGGTGAGCGTGGCGTGGCTCGCCATGATCCGGGACGCGCTCCTGGGCCCGGACCTGGGACTTCAGTGGCCGCTCGTCGTGCTGGGAGCCGCTCTTGCCGCCGCCGCGATCTTCATCGGTGTGAAACGGAAGAAGTACCTCACCATGCGCATCCTCGCGGGCGTTCCCGAGGTAGAGACCGAGGTGGAGAAGCGCGGCAAGCTGCTGGAAGAGGGACCCTACGCCCTGGTCCGCCATCCCAGGTACGTGGAGATCACTCTGGCCACGTTCGCCTACACCGCCATCGCCAACTACGTGGGGTGCTGGATCCTGGCCATCCTCACGATTCCCGTGATCCACCTCGTGGTGATCCTGGAGGAGCGCGAGCTCGTGGACCGCTTCGGCGACGCCTATAGGGAGTATGCCGCCCGGGTGCCGCGATACTTCCCCAGGAAGAGGGGCTGAGGCCCCAGGGTGCGCTCAATCGGCGGCGGAAACGGCGGATCTCACGAGCTCGACCGTGAGTCGCGCTCCGTCGCGGGCGCGGACAGCGTCCTTTTCGGTGTAGAACTCGGAGGGAGTCAGGTCCTCGGCGCCGTAGAAGGCCAGCTCGCGGTCCCGGCGCAGATCCTTCGAGATCGCGGCCAGCCGCTCCGCCTCCTCGTGCAGGGACGCGGGCAACCGCCGGCGCTCGGCGAGCAGCAGCTCCGAGACATCGTGGATCCGAGGCGGCTCGATTCCGCAGTCCCTCAACAGACTCTTGAGCGCCAGTTCCACGATCTCCTGCGACTCCCGCACGACATCGGCCCAGCTGTCGGCGCCAAAGAGCACGTCGAGGGCCTGCACACGCGCCTCGGCGCGGCGTAGGTGGTCGGCGGCCAAGCTCCGGTTGCGCATCCTCACGCCACCTCCTTCCAGTAGGGCTGGCCGTGGAGGAGCCCTCGGACGAGACGGCCGGAGGCGATCAGCCGTCGCACCCGGGCCAGGTGGGCCGAGAGCCTCAGTCCCCTCTCGAAGAGCACGATGCCGTCCAGCGCGACCTCGGTCCAGACGCCGCCCGGCGGCTCATCCGACGCCGGCAGGTGAACGAAATGAGGCTCGACGGGGCGACCTCCCCATGCCAGGGGCTCCTCGTCCCAGCGCCGGTAGAGCTCGCGGGTGAGCGGGATCTCGCTCGCCAGCACGACCAGAAGGTCGACATCCGACCCGTCGGCCAGCTCCTCCCGTGCCCAGGAGCCAAACACCACCACTCCGATCAGATCCTCGGCGAAGAGCTCCGCCGCCCTCTCGACGGCCGGCATCGCTTCACCAAAGCTCGCCTGATGGCCCACCGGCGCCGCCAGCTTGCGGGCGCAGTAGTCGTTGAGCGACAGGCCCTCATCAGCGGCGGCAGCGCGCAGCGCCGCATGGAGCCCCGGGCTGATGCGGAGCACGAACCGCCCCGAGGGACTGTGCGACCTATTCGATCTCGACTTCATAGTACTAATCCATCCGCGCCAATGATACTACACGGTCCGAGCCTATGCAAACGGTGGCTGTTGCCCTAAGTGTGTGACACCTATTCCAGGTGCTACGTCGACGACTCCGCTGAAACTACTTGCCCTCCCGGTCTAGCAATGGCGTGGCGCACAGACTTTCTCCGACCTTTATCCACATCCCATCTGCGGCTGCAAACACAACTGTATGCCGCCCCTCAGATGCCACTTGAGGCTCTCCTTTGGACTTGAATGTATGTCGGTACGGGCTGAATACCATGCCGACCGGGCCGGCTACTACGAACTTTGGTGCTGTCGATTCCCAATGTGCGCTTTCCACTTGACTGAGAAATGACGAATACATGTCACGAACCGCACTTTTTCCTACAAGGGGCTCTGAGTATGACGGCAGATAATATGTGACGTTGTCGTGCATCGCAGTGAAATAGTCATCAAAGTCGCCCCCGTTGTAACTGCGGATCGTTTCATCGTAAGCGACTCTTAGCTCTTCGCGCGTTGGGGCGATTACCTTAGTTCTTCTCCCGGTCTGCTGCTCTTTCTGGCCCAGCTGCTGCTGCATGCTGCGCATGTCCGGAAAGACCCACTGCTCAACGATCTTGCCGTCACTCAGCTTGAAGATGGAGACTTCAGAGATCTCCACGCGGTTTCTCGTCGGTGGATTGCCGAGGAAAGCCCCCAAGTTGGTCCCGCGTGACGTGAATCGCACCACGACTCGGTCGCGATCGGCAATCGTATCCTCAACTTCCTCTGTCCAGTCTGGAAAGGCCGTGCGGTGGGCAATCACACGAGCCAGTACCCCTTCTCGGCCGTGCACTGTTCCTGCAGGAAAGTGGCCGACGAAGTTCTCTGCAAATAAATTGTCGATCAGGTCGACGTTTCCCTTGCTCCAGATCTCGGAATGAACCACGTGAACCACTTCGATATTCCTGACTTTGACTGGGTCATCGGAAGCTGCACAACCTATCAGGATCATCGTCACGGCTGCTGGCACGAGGAGAACGATTCGGCTCATAGACTGGCTCCTGCTCGTCTAACGTTTGAGCTCAGTCGCGAGGCCCGCAGGGCCTCGTCGGCTGGAGCGACTTGTTAAACGACTCCCGCGAGTTTCTCAGCATGAGTGTAGTTCATCGGGAAACTGAATCTGTTCACGGATCGGTCCTTCAATACGCGGAACCCTCGCTGCCCTATCCGCTGCGCTGGGTCCATGGGATGCAAACCCTTGCATGCGAACGATAATCGTCTCAATACCCAGAGCCACGTTCGAGCACGTGCAGTGGACACCCCAGCCATGTTCACCGTCAACAGCGAGCAGCCGCCAATAAATGTGTGACACCTATTCCAGGCCGTGATTCTCCAGCAGCGCCTGGAAGCGGGGGTGGTCGCGGAGGGGGTCCCAGTTTGGATGGTGCTGGAGATCACGGATGGTGATGGCTTCCTGATAGGGCGTCGCCAGGAGCTCTTCCAGCAAATCGATGGCTCTCTCCTCTTCGCCACCCCGGGAATAGACCCAGGCCAGCACCTCCTCAAAAAGGGGCCCGGCGAAACGGTCGGCTGCCGTCTCCTCGACTGCAACACTGGCTTCCTGAACGGCTTCCTCCTGGCGTCCGAGAGCGGCGAGGGCAGAGGCCGATGTGGCACGAATCAAGGAGGCTCTCGGCGCTTGCTCCAGGGCTTCTGCCGCTGTCAGCCGCGCCGCCTCGAAGGACTGACGTGCCCGATCGGCGTCGCCGAGAGCCTCGTGGGTGAAGCCCGTGAGCAGGTGGAGAAAGGCGCGGCGGTCCGAGGGCTCGATGGATGACATCCCGGCGGCGTCGAGTGTGGCCAGGGCCCCTTCGAAGTCACGGTCACGAAGATCGAAGTCCACCCAGACAGCCGTGAGCTCCTCGTTGCCCGGCCCGCGTGCCAGGACCTCTCTGGCCCGGGTTGTCTCCCCGGTCCAGCTCACGAGAGCCTCGGCCTTGGTGCGATACATGTCGATCGTGTCGGGCGCCAGGGCGATGGCTCGGTCGAAGTAGGGATCGGCCTCGGCAAAGCGGCGCAGCGCGGCGCTGGTGACGCCGATGTGGAAATTGACATGGGCGTTCTGCGGGTCGATCGCCAAGGCCTGATGGAGGCGGTCGAGGGCCGCATCCATCCGACCTAGCCGCCGGTTGATCCAGGCGATCGACTGTTGCACCTCCGAGTCGTTGGGCCGCTCCTTTTCTACGGCCTCGAAGATCTCGAGCGCCCCTGCGTAGTCGGTCAGACCGTAGTAGAGGTAGTAACCCTCGGCTAACCGAACCTCAGGGTGTCGGGGATCGATCGCCAGAGCCCGGTCGAGCGCTCGCTTGGACTGCTCGAGGCGGCTAGTGGTGGGATCGTAGTAGGCATAGAGAATTCCATGGATGGAGACCAGTTGCGCCCAGGGGAGGACGAATCCGGGATCGAGCTCGACGGCACGCTCGAGCATCTGGGCGGAGACTTCGAACCGTGGTGGATCCCATCCCGGTTCGAGCCACAGGTCCATTCCCCGCAGATAGGCCTGGTAGGCCTCCATGTTGTCGGTGGGGCGTTCCTCGAGGGCCTGGCGCTCGGGCTCGAGCAGGGTGACGTTGAGCTCGCGGGCGACTTCTTCGGCGATGTTCGACTGGACGGCGAAGATCTCCTCCAGCTCGCGGTCGTAGCGCGAGGCCCAGAGGTGGGTGTCGTCGGCCACCCGGATGAGCTGGGGGGTGACGCGAATACGACTCGGCCCCTCACCGGGTCTCTCCCAGCGGACGGTCCCCTCGAGCAGGTAGTCCACCCCGAGCTCTTCGCCGATCTGTTTGAGAGGGGGACGATTCTCCTTGTACTGCATGGCACTGGTGCGAGAGATCACGCCCAGTCCACTCATCACCGCCAACCGGCTGGTGATCTCCTCGGTGAGGCCATCGGCGAAGTACTCGTCCTCGGCTGGCCCCAGATTCTCGAAGGGCAGGACCGCGATCATGGTGCGTCCATTGGTTGCGGCTGTCGGAGTGGCCACCCTCTCAGCGGCTCCTGGGGCAGCCTCCTTGTCAGAGCGCAGCAGTAAGAAGCCTGTGACAGCCAAGACGGCAAGCACGACGACTCCTATCCCCGCCAGGATCGGTAAGCGTGATCGTGCCCGAACCGGCTCTACCGCTGACACCACAGAGGCACTGCTCTCGAGAATCTCACCGGTCTCGATCTCCCTGCTCAGGCTCTGGAACTCGTTGCGAAGATCCTTTGCGGTCTGGAATCGGCGCTCGGGGTTCTTCTCGAGGCAATGCGCGATGATGCGCGCCAGCTGCCTTGGTAGATCGGCTTTCAGAACCGTCACCGAGCTGGGTGATTCTTTGAGAATGGCGGACATCAGGGCGGCCGAGCTGTCGCCTGCGAAGGGCCGATTGCCGGTGGCCATCTCGTACAGGATGATCCCCATCGAGAAGATGTCTGAACGCGGATCGAGGGTCTTGCCCTCGACCTGCTCGGGCGACATGTAGGGAACGGTCCCCAGTACCCGGCCGTCCTCGGTAATGGCTTCCGTAGCCATATAGGTGGCGTCGGCTTCTGGCTCCAGGTCATGCACCTTGGCGAGGCCGAAGTCCAGGACTTTGACGCGCCCGTCATCGGTGATCATGATGTTGCCTGGCTTGAGATCACGGTGCGTGATGCCACTCTCGTGGGCTGCCACCAGCGCATCAGCCAGAGGAATGGCAATGTCGAAGAGCTGATCCAGCTTCAGCCCCGAGCTGGGAATCAGCTGACCGAGGGTCTGCCCTTCTACCAGCTCCATGGTGAGGAAGTGGAGGTCGGCTGCTGACTCGACGGAGTAGATCGTCACGATGTTGGGGTGGTTCAGCGCCGCCACGGTCCGGGCTTCGCGCTTGAACCGCTCGAGTCGCTCGGGATCGGTGGCCATCTCGGGTGGTAGCACCTTGAGCGCGACCCGGCGTCGAAGCTCCGTGTCTTCCGCCTGATACACCTCGCCCATCCCGCCCTCTCCGAGCTTCTCGAGGATCTTGTAGTGGCCGAGGCTCTGGCCGATCATGGAAGACCTTTCTTTCAGTTACCGAGAGGGTAACAGCTGGAGAGGCACCGCCACCACCCGGGAGGGTAGGGGAACAGTCTCCCTACTTGTACTCCAGCAGCGCCTGGAAGCGGGGGTGGTCGCGGAGGGGGTCCCAGGTGGGGTCTATGGCAAGTGAACCGAGAGAAAAGTTTGAGGGTATTGAGAATAGGTACTCGAGCTGGACGATTGCGGCGTCGACCTCGCTTAGCATCGCGAGCACCCTGGCAGAGTTCCACACGTAGTCGGGGCCGCTCCGGGCATCGTCCGCTACGGGTCGCTGCCCAATCGCTTCCTCAGCTGCCTGAATCGCTTCCTTCTTGTGGCCCAGATTTGCATGTGCCCGTGAGAGTTGCGTGTAGCTTGGAGTCTCGACTCCTTGCAGGACAGCGAGTGCAGATTCAGCAAAGGTGCGCTGCAGTTCTCTCCTTCCATGTCGGGCGTGAAACTCCGCCATGTAGTTGAGATACATTGGCTCTAAGGAGCCAAACTCCTCCGGGGGAATGGATTTGAATTCCTCCTCAAACTCCTGGACAACTAACCAAATCGGTTCTTCCGCGTGGTTGAATCCGATTGCGCGCTTGGCAAACTCCAGTCGACCAATTACAGACGCTCCTTCTTTCAGGGTGCCAAGTGCTCTGTCCAGGGAGTGGTCCAGTGCAATGTGGGCGCTGGCCAAGTGCATGTAAGCACGATGATGATCAGGCGCAATGCTAATAGCTCGGTCAAAGTAGTCCTCAGCTGCCTCGTATTGACGCGCGTAGAAATAGGAGATGCCGACCTCTGTTGCTTTCTCGTTCGACAGTGGGTCGAGTTCGAAAGCCAGTTCGAGATCCCTGAGAGCCTGATCCCACTTTCCCTGTCTTCGCCTCGACAGTCCGACTGCGAGCAGAATGTCGCTGTTGTTTGGCTGGCTCCTCAAGGCAGTGAGGAATTCTTCCAGTGCTCGGTCGATGTCGCGACGGGCCCAGTAGTAATGCCAGCCCATTGCCGCCCGAGCTTCGGGAAGATCGGGATCGAGGGCCAGGGCTCTCTCAACGGCTGACAGTGATTTGCCTGCGACCTCCTCGGTTGGGTCGTAGCGTTGGAAGTGTATTCGTGCGAGTGCCTTGGCGAGGGCCGCGTAAGCGAGAGCGAAGGTTGGATCGCTTGCTACCGAACGCTCATACATTTCGACGGCGATGAGAATGTCCGGGCCACCCAAGCCGCGTTCGAAGTACTGATTGCCTCTCAGGTAGTAGTCGTAGGCTTGCGGGTCGACCACGCGGTCGCGGGTTAGCCGTGCCTGCTGCGCACCCGTGACCGTCACGTTGATTTCGGTCGCGACAGCCTGCGCTACCTCTCTTTGCAGCGCCAAAACATCTCGCAGGTCCTTTTCGTAGCTTCCCGCCCACAAATGCCGTTCAGTCGGCAGCGCCTGGAGCAGCTGGGCGGTAATCCGCACCGTCTCACCCGCCCGAAAGACGGACCCCTCCACCACCGCGTCCACCCTCAACTCCTGAGCGATCTCGGGGATGGACTTCTCGGTCGCTCGGTACCGCAGCACCGACTGCCGCGAGATAACCGTGAGGGCGCCGATCTGTGCCAACTCGGCGATCAGCGCGTCGTGCATCCCTTCGACGAAGTAGTCCTGCTCGGGATCGTTCATCAGGTTGTCAAAGGGCAGCACCGCGAGCGACTCGATGGGCGGAAGCTCGCCGCTCGCTGGCTCCTCGATTCCCCGACGGGCGAATCGGAAAGCGACCAGAACGGCGACGAGCACCACTACCAGACTCACCGCTACGAGCGGCCAGTGAATTCGCTTGCCGGGTGGCTCGGCAGCGCCAGGCTGCTTATGCTCTTTGAGGATCTTCTCGGTTTTGAGCTCCTGCGCCAGATCATCGAGCTGGTTGCGGATATCCCTGGCCGACTGGAATCGCTCATTTGGGTCCTTTTCCAGACTGTGTCGGACAATGCGCCCCAGATGGTGTGGCAATTCGGTTCTGAGTACGTCCACCTCACGGGGCGTGTCGCGCATGATCGCCGAGATCACCGACGCCGAGGTGTCGCCCTGAAAGGGTCGCTCCCCGGTCGCCATCTCATACAGGATCACGCCGAGCGAGAAGATGTCGGTGCGGGCGTCGAGGTCTCTGCCTTCGAGTTGCTCCGGCGACATGTAGGGCACCGTTCCCAGAGCACGTCCTTCCTCCGTCAGTGGCTCGGTTGGGAGCCCCGTGGCCTCTGGCGGTGCCGCCTCCAACTGCAGCTTCGCTAGGCCGAAGTCCAGGATCTTCACCAGGCCCTCGTCGGTGACCATGATATTTGCGGGTTTGAGATCGCGGTGGATCACACCTGTCTCGTGGGCGGCGGCCAAGGCATCAGCCAGAGGAACGGCAATCTCGAATATCTTTCCCAACGACATGCCACCCTTGGGAATCAGCTCGGAGAGGCTCTGCCCCTCCACCAACTGCATTGTCAGGTAATGCACCACCCGACCGCCCTCCCGGTCCTCAGTTGTCAGTTTCCAGTTTTCAGTCTCCCCCTCCCTGCTTGCTGATGACTGATGACTGACAACTGATGACTCAACAGAGTAGATCGTGACGATATTGGGATGGTCGAGTGCTGCCAGGGTTTCGGCTTCCCGCTGAAAACGCTCCAGGCGTTCCTGGCTGGCGGCGAAATCAGGCGGCAAGACCTTGAGCGCAACCTGCCGCTTGAGAGTCGTATCCTCGGCCCGGTACACCTCACCCATACCACCCTCGCCGAGCTTGGCGGTGATGCGGTAGTGGGAGAGGGTCGTGCCGATCATCAGGACAGTTCCATCTTCTTCAGGAAGGCCTGGAACCTGGGGTCCTCCCGGACGCGGTCGTACTGATGATCGGCTTTGATGGTCACCAGCCAGCCATCTCGTCCCTGATACGCGGCGTCGAGCCACGCAAACCCGTCGTCATCCTGCTCGAGCGCGAAGTGAAGCGATGCCAGCAGCGAGGGAGGGACGTACTCTCGCTCGGATCGCTGCGTGAGATCCTTCAAGATGCCGTACGCCTCTTCTTGCCGGCCCATTGCGGCATAGGTCAGCCCCATCCAGAGCCTGATCGCCGGATCCGGAAACCTGGAAATTCGCATCTCTGCTGCAAACTCGGTCAGCGCCTCCTCGTACATGGCGTTCCACAGATACGCCCTGCCGAGGCTGAAGTGTGCGGCAGTGAAACCCGGATCCATCTCGATTGCCTTCTGGAGTGCGACGATGGCCTCATCGTATCGACGGGCGAAGACGAGCGCGTCCCCGACGGCTCTATTCACATAGACGTCGAGGGGTGACAGCTCATGGGCCTTCCTGATTTCGGCAACGGCCTCGTCGAATCGGGTAATTCCCACGAGGTACCACATGTACATCATGTGAGCGGTCACCAAACCCGGGTTGAGCTCGATGGCACGCCTGTATGCGGTCTCCGCGCCTTCCCAGTCGAAGTCGTAGTTGGTCAGCACGAAACCGAGCGAGGTGTAGGCTTCCGCGAGGGAGTCGTCCAGCTCGACCGCCTTCAGCGCGGCGGCCTTTGCCTTGGGCATGACCTCCCTGGGATCCGTCTGACTGTAGAACGAGAGGACGACGTAGGAGTCCGCAAGACCCGCATACGCCGGAGCGAAGCCGGCGTCCAGCTCGATGGCTCGGTTGAACAGTTCGATACCCTTCCACAGCGCCTCTTCGTTCCATCGGTTCCAGAACCAGCGGCCCTTGAGGTAGCTCTCGTAGGCCTCTGGGTTCAGTCGGCCCGCTTCGAGCAACCGGTCGCGTTCCGGCTCGGTCACCCGCACCCTGATTTCGGCCGCGACGGCTCGGGCCACCTCCTTTTGCAGCGAGAGGACGTCTTCGAGGTCCCGTTCATAGCTCTTCGCCCAGATGTGCCGGTCCGTCGAGGCGTGGATGAGCTGGGCGGTGATGCGCACGCGGTTCTCGGCGCGCAACACCGAACCTTCGACGATCCCGTCCACGTTCAATTCCCGGGCAATCTGCGGCAACCGCTTGTCAGTGTTCTTGTAGCGCATGGTGGACGTCCGCGAAATCACCCTCAACGCCTCGATCTGTGCGAGGTCGGCAATCAATGCCTCCGTCATGCCATCGACGAAGTACTCCTGCTCCGGGTCGTTCATGAGGTTGTCCAGCGGCAGCACGGCAATGGAGCTGATCTCGAACTTCCCTGCGGCGGGCTGCTGCTGCCTGAGCGACGTCACGTAGAAACCGATGGCCGCCGCCGCCAAGGCCAGTGCCGCAAGCACCCCTATCCACGCCCTGCGACTTGTGAGCCGGGCGAAGAGCGGGCGAAGAGCGACTGCACCCGATTCCAGCTCCTTCCGCAGCCCGCACAACTCGTTGTACACATCCCTGGCGGTCTGGAACCGGTTCTTAGATTTCTTCTCCAGGCAATGCTCGATGATCCGTTCCAGATGGCGGGGGAGCTCCGGTTGCAGATCGGTCACCGACGACGGCCTCTCCCGCAAGATCGCGGAGAGGATCGAGAGACTACTGTCACCGACGAACGGGCGCCGCCCGGTCGCCATCTCGTAGAGCATCACTCCGAGCGAGAAGATGTCGGAGCGGTGGTCGACGGTCTTGCCCTCGGCCTGCTCCGGGGACATGTAGGGCACCGTGCCGAAAACGCTTCCTTCCTCGGTCAAGAGATCAGTGCGGACCTGCGTAGGGGAGGGGCTTGCCCCCTCCCGGGCGCCCGCAAGGGGCGCCTCTACGTCGGTGATAGCTGGGGCGCGCAGTTTCGCCAGGCCGAAGTCCAGGACCTTTACCCGACCCTCGTCGGTGACCATGATGTTGGCGGGCTTGAGATCACGGTGGATCACACCTGTCTCGTGGGCGGCGGCCAAGGCATCAGCCAGAGGAACGGCAATGTCGAATATCTTTCCCAACGACATGCCACCCCTGGGAATCAGCTCGGAGAGGCTCTGACCCTCCACCAACTGCATTGTCAGGTAATGCACCACCCGACCGCCCTCCCGGTCCTCAGTTGTCAGTGTCCAGTTTTCAGTCTCCCCCTCCCTGCTTGCTGATGACTGATGACTGACAACTGATGACTCCACCGAGTAAATCGTGACGATGTTGGGATGGTCGAGTGCTGCCAGGGTTTCGGCTTCCCGCTGGAAACGCTCCAGGCGTTCCTGGCTGTCGGCGAAATCAGGCGGCAAAACCTTGAGTGCAACCTGCCGCTTGAGAGTCGTATCCTCGGCCCGGTAGACCTCGCCCATCCCGCCTGCGCCGAGCTTCTCTAGGATCCTGTAATGAGAGAGGGTCTTGCCGACCACTCTAGCGCCCCTCCACTGGGCCGAGGTAGCGGTCCAGCCAGTCCAGCGCCTCGCGGATCACCTCGTTGAGTGGGGGGATGTGGCCACCCTCGAGCAGCACCAGCTTCTTGTGCTCTGGGGGAGCGCCCTGAAACGCCAGCATCGGTTCCAGGGAGGTCTTGACAGGGGCGATGAAGTCGCTGTTGCCGTTGATGAGAATCACGGGAACCGTCGAGCGGGGGGCGAAGTGCAGCGGGATCGTCTCGGGGGGGTCGCTCATCTGGTGCGCGTGGAGGTGTCCGGAGAACAGCACGCTGGCCCGGAAGCGATCGTCGATCGCCGTGAAGATCGGACCGTACTCCCCCCCGAGACTCAGCCCGTAGAAGGCGATTCGGTCC
>Ga0255055_10001570_pt1 | contig 16549 bp, 13 predicted proteins | sample JV7_2_27_MG_FD_188633 | JGI IMG/M metagenome (GOLD analysis project Ga0255055, IMG submission 188633) | Seawater microbial communities from Jervis Inlet, British Columbia, Canada - JV7_2_27 | ecosystem: Environmental > Aquatic > Marine > Inlet | place: Canada: British Columbia | collected... | reverse complement strand
CATAAAAAATAAAATATTCCAGCCCCATAGATTTAAGGGGAAAGGATAATAAGTTACTGACAAGTTTATTAACGCTCCAATCGCCATGATAATTAGCCCTCTAGAAAAAACGCGATTTCTAATAAGCTTTTCAGGCATTATTCCTGCCTTTTTCTTTACCGTAAAAACTACGCTTAATGCAGACAGAAATATAAAGAGTGATGGGCCTAAAATATCTAGAAACATGAATGCTAATCCGTACATGAAATACCAATCTGTGTCCAACCAAACTGCAGCATAATGAGCTAAAATTATAAAAACTATTGCAAAACCTTTTACGAAATCAATACTCGCTATTCTTCCCGATGAAGAATAATCTCTAATTTCCTCTATAGGAATGTCCTGTCTTAGGTAGTTAATTAAAGAAGGAGAATCAAAATCCTTTTCCTTTTTAGTATTAGATTCCATAATTTTATTTGTAAGTTATCTTCGTTAATAAGTTTGACATATTTGGATTGCTATAAAAATTAAAAAATCATAGCTCCACTGAATTTTTAATTCATATATTTCATTAAATCTCTTGAACTAGTTTATGGTGGATTTTGAAGATTTCCTAAAGTTTATCAAGTCTCAGGATTTTTATTGTGGCCAAATATCTCACATCGAACATATCCCCGAATTAAAAGCCCGCTTTGAGGTTTTAGATAAACCATTAAGAAAAAGATTAGAACGATGGTTAACTAATAAAGGAATAAAACTTTGGAGGCACCAAGCTGAGGCTATTAATTCTATCAGGAAGGGTAATAATACCGTTATCGTTACATCCACCGCGTCAGGAAAATCTCTCTGCTATAACTTACCGGTGTTAGATTACCTCTTAAACAACGAAAAAACAACCGCGTTATACCTTTTTCCAACTAAAGCTTTAGCTCGGGACCAGCACTCTCAACTAAAAGAAATACTTACCAAAACAAATATTAAAGAATATCGTATTGGTGTCTATGATGGGGATACTACCCCAGATGAAAAAAGGCGAATTTTGTCTAATGCTAACATCATTATCACTAATCCATACGGTTTACACTTCTATTTACCATGGTTCAAGCAAAAATGGCGAAGAGTTTGTAGCAATTTAAAATATATCGTACTTGATGAAATTCATATATATAGAGGTATATTTGGATCTAATTTTGCGTTACTACTAAGACGATTAAAACGAATTCTCGATATATTTGAGGTGAAGCCAATTTGGATATTATCAAGTGCCACAATTAATAACGCAAAAGAATTCTGCGAAAAGTTAATTGGTGAAGAATTTGTAGTTATAGACAAAGATGATTCCCCATCGGGAGCAAAGAAAGTGATACTATGGGATTTACCTTACGATAAGGCTTCAGGAAAATATAGATCAGCCCATCAAGAAACTAAGAACTTGTTTATCACTCATTTAAAATACAAGAACGGTATACAAACTTTAACTTTCACGCTTTCTAGGAAAATGGCCGAACTACAGGCCATTTGGACAAGGAAAACTCTCCCTCTGTTAAAAGACAAAATACACAGCTATAGGGCGGGTATTAGCAAAAAAAAAAGAAGAGAAATTGAAGAAGATTTTAAAAACAAGAAAATTTTAGGAGTTAGCTCTACAAACGCTCTAGAACTAGGAATAGATATAGGCTCTTTAGATGCTACAATTAGTTCTGGGTTTCCTGGAACTATTTCAAGTTTCAAACAACAGATTGGTCGTGCTGGAAGAGGATCTGACTTATCCATTTCAACTTTTATACCAATGCAAAACCCCTTAGATTTGTTTTACGTCCATAATCACGATAAGTTATTCGGAAATATTCAAGAAGAAGTTCTAATTACTCTAAATAATAAACATATTTTAAGAAATCACTTATGTTGTGCGGCAAAAGAAATTCCTATAAGCATTGATGAATATAAGAAATTTGGAATTGAGGAAAAGAAGTTATTTGAAAATTGTATCGATAATTTAGTTTCTGAATCTCTATTGATGAAAAGGATGAACAAATACTATTGGAAAGGGGAGTTTTTTCCTAACGAAAAGTATGGATTGAACGCACTTTCCTCAAGGAGTTATAAAGTAATTCTTAGACAGAGTGGTAGAGAAGAACTTCTAACTGTTGAAGATGAAAGTTATGTTTTCCGAGATTTACACACAGGAGCAGTATATCTTTATGAAGCTGAAACTTATGTGGTACAAGACTTAGATCTCGATGAAAAAATTGTGTATTTAACTAGAGCTAATGTTGAATTTTACACCCAATCGCTCAAACATACGGACATATTTCCACTTGAAATTCAATTGCAAGATGGTATGGGGCAGAATAACATAATTGAAAAATTCTTTGGTAAAGTAAAAGTTGAGCACGAGTACTATTCTTATAAAGTTATAGATACATTTACGCAAGATATTTTATCCCGGCACCCCTTAGATAACATTCCTATCATTGAATTTGAGACTCAAGCAGTTTGGTTTGGCATCCCTTTTGAATACCAAAAAGAGTTGGAATTGGAAGGGTTCGATTTAGGAGGTACTATTCACGCAGTTGAACACGCTATGATAGCAATGGCTCCAGCATTAGCTCAAATATCAAGATGGGACTTAGGTGGAGTCTCTATCGATTTCGATCCAGTTAGGCAACAGCCAATTATTTACATTTACGACGGATTTAGGGGGGGTATAGGCATCTCCGAACAATTATATTTTCATTTGATAGATTTGCTCCGTTTAGCTTTGAAATTAATTGAAACATGTAGCTGCAAAACTGATAATGGTTGTCCTGCCTGTATAATGAGTCCGAAATGTGGCAATAATAACGATCCTTTGGATAAGGATGGCGCCCTTTTTCTCTTAAAAAAACTCCTTAGTACCAATCCAGAAAACACAAATTAATCTTATTTTTATTACAACATATCTAATCCTAACTGTTTATTTCTATTAATACGGATGATTTTTATAATTGCTTAATTAAGTATTATAATCCTGAAATTAAAAGTAAAAATTTCAACTTTTTGACTAGATATGAGAGATAAAAAACAAATTATCGAAAATATAAAAAGAGAAATAGCAAAAGTAAATCCTTATATAAGAAGAGATTTAGCAAGGGTAATTTCTTATATTTTTAAGAGTATCAAAATTGAAGAGTTTGACAAAGATTTGATTATAATTATAATTATTAGATAATTCAATCCAGATGACCCCACATATTTATTATAAGACTGTAGTAAATGATTTTATTACTAGTGGAATAGTGCAAGGGTATCCAGTCTTTTACCTCAAGTGTACTTGTAAAAATATAATTAAATTCGATTTCTTGAAATATGAATCATATTCCATCTATTGTGATAAGTGCAAAAGATTATCTTATGAGTTAATTTATCATAATAAATCTGAGATTACTATTCGACGATTTTTTAACAAAAAATATGAAGATGTTGATCTTTCTGATGATGCTAAAAATAGATTAACAAATATCGTTACAGGTCAGCATGAACTCTCAAAGATGTACTTAAAAAACTTTTGTATTTCTAATAGAAATAGTATTTTCGTTTATAGAAAGGAAACTGATAATGTTGAGATACGTAATATCCAAACTTTTTCAAAAGAACCATTTTTATATGATAAAGAAGCCCCACAATTAGCAGAACAATTTCTAGCTTTAATCGAAAATGATACTAGTTTATATCTCACTCAAATAATTACAAAGAACCAGGTTTTTAATGCAGGAGAATCAGTTGAGGAAAAGAATGAGAAGAAAACTCTCTTACTTAGATTCTTAGTATTACTCCACTTGAGAAGGCGATCTGTAAAAAAACTTATTTATGATAAATTAGTACAATTTAAGTTAGAAACTCGCGATAATTTAATTCTAAAGGATTTAAAGGATATAATTTTCAAAGAAAAATTCAAAACGAAAGATGATGATGGACAAATAACTTATAATGAAATGGTTCAACACCTTCATAGAAAATTTATGAATGCTACTAGAAATCAAGAAAAATTATATGAAAATTATAAAATTAAATTATTAATTAATGAATCTCACATTCCATTAATAACATCCGATAACCCTATTATTAGACTTGATGGTGTCAAGAAGAAAAATCTTTTGATTCCATCAAAAATTTATTTTCCAATAAGTCCAAATCATTGTATATTGTTTATTCACCCAGATGAGAACTTGAATTCAATTAAAAGACATTTAAAAAAGAAGAAAGTTCGCACACTCAATTATTGGCAATTCACAAATGCTTCAGAATTTGTTATATCAAATATCAGAGAGATCAAGGAGAACTTAATTGGATTCGATATTGACCCTATCAATAATATTCCACTGTGTTTTTTTGGTTTTAAGTCGAATATATCAAACAATGAATTACCTATATTTATCTAAGATTATACCAAATTATATCCTGATTCCATTTTTACAAAGTTTTTAATTTCAGTTAGGAAAGGATCTAATTTTTCAATAATCTCATCTTGTTCCATATTTATCAAGGTATTCCTTGTTAATACTTTGTCTCCCCTCTTGTTCCTATATCTTAACGTACGACTATTCGGGATGAGCCAATACAGTCCATCCATAAACCCAACATCTTGATCATCTAAATAATCTTTATCCCTTATTTCAATTCCGAACAAATCTTGCATTTTATCAGATCTTAGAAGCAACCTAGCAAAATTATATGAATAATCTCTCTCCATATCAAATAACTTATAGATCATTCCTTTGAATTTATCATATAATTCTTGAGTCAGACATTCCTCTTGATTTACCATACTTGTTTCATAATTTTGACCGGAAATAAGATCGTATAAATCCTCTAAAAAATTCCCGAAATCTTCATCTTGAAATTGAAGTCCTCTATAGGTTCTAATAAAATCTCTAACATATTTAAAATCTCTAAAAATAGGAGTTATTTGTTTATCTTGATAAATCGCAAATTCAGTTTCTTTTTGCACTGGGTTAGACTCCAATGAATTAGCAGAACTAATGGCGAGGAAAATCTCACTATTATCGATATTTTCTTCCATATATTTAACTATTGTCTGGTTGGATTTGTTATCTCTGTCCCAGTAAAAGACACGGTCAATTTCTTCTTTTGCTTCAAGATATTTTGCAATTTCGGGAACCCTAAATTCCTCAAGATCCTCTGAGGCATAGCTGATAAATATCTTCATTATACTATCTAATAATTTTTTAAATATATAAAATTAAAAATTAATTGGATAAGATGAATCAGATATAATTATAGTTCTTTAAGTCTTTTTGAATTCTAATATGTCCACAAAGAAATTCACAAAATCGCCCCACTATCGTGATATTTATGTGATTTTACCCCAATTATCTTAATAACATACGAAATTCGGGATTATGCGAGTTCAGCAGGGAAGATGCGAGAAATCATTTATGACTTGGAGGAAAGGCAAGTTCTCCCAAGATTAGAAAAGCCAGATTTTAACAAGTGAATTAAAAAAATCGGAGGGTATTCAAATCGCAAGTTCTGGGAGACCAACCAGATATTGCAGAAAACCGTTTCCATTCCGAAAAAACCTCACGATTTTTCGAGGAATTCGATTACAGTTACAACACCAGTGGATTTCAAGGTGGGATTTGAGATGATTTACAACATTTTATTGGAGGAATCACGGGTAGAATCTGCATCCTAATTAGTTATTTTTTTTTCTTCACTTCTACCGAGGTAGAATCTCTTTCTTAAATTCCTTTTTTAAAGGATAATCTACTTTTCTTTTGTTATAGATCCTTAAGGTTTTACTTGTTTTTCAATATGTTCAATAAATGCTACAACTTCCTCAATTAGGTTTTTCAAATTTTCTTTGGTTATAATTAATTCTGCGTGATCCTTAGTTTTCCCATTTCTATGTACAATATCATGACGGTTCTTCACTGCTAAAAATATATTATCAATACTTTCTGGGAAGTCAATTTCAAGTATGTTTTTATACATAGATTTGATTTTCGCAAGATTATGAAAGACAATTTTCGAGAGTGTCTCTACAATATTTTCATTTTTATTTTCGATCCAGTCATAAGCGTCTTTTAAAGTATATTTTTTATTATTGAACGTGTGTTCAAGAAGTTTCGGAATGCAGTCTGGATTATCTAATACTTCCTTTATAAAACGATCTGAAAGATATGCTTCCATTGTGGTAATGATATTGGCATATAACATACGTAAATAGTAATTTTCAAGATTGTTATCATGTATTTCTATTTTTAATCTTAGTAGTTTCTCTACATTCTGAAAATTTTTTTGGAATTCTTTATAAATCCCAGATTTTGGAAGTTTGCTGTAAAAATGATACAGGAACTCTTGAAAGGGATCTTTCAGAGAAATGAATGATCTCAGATCTTTAGTAGGGCTTATTGAATTTAAGTTTGTTGTAGCATAGATCACTTGATTTTGTTGAGAGAGTTCTTTTAGATAATTTAATAATCTAATCTCTTGAGCTGGGTCATCAAATCCTTTAGTATCATTAAATAATATAATTGAATCATGTATGTCTTTTGTAATATCATAAATTGCCTTTTGTATGTGATCTTCACTAAAATGAGCTAATTTATTACCTTGATGTAAATATTCCCTCAAAATCATCTGTCTATCAAAATATAAAATTTTAATTCCAGGAAGGATCTCTTTGATTTCTTCTTCTGCTCTTACCATAAAAGTATTATCTTTAAATCCAATCGAAAATTCAAAGGATCGATTATTAAGGTGACATTTAAAATTACAAGAATCGTGTTCTAAATTTAAATCTGTTAGATAAAAGACGAAATCATCAGGTTTTAGATCATCGGATTTTAAGAGATTAATTATTTTTAATACAAGAGATTTTCCAGATCCATTAACTCCAACAATATAAGTTAAATTATCAATAAATTCAAAAATGTGTTTAGATATAGATATCTTAGGATCTAATTCAAGTTTTTGAAGAATTACTGAATTTTTCATTTTGGATTCACTCTATTTAGTTTATTGTATTTCATACAATTTAAAGGATATTTTTTTTGCCAATTAGATTAAATTGAATAGTTCACTTCCTTTAATCCCAGATAATCCATCTTTTTTTCACTTGGTAACCCCGTCTTCACATTCCAATCCTTAATTTTATAAAATAACATCTTTAATTTATTAAAGTTAGGCGATTTTCCAGCGGAACCTCCCTCATCGAATTTCCTTAATAGTATTTTAGGAAGTTTATCATCATCGGGTGTCAATCCCATCTTGATGTTAAATAATCTTTTCATGGTAAGAATTCTCTCTCCATAAAGCTTGATTTCGTCAATTCCAAACGTTAAACCAGTTGCAGCTTCAATTATCGCTGCATTTTGAGAAGGTAAAGGATTACAAAAAGAACACATAATCATTGAACTATATAACGCTCGATAATCCATATCAAGGCTGCAATATTTAGCCATATCTTCTCCATCACTATATTTATCAACAAGTTCCATACCTATTTCTTCTAAAGCAACACCCAATAAACTATAATAAGGATCACATGCATTATGAGAGGGTCCTCTATATGCCCCTCCCATTCCATAAGCTATTGCCATGCCATAATTCGAGCGAAGATCATGATAAGTAACCTCCAAACCTACAACTGTCGCTATTTCTTCTCTTGGTATCTTAAACTTCTCGGCGAAGGCATTGGATCCTTCAGCAAGGATATTCCCGATACCTTTCCTATATACAATTTTTTCTAAAACCTCCTCTACAAAAGCGATATCTCCCCATTTTGGTATCATCCCATCAATATCATCAGCATTAATATGCTCCTTCTCGTAATGGTGAATTAAACACGCAATTATTCCTCCAGAACTTATAATATCTATTCCATAATCAAAACATTCCCCATTCAAATGAGTAATTGCTTCAAGATTATCATTTAGAATTAAACTACCAAAACTCACGATCGTTTCATACTCAGGACCTTCGACTTCTTCTGTTTGGTATTTTCCCTCCTTTATTTTAACCCTTCGACCACATCCAATAACACATGAATGGCAGAATCTTCTATTAACAAGGATAGTTTCCGCCATAGTAGCACCCGAAATTTTGCCAGCGCCTTCCCATTGAGGTTGAGAAAAATACTTAATTGGTAGTTCACCAGTCATGTTATACATATCCATCGCACCAGATGTTCCTAATTCTCCTATCATCTGTGAAGCAAACGACAATTTTACGTAGTCCCTTGCTTTTATTATTGCCTTTCGTAATTCCTCTTGGTTTGTTACATCCAATTTAATTTTTGTACCTTTAACAATTATTGCCTTAAGTTTTTTTGAACCAAGAATAGCTCCCATTCCAGTTCTCCCGGCAGCCCTTTCTTCGGAAACAATATTAGCATATTTTACGAGATTTTCACCTGCTTGACCGATACAGGCAACTTTAGCTTTTTTGTCACCAAAAAGTTCTTTTAGTTTTTCAGTTGTATAAAATGCCCCTTTTCCCCATAATTCATTAGCCTCTTTGAGTTGAACCTTATCATCTTTAATTTCTAGATAAACTGGTTCATCTGATGCTCCAGATATTATAATACCGTCATAATCCGCCTTTTTTACCTCAGCACCAAACCAACTCCCGCAATTCGATTCCCCCCAAATACCTGTGTAGGGTGATTTTGAGCAGACGACCCATCTTCCTGTATTTGGTGCAAAAGTTCCATTTAAAGGACCAGTCATTATCATAACAATATTTTCTGGAGATAATGGATTCGTATCTACGCTTAATTTATCGTACAAATAACGACAAGCGTAACCGGACCCACCCAAAAAGTGTTTTGCTATGTCCTCTATAATTGGATCAACCGAAATGTGTTTAGTTGTTAAGTTTACGTTTAATAATTGACCTCTAAAACCTCCTAAAATAATAACTCACCTCAAAGATAATAAAATTAATAATTTGGATACTAAAACGCAATTTTAGTTTTTCTTTTTTACCATTTAACTTCATAAATGAAAAAAAGAAGGCAAAAAACGAGATTACTAAAAATCTCCAAAATTGTCAAATAGATTTCCTTGAGTATTACTTTTATAAATCATTAATACAATTTTTTTTAAAGAGGAAAAATATTATAAAAATATGAAGAAAGATCTAGATTTAAAGTGGACCGATCTTGTATCTCCTACGATGTCGCCTGATGAGTACCTAAGAGAATTCGGAGAAAAAATAAAGTACAACTATAAAGTTTACGAACCAAAAGCTGATATATTAAAAGAGATTAAAGTGCTTCTAAAAAGTAAGAACGAACAGTTAAAAGTAGTTGCTTTCGGCGCTGATTGGTGTCCAGACTGCCACAAAAATACGCCACGCATGATTAAACTTATAAAACGGATGAAAACCAACGATGTAGAACTTCGCATTTTGTATGGTATAATGGTTAATGCTTTACACAAATCAGGAGAAACTCCATGGCATAAAACAAGGTCTCCCCAGGAAGCAGTAAATCCTAAGTTTGAGTTAAAAGCGATTCCGACTTTCTATTTCTTTAACAAAGATAACGAATATCTAGGTCAGATTATAGAACATCCCAAAGAAACAATGGAAGAAGATACTCTAGAAATATTGAAAGAAAAACTATGAACAGAATAATATAATATCCTAACTGTTCATTATTATTTTTTTTTTGAAGGATCAAAATTTAAATTGGTAAATCTGAAAGGAATCGAACCTGAGGATTAGATAATCATGCTAGATTTATGATTTAAATGAAAATTATTGGTAAAATTCAAAAGCAGGACGAAATTAACTATTTATATCATATGCCTTCCTTAAGAAATCCTTTTCCAATTATTAAAGAGATTACTGACTTAAGAACTTATGAAGTTCAAATAAATCAAGTAATAGAAAGGTTTTTTAACAATTTTTTTGCGAATTATGAAATTTTATCCTTAAATAGAGCAAAGAACACATTCTGGCAATTATCTGATGAGACTAAAGAATTTTATCCCAATAATTGGTATGATACCTTTGCAGTCTTTATTATACGATTAATTACTACTCAAATTTTACTTGATGAAGGTAGAATTATTCAAGAATCACATAACATTTTCAAAAACTGGTTTTTATATCTTTCACAAAGAATCATACCGAATGAGAATCACCTTTCTGATGATTTTTTAACTAGACTTTCTACTGATTCTCTTATACCAATTCCAGATCTTGAGGCAGCAAGTTCATTGCTACAAGAAAATTATAGCCTAATTCGTAGTTATGACTATCCTGAGATTATGCATGATGATAATATTTCTATTACAGAACGGCTTCGTATATTTCAAGTATTTTACGTAGGTTTCTATGAAGCTTTTAAAAGAAAATGTGTATATATTGAACAACAACTTTACCAATGCGAAGGTAGACCATATGCATTACATACATTAAGAGATATTTTCCAATTAAATAATAATAATGAACGAACACCACCCATTCTTCCAAGAGAGGCATTGAAAGTCTTAATACATATTAGGAATTCCGTTGCACATAGAAATATGATAATTTTAGCAAACAATTTAATTAGAATTAGAGATTATAACAATAGAAATGAACTGACATATGAGGAAAATAGAACAATTTATCAGTTAAATGAATTTTATCATACTCTCTTAGTATTAGATAAAGGATTTGATGCTATTGCCCTTACTATTATGCTGAAACGGAGAATTGATGAGTTATATAGGTTATATGGAAGATTTATAACTTGTCCTGATTGTGGAGTAACAAGCTATTATTGCATACTCCCTACAATGGATTTGATCATTTGTAAGGATTGCAGATTTCCATTTACTCCACCTTAATTTTTAAGGTAAAATCAGGCATTTCCTTTAATAGATTAATGACAAAGAATTTAGTAATTTCTTAAAAATTTAATTATGGCGAAATTTAATATGAGAATAATATTTTAAGTGTAATTATTCCCCAACTACATAAGGGGATTATGGAGGTGAATTCAGAAATTAATTAAAATCGAGAGGGAATATGTCACTTATTTTTTTCCAATTTTTCATGATTTACGGTACGAAACAGTTTTGCATCAAGATACAAGCCTTCTCTTAGGATATATTTTTTAGAATAATAAGTCCCATCATTCGTATTAAAGTAAGCCAAGAGCTCAAAAGGAAATTTCCAGTTGGTGCTTTTCATAGATAATTCGAACTTTTTCTTGGGGTAAAAAGCAATGCATGCCTCTCCATCCGATAATTTTTTTGGAAGTCGGTCAAGAAGATGTTTTCTAACTAATTTTTTGTTATAAATATTAATAATTGTTCCATATTTGACACTCCTAAATCCATAATTAGTTATTACTATAGGTCTTAAACCTTTATTAACTGCTTTAATTACAATATATTGTTTATTAGTATCCAACACAAGCGGTTCATAGATGGTAACGTCCAGATTCTTTTTTTCCATGGTTTTAGAACTTATTTCCGATTCTTCAACATTTAATTTGTCAATTAATTCTTTAAATTTAGGAAAATTTAAAGTATTTAAATCAATATTTTCTGAAATTGCTTTAATCTCTTCTGGTCTAAGGTAGAAATTTAAGAAGTCTTTCTTAACCAAATAATAATCAATATCTCCTTCAATTGGTTTATAAAAGTATCTTGATGATCCAGGATCGATAATTTTTATTTTTCTGACTTCTATCTCATATTCCTCAGATAGCATAATGTTAGCTGTGTGTAAATCACGGTGTAGATCAAAATTTTTCCGAAACTCGTTAATTCCTTCAAGAGTTTGAGCAAAAAAGTTTAATCTTTCATTATATGGTATTTCAAGAAATAAACTATTATCTATTTCTTCAAGGCTCTTTCCTCTTATATATTCTAAGATAAGGTAGAAATATTTATTTTCTTTATATTCTATAAATCCTTTATCAAAAATCTTAACGACATTTTGATGATTAATGTTTATCAACTTTTTAGCATCTGATTTGTAAATTTCCTCATTTATCCGACCAAGAGGTTCACTATATACTTTTGCTACACGTATTTCCTTAGCTTCTTTACTATATATGAAGTATAATTCTGCCCATTCTCCATTCTTATTCATTGGTTCTAAATAAACATAATCAATTAGGTCTAATGTTGTTTTAATTGCATTAATAAATTCTTTTGATCTAAACATATATCCTAGTTGAAGTCATGAAATTAATTATATTATTTTTAGTGGAAAAGAAATTTTATTTTTTCCTATTGAAGAAGCAGATTTTATGATTTTAGATTTTTTCTCTTTTTTTTAAACTCTTTTTTTGGAAGCAAAACAATATCAGTTTTCAATCCATTGATAGAAAATTTAATTACATTCTCACTTGTGCCTTTCTGTACTTGACTACCAGGATAAGCTTTCTGTAATTTTGGTATAATGTCATCATAAACTTTCTGTTTTTGGTATGGTTCTGAAATCCAGAAATCCATATCTAAATCGCTTTTATCCTTAAAATCTCCCTCATATCGAGAGCCCTCTTTTGCTACTCCTCCCACTTTCCAACCTGAATTATTTTTAAGCCAATTTGAAAGTGTAATCCATAACTTTTTATATCTTTGAGCAAATTCACGTCTTTCAGCCATTAGAATCACCAATTATTGATACTATCTAAATAAAGACTTTTATATTTAATTTTTTATGTAGATATTAATAAAATTGTAAGTCCAAATTTAAATGGTTTGTTAAGATGTCTGAAGATAAAATACATCCTTCAAAAAAGGTCTATAATGAAGCTCTGCAACTTTCTGTAGGAATATTGAAAAATATTGAGTTAGCTGAGATTTCATTAGAATTAATCACACTCAAGACTATTCGTCTCGCTCGGTTAATTAATGATTATGAGATGGTAAGGATAATGGATTTGGAACAGAAGGGATATCCAAGATCTTTTGATCCCTTATATGGGGATGTAGAAGAACAAAACAAGTTTAGAGAATATGAAAAGTTGGCAAAAATAGCAAAAAGGTTATACATTGATGATGATGCTCTAGTCTTCATTAAAGAATCAATACCAATATTAGAGGGCGAGAAAAAAAATATATTTGCTGCAATGGCAGTAGTGAGCGAATTAGAAGAGTATAATAAGCTACAAAAAAGATTTCAAAAAGTCTCAGAACACCTAGCAAGTCGGCGATCATTCATTCATACATATGTTACAAAAAAATATCTAGAATTAAACTATTCAAATATAGCTGAAGATATCTTTAGTGTGATAAGACAAAATGTTGATAATAAAATTGGCGAGATATTCCCTCAATCCATTGAAAAATTCACAGCAATGTATGAAAACCTTACTTCTGAGAATTCAGAAAACTGGTCAAACGCAGTGCATAACTGTCGAAGGCTTTTAAAGGATCTAGCAGACAATCTTTACCCTCCACATGATAATATCAAAAAGATCATTGACGGTAAAGAAAAAACTATTAAATTAGATGAGGGACATTATATAAATCGTTTAATGGAATTTATCACAACTAAAAGTGATTCTAAGCTTTTTAAAAAGATTGTTGGTTCTCACTTGGATTATATAGGAGATCGTCTGGATGCGATCTATGAGGCGTCTAATAAGGGTACACACGAAGAAATCACCAGTAAACGAGAAGCATATCGTATTGTAGTTTATACATATCTCCTTATTGGAGACATTCTTACGTTAACTTAAGATCCTAATATGAATTGAATTATCCGACTTCCAAATGGACATATTAAAGTATTATGCAATAAAATTCTCTATAAATTAATTCAATTTGACAATGGAGGTAAATTCCTATATGATACTAATACTAATCAAATTCTATCATTAGAAGACTCAGAATTTCGCATACTTGAGAAACATGAAGAGGATTTAATTCTCGAAATTATTAATAACTTTCCACCATCAATTAGGAAAGCTAACAATAAATTCCAGATATTAAAAAAAAATAGACTTGATAGAGTTATTATCAACCACACCGATTTTGAAAATCTTAAATTTGAAATTGAAAATAATGCAAAATCTTTAATGGTGAATGCATTACGGAAACTAGGAGAACCTCTGTGGCATAAAACGAGGTCTCCCCCAGAAGCAGTAAATTCCAATTTCGACTTAAAAGCGATTCCATCCTTCTATTTCTTTAACAAAAACGGTGAATTTATCAGTCGGATAATAGAGCATCCTAAAGCAACTAATGAAGAAGATACTTTAGAGATTTTGAAAGAAAATCTGTAACCAGAATATCGCAACTTTCTCTCTCTCCTTTATTTTAATTTTGGAAGTAATTAAAATAAATTTTAATTAAATTTTAAAATAAAATTACCTATCCTTCCATTTTAAAATCTGTTTTCCTTTTATAATTCTTTATTCCAATATACTCCTTTTCTTTATATACACCCATATGCTTAATTTTTATATGACTGAAATCAATTTTACCAGTTCAATTTGGAATAATCATTATGGTGTTGTCTATCTCCTTACGGATACTAATATTGATGGTGCTTTACCAAATAAAATGTTCTATATTGGTGTTACGATCAGAAAACTACGAAGAAGATTTTTAGAACATCTTAGGTCTACAGATAATGGATATTTGAAAAAAGCTTTCAATCGATATCATAAAAAATTTAAAGTTGACACTATAAATGAAAGTTTTTCTTCGACTGATGGAAATGAATTTACAATTGAGGTTTTAGATAATGCAAAGAATATTATTGAACTTGGCGAAAAAGAGATAGCCTTCATAAATAAGTATAAAGCATTTATTTACGATCATTTTACATTAATAAATAATGAGTTCCTTCCGTTGTACGGATATAATTTAACTCGTGGAGGTTATGGCAGACCTGCACTATATGGATTCTTAAGTCCTAGATACATTAACATTCCTATAGATGATTTTAAAGAATTAATTACTTTAGGATACCGTACACAAGAAATAGCCCTTGAATTTAGTATTGCTTTATCTACTGTACATGCCAAAATAATGGAATTTTGGGGAGATCAGGGGATTATTAATATTAATTCTGCTAGAAAAGCATTTGGTGGATGGGACGCATTTAAATCGAGGGGTAATATTGATGTTAATTTAGAAGAACTAATACAACTCATCGAGGATGGTGCTTTTATGCATGAAATATGTGATAAATTGGGGGTTTCTAGAATTGCAATCGTAAATAGATTAGAGCAGTTGGGAGCTTCGGATCTAACACATGCACGATTTATTTTTGGAGGTATGGAAATTTATAAAAAACGGTTAGATGAGATTTATGAGCAAACTTTAATTAAATATGGTAAAGGAGAATATAATTATCAATATGTTCCAATTCTTGAGAATGAGTTAAAAAATTTAATAGAAAAAGGTTTTAATGAGTATGAGATCGCAAAGAAATATAATACCAGCAATACCACTGTTAGAACAAGAGTAAAAGAGCATTGGGGGCTTACTTTTTTTGAAGCAGTTTTATTATTTAGGATTTTTAAAATGATAGATGAATCTTACTTAGAGACTTTACTACGCGATAGACTTTCAGTAGAGGATATTGAACGACTTTTCTATATAAAATTAATTTTTGAGGGACATACACCAACATCTATTTCTAAATATTTTGGTTTCACAAGAACGGCAATTTCAAATAGGATTAAGAAATCGTTAGGTATGTCTTTTAATGATGCACAAGATATTTATTTTTATAAACCAAAAATAATAGAAGCGATTAAGGATGGCGCTAGGAATGCAGTGGATATTGCTACTTCATTAGATGTAAAAAGCCATACTGTTGTTTCACATATGAAGAAGATTTGGCACTCAGAATTTTTAAATTTATACGATTCAGATTATCCTAAGAACTCCGCTCGACATTTTAATAATTTGTTTCATTATCTTGTTCGATTTTATAATGAGAATAATTAAATTACTTTTTATTATTTGATATAAGTTATATCATGCAAATATTTTTATCATCTGATTTTATATCTTATTCTTATGAAAGAATTGAGTATAAAAAAAGTGATTATTCATAAATCAGGGATATCTTATTTTATTTTAGAGGGTTTGATTAAAGGAACAGGTACATTTGAGTTAGAGTTTAAAATTGACGAAATGGACGACGTGTTAAAATCGCTCTTTGTTTTAGATACAAGCGAGAAGGGTTATATCAGTTCAATTTCATACGATGCTGCTTTAGAAACTTCCCAACTTTTAAAATCAATAATGCTCAATATTCCTGATACCGGGTCTTTATCGTCACTTATCACGCAGATAAAAGGAGCAGACGTTAAGTTAACCGTTGCCGGGGGAAAAACTATAGTAGGAACGATCATTGGAATTGAAAAAATAGAAAAGATGAATAAGAATGAAAAAACAATAGATAAATTGCTAATTTTGCTCCAAGAAAATGACGAAATTTCTAAATTTAATTTTTCTGACTTCAAATCTTTTAATATTTTGAATGAAGATATCAAAAAAGACCTAAAATTCTTTCTCGAAACTGTTATATCGGGGAAGAAAAAGGATGCAAAAAAAATCGTAATAAACTGCGAATCGGGGGGGAACGATGA
>Ga0255055_10001569_pt1 | contig 16554 bp, 13 predicted proteins | sample JV7_2_27_MG_FD_188633 | JGI IMG/M metagenome (GOLD analysis project Ga0255055, IMG submission 188633) | Seawater microbial communities from Jervis Inlet, British Columbia, Canada - JV7_2_27 | ecosystem: Environmental > Aquatic > Marine > Inlet | place: Canada: British Columbia | collected... | reverse complement strand
ACCCCCATCTCGCCTACGAGCACAATGATCACTCCAAACCAGATCGGATCAAAGCCGAGCTTCATAACGACCGGGAAGAAAATGGGGACGGTCACCACGATCAGACCCATGGAATCCATGAAAAAGCCGCCGATAAAATAAATGAATACAATGACGCTCATAACCGCCATCGGATGTATGGGAAGTCCCCCGAGCCATTCAGCCAGCATGAAGGGTATTCTCGACACCGCCATGAAATGACCAAATATGACAGCCCCGGTAATAATGAATATCACCATACAAGATGTTCGTAATGCTTCCTTGCCGGCATCTATAAATGTCTGCCAGCTAAGCTGGCGACGGACTATGCCGATAATCAAGGCACCGCCGGCTCCGATGGCTCCAGCCTGTGTGGGACTGAACCATCCCAGGAAAAGTCCCCCGATGGCCAGAAGAAAAAGAAGCAAGGCCTCAATGATCCCCGTAAGTACTTTCAGTTTTTCCCTAAGACTGCTGACCGGTCCAGGCGGACCGATCGCGGGGTTGCGCCAGCATAAAAGCGCCACCGTTATGGCAAAAAAGATGCTCAGGATTATCCCCGGGATGACCCCGGCAACGAAAAGCTTGCCGATGGATTGCTCGGTCAATATTCCATAGAGAATCAGGATCGTGCTCGGTGGGATAAGAATGCCAAGGGTGCCGGCAGCGGCAACGGTCCCGGTGGCAAGGGTATCATCGTATTTGTACTTTTTCATCTCCGGGAGCGCAATTTTTCCCATGGTGGCTGCCGTGGCCGTGCTAGACCCGCAAATCGCACCAAACCCGGCACAGGCGAATACGGTGGCGATGGTCAGGCCGCCCCTCAAGTTGCCGATCCAAGTATAGGTCGTCTTGAAGAGCCTTTGGCTAATTCCCGCAGCAAATGCGAAGGTCCCCATCAGAATAAACATGGGGATGACACTTAACGGGTAGGATGAAAAAGTGTCGAAAATATCACGGGCCAGAAGATGCAGCGCCGCTTGCGGGGAAGTTAAATAGCCAAAGCCGGCAAATCCGACCAGGGCCATGGCAAAGGCCACCGGCATTCTGACACAAAAAAGAACAACGAGAAGACCGATACCAATGATGCCGATAGTAGAAGGGCTCATTTTGCTACCTTCTGCTTCAAAGAATTAAAAAATTCCACTAACAGCACCAAACAGAAGGGAATACAGGCAAGCGCAATAGCATAGGCAAAAGGATATAAGGGTATGTAAGCCGTTGGACTGTACTCGCCTGAGGTTTGAAAGGAATAGCCCAGCATACAGACTTGCCATATAATCACGATGAAGAATACGAATACAATAAGCGATACAATAATGTTAATCACTGCCTGAGCACGACCCGGCAGCAGTCTAAAAAAAGATTCGACCTGAATATGCCGACGAAGAACCTGGGCCATGCTGGCAGCAAAGGAAATGGCCACGATTTGAAAAAGCATCACAAAGTCAATGGCACCCAAAAGACGCCATCGAAAGATCTTGGCCCCCACGACATCGATGCAGGTAATCACCATCATCAGTAGCATTGCGGCAAGCCCTAACCATTCAAACCCGCCACATAACCGACGATTAAACTTTTCAAATCTGCCTAACACTGAACTTTCCTTACCATTCTTCAGTGGTTGTGCGGGGCTAAAGGCCCCGCACAACCACCTCAAGGACACAATACACGTTGATAAGCGACCCCGTACGATTAAGCTGAAGCCCTCCGGTTGGCGAGATTTATGCTCCAACTGTGCTTGTGGCGGAGGACTTGCTCAGGGCGCAGCCCGTTTATTTGATTATCAGCTTCTCGGGTCTCACTTCTGGTGGTCCGGCTGCTGACGGAATGCGCAATGCTAACTGCTTTTTTGTCCAGAAATCAGATCGCTCCCGCAGGAATTTAATCCAACCTCTGACTTCCGCCTCAGAAAACCCTTTACCCACCATCCTTTTGACATAATTTTCGATTACCGGTTTGACCGCCGCCTGCCACTTGGGAATCTCACTCGGCGATAGTTCAATAAATTCTACCCCCTTCGACAAGCCGAACTTTTTACCGACAAAATCGATAGAATTCCAGGTCAAGATATAGCGCTCCTTGTATTCTCCAACAAGTTTGTCAAAGATGGGTTTAATGTCTGGCGGTAATTTATTATAGCTGTTCTTGTTCATGACCAGATAGAAGGGATAGGGATTGTTGATTTGCCAGACTGAGGTCGTGTATTTGACAACTTCAGCAAACTTGAACGCGAAAAGGGTTTCAAAGTTTGAGGCCTCCCCATCAATAACACCTTTAGAGAGGGAATCATACACTTCCATCATCGGTGTGGGGGCCGGGGTTCCACCCAGGGCTTTAATCACCTCGCCGGCCAATCCGGGTGCTCGGATGGTGAGCCCCTTGAGATCTTCCAGCTTGCGTATCGGCTTTTTAGAAGTGGCTATGGCGCTATTGGAAGATGTATTCATCCAGAGTACCTTCACCTGATCAAATTCCTTGGGCTTAAATTCCTGGTAAAAATCATTGAGCGTTTGGCTGGATACCCAAGCACTGGGATAGCCTATAGGCAGTCCAGAGGCTTCGGTAACCGGCATGCGGCCTGCGGTGTAATACACATGGGAGTAACCGATATCGGCAATTCCGTTCACAACCCCATCAAACATCGCCGGTGCTTTCAGCAATGAGCCGCCAGCAAAGTAATCAACCTTCACTGCTCCATTGGTGCGCTTTTCCAAGTCGCGACAAAATTCTTCCAGCACTTTGGTTTGGAAAGCCGGTGGCGGAAAGTACATAGCTACTTTTAGCCTTATCTCTTTGGCGGAAGATTCCGGCAGGTTAAAACCCGGAAGTATAAATGCCAAACTGATGATTAAAGTTAAAGGCAGAGATATAAATAAAGTTTTTTTCTTCATCGGTCGCTTACCTCCTTCTTCTGAAGAGTTAAAAATCCTGAATTGCTCACTGGATTAAATTTTCTTTCACCACCTCCTTGCTTAATGAACACAATTTATCGTCTTAATTGATTTATAGTAAATTCGGTTCATTCATCCAATCCATCGTACATAGAAATTTTTCAAAGCTTTGTCAATGAATTGATTACAATAGCCGTAATCCGCTTGCTAAAAGTGAGGTTTCGAAATTACGATTGGGTGTTAAAGGATAAATGCTGTCAAATGGTTGGCGATAAGCTCCGTTGCTGCTGGATATCAAAAATAGTTTCATAATATGAAATAATGTTTCAAAACATGTTTGACGCTATCTCATGGCTTTGTTAATGTCAAGCATCACATTGTGGTGATCATATAAAAATTGTGAAGAGCACCGCTACCATGTTTAAGCGCTTGCTTGTGAAGAGATCGCAAAAAAGCTGGGTTTGCGTTGAAAACAGTCCGCGAATTTGAGTGAAGAGAATGCGTCAATGAATATTGCAGAAAAATTATCAACCCGGTTAAGATGCTACTACGGCTGGATTATTGTTGGAGTGGCGCTGATCTCGATGGCCTTTTGGCTTGGGATCCGGTCCAGTTTCTCGGTATTTTATGTCGCCTTACTGGATGAATTTCCCTGGAGTCGCGCAGGCTCGGCGGGAGTACAATCCATGGCCTTGATCACCTATACATTTATGGCGCCCCTGGTGGGTGGTTTGATTGACCGCTTCGGCCCCCGCCGCGTGATTGCACCCGGAATTCTGATTCTTGCCGTTGGGCTGATGCTCTGTAGTAGAATCGAAACCCTCACTCAATTTTACATTTTTTATGGCGTGGTTGTGGGAACCGGCATTTCGTGCATCGGTATCGTCAGCTATTCAGCGATTTTAGCGCACTGGTTTGAAAAAAAACGAGGGTTGGCCAGTGGGATTGCCGTCTCAGGCATGGGACTGGGCACTTTTTTGCTGGTTCCCATGTCTCAAAGTTTCATTTCCATGTGGGGCTGGCGGATGACGTTTATTATCACCGGCTGCCTTGTTCTCATCATTTTAGTGCCGGCCACCGCTCTTTTTTTAAGACATAAACCCCAGGAACTGGGGCAACACCCTGACGGATCGAACTCACCGGACTTGAATAATAAGAATCATTCGCAAGACCAAAACAACAAGCAGGACAACGATTGGACCCTTAGAAAGGCTGTTTATACCCTGCGTTTTTGGGCCCTGATCCTTTTCCCATTCTTTGGGTTCATCGGTGTTTTTATCATCGTGGTGCACCAGGTAAAATTCCTGGTTGACCAAGGAATCGATAAAATGACGGCGGCCTATATCCTTGCAATGGTCGGCATTGTTTCATCGATCTTTCGAATTTTTTGGGGATGGCTTTCCGACCGTATCAGTCGCGAGCTAACCTATACGATGGGGATTGTATGCGGTTGCTTAGGTGCAGGCTCCCTGCTCTTATTTGAGATCCATGGGTCAGCCTTTTTTACCTACAGCTTTTTTGTTCTTTTCGGGGTGGGATGGGGGGTTACCGCCCCGATGTTTATGGCCGTGGCTGCCGATCTATTTAAGGGAAGAATTTTTGGTCTTATCTATGGATTTGTGGAAGCCGGCATCGGAATCGCCGGTGCCTTTGGTGCCTGGGTGGCAGGGTTTATTTTCGATAAAACGCAAAGCTATCAAGCGGCCTTTGTCCTGGTTATTGTCGCCTTTTTATTGTCAGGCATTTTTGTCTGGCTGGCTGCTCCCCGAAAATATCGCGGTGTTGGATAACAGATGACAGAAGTCAGATGACAGAAGACAGATAACAGAGGTCAGAGGGTATAGCTAAATAGTTGATTAGTTGAATAGTCAATTCGTCAGAGGATTCAATCCATTTTAAACTATTTGACCATTCGACCAATTAACGAATCAACTAAACTCACGGATCAGCAGTCGGAGGTCAGAACCCTTGAACCCCTGAACCCAGAACCTCTGAACCTTGAATTGTGTTATTTAAAGAACCCAACTGGACTTAAATATACGACACGACTTCTGTAATATATTTGTGGACATTACACTAGGTGAGGATCCTCTTTTGCGCTGACGGGATACAAAATAGAGCGTAAAGCTCTTTTGATCAATGTCTTTGTTATCTCCAACTTATATGCATTCATGCGCATCGGTTTTGCATCTTTAACCGCTGCCCTGGCGGCCTCCTCAATTGCTTTTTCATCAGCAACCTTGCCCATAATGGATTTCTCTGCATCGATCGCCCTTAAGGGTGTCGGAGCTACAGCACCCAGGACGATAGTTGCATCTTTGCAGACATCAGCTTGCATGCTGGTTACGGCAGCTACACTGACAATTGCAAAATCAACGGGCTTTCTTAGGGTAAATTTCAAAAATGCCTGTTTGGCTCCTTTGGGCGGATTGGGAAGCTGAATATTTGTCAGAAGCTCATCCGGTTTAAGGATATTTCCCAGGGTGGTGAAGAATTCATTGATCGATACATTGCGAACACCCTGCGGATCGGTGATTTCAAGCCTGGCATTTAGGGCTGTGAGCGCTACCGCGGTATCTGAGGGACAAACCGCAAAACACACCTTTGCGCCCATAATCGCATGATAACGGTTATCGCCCTTCACGGCCTGGCAGGGACCCTTGCCCTTACGGTAGCATATGATTCTGCCCCCCACATGGTGAGGATATCGATAGTACCAGCACCTTGTGTCCTGGCACAGATTGCCCCCCAGGGTCGCCATGTTGCGAATTTCAGGCGTGGCCACGGCTTCAGCTGCTTTTGACAGTATGGGATATCTTTTTCTGACCAGCGGATGCGCAACCACATCGACCAATTTGGTCAGGGCACCTATTTTTAGCCCTTTCTCGTTTTCCTCAACATCATCTAGTCCGGGGATGGTTTTGATGTTGATGACGGCTTCGGGAAAATCTGGAAGGATTTCATCCTTGAGTACGCCCAGCAGATCTGTGCCGCCCGCCATCAGGCTGGCACTGCCGTTGTGAGTGCGAATTAACGCGATGGCTTCTTCAACTGAGGTGGCATTAACGTGTTTGAATGCCTTCACTTTTCTATCTCTTTATTACCCACGGGATTAATCTTTCCCAGAGCCTGGAGGATTCTGTCGGGTGTGAGCGGATAGCCATCCAATCTTTTTCCGACGGCATTGGAAGCTGCCATTAAAACTGCGCTCGGCCCGGGCGAGGTGGAAACCTCTCCAACACCGACCGCCCTGTAACGGTGCGTCTGGTGGGATGTCTCTAAAATCTTGTTATCAAACCGGGGCAGTTCAGTAAAAGAACGCCATTTATAATCCATCATATTCAGGTTCAGCATATGGCCGCTGTTTTTATCCAACAGCGATTCTTCAAATATGGCTGTATCCATTCCGGCAGCGCCAAGACTGCCATACAGCTGGCCCTCAAGGGATGGGGGATCGATGATCTGGCCCACATCCGTTGCGGTAACCACTCTCAAAAGATCTAATTTCCCGGTTTCCGTATCCACTTCTACTTCGACAAATAGTGCCAGGAAGTTTGGCAGGGAGTAGTCAGGCTCGAAGCGTCCAAACCCGGTGCAGGTTTGCATCATCCCCATAGCCTTTCTCCAGGGTACCCCCATATCCGGCTCTCCCTTGACAAACACGATTCCATCTTCGCTATCCAAATCATCAGGGGCTGTCTTCAGTATGGGAGCGGCCATTTTAAACAGTTTTTCTTTGGCGTCATCGGCAGCTGATATAACAGCAGATCCGACCGCATAAGTCCCTCTGGAACCCACAAGCCCAAAATCAAAGGGATTGATAAGACTGTCCGGAGGGGTGATGCTCACCCGATCCAAGGAGATCTGGAGGGTCTCCGCAACCATTTTGCACAGATTGCTCCTCTGGCCCATCCCCGATTCGGCAACACAGGCATGAATGGTTGCGGTCGCGTCCGGATTAAGCCTGACGTAGGCTTCAGAGACGTCCTCCCCGACATCTGCGTTGCCATGAACGCTAACGCCAACGCCTACCCGTTTGGCATTTTTGACCGCGGTCGGCTTGAGCCAGCCTTTCCATTTCTCTGCCCAGCCAAAAGCCCGCGCCCCGTTTTCTAATGCCTCCGAGTAATCCTTGCCTTTTGAAACCCACCAATTTCCGTCGCGCCAGTAATATCCCTCGCCGGGCTTGACGTAGTTCTTTTTGAAAAATTCGGTAGGATCGATATCCCCCTGCTCCATGGCATGCATAAAAATGGGGAGCAGCGCGCTCTCCAGCTCCTGTCCGCCAAACCCTCTGACGATTCCCGAGGCACATCTATTGGTGCAGACCAGCTTCGTCTTCAGATCCCAGTTGAGACATCGCAGCATCAGCTGGGCCTCACCTAATCCGACGGCAACCTGGGCCTGGGCCTGGTCTGAAAATGCGCCGGTGTCCACCAGCCATTCGCCTGAGATGGCTTTCACACTGCCGTCCTTTTTTAGGCCCACCTTCCCCTTAAATCTTGAACCCAGCCGTAAAACGAAGGCCCCAAAATGCTCTTCCTTGCTGAAGCATACTCTTACCGGTCTGCCTGTGACCTTGGCTAAAGCGGCAGCATACAACATCGGCTGGGCGGAATAATTTTTAGATCCAAAACTGCCGCCGCATTGGGTGCCGATGGTTCTGATATCAGGGAAACCCATCTTTGACAGCATCATATACCGATGCCAGGATGCACACTGGGTGGCTGACCAGATTGTCAGATGATTGGGTTCGCTCCATTCGGCAATCACGCCGGGAGATTCAATCGGAAGCGGATTGGGAATATTTTCATAGGAGAAAGTCCCCTCACTGATAAAATCGGAATCCTGAAAGCCTTGCTCAACATCTCCAAGTTCTATCGCCGACAGGGTATTGGGCCCAAAGATAGGGGCATCCAGCGGCAAGAGGTTACGCGGAAACGCATCATATAATTGGGGCGCATCTGATTTTATGGCGTCCTCAACGTCATAAACGGCAGGCAGCTGCTCGTACGCGACTTCAATGAGCGCCAAACCATCCCGGGCCATCTCTTCGGTTTCCGCCGCGACCAGCGCCACCGCATCCCCCACGTACCGCACCTTTTCATCTAAGACCCGGACATGTCGTGGCGTTCCGGTCATCCACGGCGGGACATTTTTATGTGTCAGCACGGCTTTTACGCCGCGCGATTTTTCAGCTCCGGCGGTGTCGATGTGTTTGATGAGCGCATGCGGGTATGGACTCCTTAGCACCTTTCCATGGAGCATTCTGGGAAGTTCGACATCTTCAATGTATTTGGCCTTACCGGTAACGATTCCAACAGCGTCTTTGCGGGGAGTGGCTTTACCGATATATCGATATTCTTTTTGGAATTTCATTTTCTGCTTTTTCCAGCAACCGTTAGGAGGGCCTCGACAACATGGTAGTGACTGATGCACCGGCAATAATGACCTGAGAGGGCTTCCTTGATCTCTGCTTCGGTCGGAGACGGATTTCTGTTCAGCAGCGCCCTTGATGCCACAATAATACCGGGTGTGCAGAATCCGCATTGAAAGGCGGTGTGGTCGATAAAGGCCTGTTGAATCTCATCCAGTTTACCCGTTGTTTGATCTTGCAGGCCTTCGATGGTGGCAATCTGTTTCCCATCGCATTCGACGGTCAGCGTCATACATGCCAAAACGGGAATTCCATCCATTAAAACCGTGCACGAGCCGCAGGCTCCCTGATTACAGCCGACTTTGGTCCCCATGAGGCCAAGGGTCTCTCGCAGGGTCTCTGCCAGCGTATCGTAAGGTTTCACCTGATAAAAATGGTCACCAATTTCAAACTCCTGAACCACATCGTTTATCGTTAAGTTAATCGTATCTCTGCTTTGCTTTTTTTGATCGGTCATCAGGATCCCGCTGAAATTGAGCTATTTTCGATTTTGATTTTCTTTTTTATATCTTTTATCAGTGCCCGTTTATCTAGTTTCTCAGCTTTTGTGTACGGCATCTCTTCGACAAACTCGATTCTCTCGGGCAATTGGAGCACCGAAGCTCCCCGATCTTTTAAAAAGGATATAATCTTTTCGAAGTCAAGTTCTGCCCCGGAGGCAGGCTGCACATAAGCACAGGCCCTTTCTCCCATTTCAGGATCCGGCATCGGCACAACTGCTACGGCAATGATGCCGGGGTGGGTCATCATCAGATTCTCGATGTCAGTAGCGCTGATGCTTTCGCCGCCGCGATTGATCATCTCTTTTATCCGACCCGTTAGCACAAAATCTCCTTGATCGTTAACCATGGCCAGGTCACCGGTTCTGAAATACCCATTCTCATCGAAGACCTTTTCGTTTTCCCGCGGCATTTTGTAATAGCCCGTAAAAATACCGGGACCTTTGACAATCAATTCTCCCGGGGTATTGGGTGGCAGTTGGTTTCCGCTTTCATCCACAATTTTATAGCTGTCGTAAGGACAGGTGGGCCGACCCACAGAGCTGCATACTCGCTCAAGGCTATAGTGGGGCCTGGTCAAAAGGCTCATGCCCTCTGTTCCCCCGTAACCATTAAAAAATATACAATTAAGCTTTTCATGAACAGCCTTGATCAGCTCGGGAGAGCTCACGCCTCCGCCGCAGTGCATTTTTTTTAATGAACTCAGGTCATAATCTTTAAGGCCATCGAAATGGATCAGTCTGGATGCCATGGTGGGAACCCAAACAATGGCGGTTACTTTTTCCCTTTCAATGGTTTGGCAAACCGTTTGCGGTTCAAATGAGTCCAACATGACGAGTTTGCCAAAGGTGAAAATTGTTATACAGATCGCCATGCTGAAGGTGAGGTCATGAGCTGCAGAGGCGGCAACCAGACATATATCATGATTATTGAACTCACAGGCCCGGGCTGCATATTCCACCCGGGAAAGATAATTGTTGTGGGTTCTGGGAGCCGCTTTCGGCAACCCGGTCGTTCCGCCCGTAGGACCCATATGCGCCACTTGCATCGGATCCGGTCTGCGATCGGCAAGCAGAGCGAGTTTGTCATCCGTCAGTTCTGTATTTTGGATGAGCGTTTCCAATTTTATAAAGGAGTCATGGTGCGCAGCGCGGGCAAGCACAACGTGCTCAATTTGAGGGTTGCTCTGCATGACATCATCGATGATGGGCAAATAATCTACCTTATGATATCTTTGCGCCACAATCCAGGTATTGGCCCCGGTCAATTGGAGCAGATGATTAATTTCAACTTGCCGATGCCTTGCAATCAACAAAATGGGAATAGCACCGATCTTCTGTAACGCAAAGAAAGTAAAAATAAACTCAGCCCAATTGGGCAACTGAACCAGAACTCGATCAAGCGGCCTAATGCCAAGATCAATAAAGCCGAGTGCTAATTTATGGGTCTTTTCCTGAACTTGCGAATAGGTTAAGCGCTTTTCCCCATCGACAAGGGCCTCTTTATCAGGATAGATATCCGCGGCTTTATCCAGGATATCACTAAATGTGAGCCCCGGCCACCATCGAAGCCGGTTGTATTTATCCGCATCTTCTTTTTTATAAGGTGTGAACCCTTGAAGGTACGGTGCCATAATTAAACCTTTTTGAAAGCTTTAGCTCATGAATAACTGCAAATTGAATTCAAAAAAATTCGTTAAGCGCAATACTTATTGATCCACCATTTTCTTTCTTGTATCTGGAAAATTAAGTGTTTGAAAACCAATTATCAAATTGCAATTACATCTATTAAATCTCCGATACTGTCGATGATGGCATCCGGGATTTCTTTGTTTAATGCATCGTAATCGTCAAAACCCGTCAGCACACCAACTGTTCGCATGCCCGCCGCCTTGCCGGCTTGCATGTCGGTCCGAGTATCACCAACATAGACACATTTGTTTGGATTCACATCGAGCCGCTTGGCACATTCTATGAGCGGGTCCGGATCCGGCTTTCTATTCGGAACGTCATCGGAGGTAATAATGACATCGAATAATTTTTCAACTCCCGCACTTTTCAATGGTCGCATCTTGATTTTTAAATACTGCCGTTGGGTGGACGTGACCAGACCAATCTTGGGTATGCTTGAAGAGATGTTTTTTAAAATATTATCCGCACCTCGGATTAATTTGAGGTTTTCCTCAAACATCTGCGGAGCAACCTCATTTATAATCTCCCAGGCTGCCGCAATAATCTCATCTTTTTTATTTTTCACCTCATCGGGCAAAACCAAATCCCAGTTAAAATCGCCGGTTTCGGCGGCATCTAAAATCCTGGTTCTTGAAACCTGAGGTAGCTCGAGCCTTTTAAGTGCAATTTCAACAATTTCAAAATAGATGTCTATTGAATCGATAAGGGTACCATCCATGTCAAAAATAACAGCATCCACTAATAACTTATTCTGATCAAGGGACATATCTTATGTTTTCCTTTATAAATCCTATAATAACCTTCTAAGTTTATTGATATATACAAGTAATAAATAGGTTTCAGGTGTCGGGTGTCAGGTCTCTGCCGCCTGGTTCAAATGTTCAACGTGCAAATGTTCAGCGTTCAAGGTTGTCCTAACCCTGACCTTCTGAACCTAGAACCCAGGAACCTGACTGACACCTGAACACTGAAACCTGAAACCTTAGTCATCCTGCTGCTACAGACTGATAGCCACGCTAATAAAATCGCCATCACCGACATTTAGAGACGCTTTTATTTTCAAAGGGGCGATAATCTCGATAATATTTTTGGCGTGAATCCTTACTTTTTCATCGGGCATGATGAGGGCGCCGCTGATTTCTCCCAGCGATACTGGAAAAGCTTTAGCATTACAAAATTTTGGATCCGGTGAAATGAGTTCAATCCCCTCTTCCCGATTCAGCGATTCAATAATCGGGAGGTATTCCCTAGATATTTCCAGGTTAAGGGTCCCCGGGTAGGGTTTGAAGCCTAACCTCTCATGGCACTGCTCCTGAACCCAATTTATCTGGGTAAAATAGGCGCCCGCTCCCGCACCGCTGACGACTTTTCCAGCTATGATCCAATCGCTAGACATATGAAGCCCTTAATTGCAAAAAGGAATGACTTAGTTTAAGTAGGTCCCACACTCCGAAACGCTTTCTTGATTTTGGATTTTAGAATTTGGATTGCGGATTGAACTGCACCGGAATTGAATGCTCTTTTGATCATTCTGTCAACAAATCCAAAATCCGAAATCTAAAATCCAAAATGTGAGTTTTTTTATTCCTGAAACCATTTCTCTTTTTGAAAATCATCAGCAGAATCAGGCAATTCACCTTATGCCTTTTTCAATTTAATTTTTATCTCTTTATCCTGTTCATCAATCCAATAATTTTTAAAATCAGTTTGTTTGATCAAATCAGTTGCCTGCTCACGCGTATAGGTTTCGATGGGTTTATGCAAACCAAATAATCCAAACAGCCAGAGAAAAAATCGCTCTCGCAGCGTCAGCGATGCCTGCCATTTTTGGCGGTCAACCTGTGACACGACTTTGGCCGGATCATAGATCCAGGCTTCCCTACCCTTTTTCAGAACCCTGTAAATCTCCTTTAAAACCTTCACGGGAGCCTTCAATGAATGCAACATGCCGGTACTGATCACCATATCAAAGGCTGAATCTTCAAAATTCAGTCTGCCGGCGTTTCCCAATTGAAAATTCAGCCGATCAGTCAAGCCCGCTTTTAATGCATTTGACTGCGCTATTTCAATTAATTTACGACTAAGATCAACTCCAACGACGCTAATGGTTGAAGATTTTTTCGCTATCTCGATGGGCAAATATCCCGGACCCGTACCCAGATCTAAAATGGTGCCTTTTTCCAAATGAGTAACTATTTCCTGAGCGATATGGCTGTAATAGCTGTCAATCACCATGCGGGTGGCTTTCTCATAAGAGGAAGCCAGGACACCGGGTATACGCTCGATTTTAAACCATTGCTTCATCAACTAATTCGTAATGCTTATAATTGATTATGCACCTCTTAATATTAGACCAGAGAGAAATTAAACCAGTGATATGGATTTAAGTCAATTAATTTACAGTTTACAGTTAGGCCCGTATTATATAAATAAAAAATTGAACAATGAAAGAACAGGTTCGGAATGCAAAAGGAGGTAGACTATAATGAGCAACGAAAATAATGTATTCTACTGGTTACCGTGTTCGGTGGTGTTTGTCAGCACTGCCCATGAGGATAAAAGAGACATCATGACCGCCACGGCGATGTTTGTATCGGAAAAAGAGCCATTGCTGGTTATCAGTGTTGCAAAAGATCACCTGACTGAAAAATTAATTTCGCAATCCGGCAAATTCACCCTGGTAATCGCAGGAGACGATCAAAGACAACTGGCCATGCAGGTCGGCAGTTTAAAGGGCGCAGAGGAAGACAAGTTTGAACGTTTTTCCATTAAGGCAAGCCCGGGGAATACCGGCCAGGCCCTGATTCCAGACGGGGCGGCAGCCTGGATGGAGTGTGAGGTCAAAAGCACCGAAGAAATCAAAGGGTACCGCCTTTTCATTGGGCGGGTTATTAATCAGAACGATATGGGCAAACCCCCTTTGGTCTGGTATAAAGATAAATTCTTTAATCTGAATCCAGCTTAAAGTTAGGAGCAATTATTTACGCTCTGCGCTTTGCGCTCTGCTCTATGCCTCTCAGGATAAAAAAGGAAGTGCACTATCAATAAATGAAATATACCAGAGTAGGGCCGGCCTCCATGCCGGCATGAAATGGCGGCCTCAGAGGGCCGCCCTACTCCTGACAGGTGACATCATAAAAGGGTCGATCACCACGCCCGACATGCGAGCCTGCAAGGCGAGGGGTTTCAACCATCCCCGAAAGGGACACTAAAGATACCAAAAGATAGGAAACATCATGAACATTAAGCTCACTATAGCTGTCGTCGGCACCTTCGACTCCAAAGCCGAAGAGCATATCTTTCTTAAAAACCGCATTGAACAAAGGGGGCTTTCTACCCTGACGATTAATGTGGGCACCCGGGTTCCATCTCCGATCGCAGTCGATCTGGACTTATACAAATTGGTTATTGAAGGCGATAAGGGTGTTTCAACCAGCAGGGATAAAGCGATTGATGCCATGATCCAGGAGGCCAAAGCCCGCATCAAGCATCTCTATGATAAAGAAGAAATCTCAGGGATGATCTCTGCCGGAGGCGGTACCGGTACCCATATCGCTACCCGCATCATGCATGAACTCCCGCTGGGTGTTCCCAAAGTTATGGTTTCCACCGTGGCATCCCGCGACATGGCCAAAATTGTTGGCACCAAAGATATCACCATGATACACAGTGTTGCCGATCTACTGGGTGTGAACAGTATTTCGGGCCGCATCCTGGATAAAGCCGCCGCCGGTATCTGCGGCATGGTTCAAAGCCACTGGCAACCTGAGGAAAAGAAAAAAAGGATTGCCCTGCCCTTTTTCGGATTTATCACCAAGGGTGCTGAGGCAACCAAACACGCTTTGGAAAAGCAGGGATACGAGGTGGTTGCATTTCATGCCAACGGCACCGGAGGTATGGCCATGGAGGAACTCGCAGAAGAAGGTTATTTTCACGGCATCCTTGATCTGGCCACGCATGAACTGGCCGATCACCTGTTAGACGGGTATTGCGGCGGCATCGGGCCTCAACGATTCGAACCGGTCCCCGGACAATCCATACCCCGTCTGGTTGTACCCGGGGGGCTTGATTGCGCGGTTTTGGAATTCACCCGAAATCATATACCCGAGCAATATAAAGATCGTAAGATCTTTTTTTATGACTTTCGTTCCGCCATCCGCCTAACCGAAGACGAAACCCGAACGCTGGCCGATCAGCTAACAGAAAAATTGAATAAAGACGCTTCAAGTATAAAGATATTGATACCTTTGCATGGATGGTCCGAGGCGGATCGCAAGGGCGGCCCTTTGTATGATCCAGCGCTGAATCAATTCTTCACACAGCGACTTAAAGAAAAACTCGACCCACAAATTCAAATCGAAGAAGTAAATCATCACATTAATGATCAAACATTTGCTGCAATTGCTGCTCAGACAATGGATGAGATGGTACGCCATAAGCAAATTAATACCTGAATCTTGCATGAACATTAATGAGAATATGAAAGCCTCCGACTCGTGCAAAATTCAGGTAATTAAGGTAACTTAGAATTTTTCACCTCGCAAGTAAACCAATGAATCAAAAAATGGAAACCTTCTGGAGGTTGTTTTGGATCATTCACGTGTTGCTCTTCTAATCGCTACTATGGATACCAAAGGTCAGGAAGCCTTATTTATAGCCGAATGTCTAAAAAAGGAACATATCCCGCTAAAGATCCTGGATGCCGGAATAAGAGGGAAAAGCCCTGTTAGGGTTGATATCACCAGAGAGGAAGTCGCTGCAGCTGGTGGAAAAACCCTGACAGAAGTTCAGGACATCGGGCATGAGGGCAAATCGCTGGGCTTTATGACCGATGGGGCCATCAAATGTGCCCAGGAATTGTACCGACAAAACAAAATCCACGGTATCATCGGTCTGGGCGGCTCTATGGGAACCACCCTGAGCACCGGAGTAATGCGTACGTTTCCCATTGGTTTTCCAAAAGTCATGGTATCTACAATGGCTTCACGTGACACCCGGGCGTTTGTGGGCACCAAAGATATTCTGATGCTGCATTCCGTCTGTGATCTTGCCGGACTGAATCGAATAACAAAAAAGGTTTTGGCTAACGGTGCCCGGGCTTTGGCCGGTATGCTGCATTCGACTGAAGAGGATGTTTCATCTGATAAACCGCTGGCTTTTTTATCAACACTGGGGACCACCGAGGTTTGCGCTCAAAGCGTTCGGGCCGCACTTGAAAAAAAGGGCAAAGAAGTGGTCATCTTTCACACGGTGGGCTCCGGCGGCAGAGCTATGGAAGAGATGCTCGATGATGAAAATGTAACGCTCGTTGTGGATCTTTCTCTCCATGAAATTGCCGATAATCGTTTTGGTGGTGATTATGACGCCGGTCCCCATCGGGGTTCGGTCGCTCTTGAAAAGGCCATACCAACCATCCTGGTCCCCGGCAATATAGACTTCCTGGTAACTGGACCGATAGACAAAGCCAAACGACAATTCCCGGATCGCAAATATCATGTCCATAACGCTGCCATTACGGTAGTCCGCACCAATCACGAGGAAATAAAAAAACTGGCTTGCATTGTGGCCGGTTTGGCCAGCAGCGCAAAGGGGCCCCTGGTCCTTTTAGTCCCGATGGGAGGTTTTTCGGCGTTTGACAGCCCTGAGGGTCCTTTACCGGATCCCGAAGCCCCCGAATTGTTTGCACAGGTCTTGCAGGAAAACCTATCCTCTCAAGTCAACCTGAAACTGTTGCCCCATCACATTAATGATTCCGAATTTGCCCAGGCCATAATTGAAGCATTCTATGATTTGCTGCCAAAATGATTGGCAATTATTGAAATGGATAGGAAGGAAAGCAACCGCTATGCGGGTGGTCGTTGACTCATCCATAAAAAAAAGAAGGCCAAAAGCACCATGCCGTGATCGATTTCCCTGTTTCCGATTTTAGCGGGGATTTCTTTCAAGGAATTTTTGAAATTTCGATGTCCTCTCCGGAATCCAGATGTTGGGGTTGAACTATGGATGGCCTGGGC
>Ga0255055_10001568_pt1 | contig 16556 bp, 30 predicted proteins | sample JV7_2_27_MG_FD_188633 | JGI IMG/M metagenome (GOLD analysis project Ga0255055, IMG submission 188633) | Seawater microbial communities from Jervis Inlet, British Columbia, Canada - JV7_2_27 | ecosystem: Environmental > Aquatic > Marine > Inlet | place: Canada: British Columbia | collected... | reverse complement strand
CCTGCGTTATCCAACTATCGCGGAGCAGGTGGTCACATACACATCGGCGGGGACTTTCAATGCCCTGACTTTGTGGCGGCACTGTTCGCTGATGTTACCATCGGCATACAGAATGGAATCACGGGGAACAAACGTGATGCACGCACAAGCTGGTACGGACAACCGGGTATTTACCGTCCGAAGCCATACGGCATCGAGTGGCGCAGTCCAAGCAGTCACTGGATGTCAATGGGCGACTACTACAGCTACATAGGTAGCAGCACACTAGCATTGTCTCGGTGGTTGTCGGAGAACGACGCTAAGACAATACAACAGACCTTCCGGGCTATTAACTGGAAGCGGGTCCATAACTACCTCACCTTTAACCCCTCAATCACGAACCGGGGCAATGAGCGTCAAATCATCGTTGACGCGGCGAGGAAAGCAGGAGCACCTTTATGAATCCATGTGATGCATTGCAACAGGACTGGCGTATGTACTATGAGGGCAGCTGGATGCGCCACCGTAGTTATGGTCCGGGCATGGTATCCGTGCAAGGCGATGAGCTGTACTTCTATCGGTACCCAAACGACCAGATGGAGGCACGTCCTATAAGAGTGGGACCACGTGACCTCATGTGCTGGTGGCCGAGGAGTGGGTCTTACAACACACCGGGTGGTGCGGTTTACATTGCGCGCAAGGCAACGCGCTCAATGAGGAAGTCTGCACATGCCGGGGAGCATTACACAATCAAATGGGGCAAGGAGTACTTAGGCCGGGCCTCGACTAATGTGATGCTACAGTTGCGTAGGGGACACTCTCTTGTTGAGCTGGACTTTGCACTACGAGCCATTAAAGAGAAGGTGACACGAAGCGTGGCAATCACGCAGGATGTCATCTTGGCGAACACACCAGACGGGTTGGCCGTGGTGTTCCGCGGTATCAAGGTGGGTATGCTGGAGGACGAGAACTTCATACCTGACCATGAGCGTAGCCCAATAGCACGGAGAGCTATGCAAAAACTCCAAGAGGAAGGTATGATATGAGGATATCATACGATACGAATATCGCAAAGGCATTCGGCGTTCCGTTCAAGGCGGGACCTCGCGTGGGTATCGAGCTGGAGTATGAGAGCGCGGACTCAGGTAAGCTGTACAACAACAACGGCTTCTTGACGCGGTGGAAAACAACAGACGACCCCTCATTACGTGCTGGCGGGATAGAGTTCATCAGTCTACCGACAAAGCCGGAACACATCGAAATGGCGTTGGAGCAGGTGAAGAAGGCCATGAGCATCACAGGGGCGAAAGCCACTAAGCGATGCGGCGTTCATGTTCACCTGAATGTGACCGACCTTACATTTCGAGAGCTATGGAATGTTGCCGTGTACTACACTTTGCTGGAGCCCTTTATCTTCAAGGAGTTCGCAGACGGTCGTGAGGACAGTCATTTCTGTGTTCCGACATGGGCCAACACAGCCCTTCAGCAGAGCATGTACCGGGATGCGACGGTGTTACACCGCGGTGTGCAGAAAATCGTAGGTGGCTCCAAGCTACAACCATCCTTAGGTGAAATGGCTATGGGTATAGGCGGGCATCCTGTCCTGTCGAACAAGCGACATACCGTACCGTTGTACTTACTCGGTAACGCCAAATACTCTGCGATGAACTTTACCCCGCTTGAGCAGTTCGGGACTGTGGAGTTCCGCCAACACGGTGCTACCGTCGATATGAGGAAAGTACAGCGTTGGTGTGAGTTCCTACTTCGACTGCGAACTGCGGCTCTTGCGTACACGGACGCAGAGGCAATCATGAACCAGTTCGATGAAGATGGGTTTCTCACACTGTGTGAAACTATGGAAATCACCCAAAGCCCAGACGTGAACCCGAACGACATTGAGGATGCAGTAGACGCCGCATCTCTAATCGTAGGGCATCAACCGACGGACCACCACGACCTTAACTGGGAGATCAAATAATGTGTGGAATTGTAGGCTACATAAGCAAGACAGACAAGGCGCATGTAGGAGAGAAAGAACACTTCATGCATCATGCGCTGTCTATGGATACACTCCGGGGGGCGGATAGCACCGGCATCATGACCTTGAACAAAAGGTTCGAGATCGACACCATGAAGACATTGATGCCGGGAGACAGGTTCGTGCACTCCCAACGGTACCAAAAGAACTGGAAGCCGGGCTGGTGTCAGGTAGGGCATAACAGAGCAGCAACTCGCGGGACAGTAAACCGGGAGAATGCCCATCCTTTCACCTTCGGAGCAGTTACTCTGGTACACAACGGTACGCTGTGGGCGGATGGTAACTCACTTCCCACATACAACAAGCATCTGGACGTAGACTCTATGCAAATTGCCCATGCGTTGGCGGAGCATGGCCCGGAGGATGCCAAGGATGTACTGAAAGAGATAGACGGTAGCTTTGCTCTTGTTTGGTTCGATACACGAGACGAGTCAGTGAATATGGCCCGTAACGCGGATCGGCCCATGCACTACGGGCTGAATGCAGCGAAGGACATGCTGTGGTTCATGTCGGACGGGCATATGCTACACACAATCATCAAGAGTATGGGACATTCGAACGCGGCAGCCAAGTCCATCTTCGTGCTTGAGAGGCTCAAGTTCCTCAAGTGGCGTAAAGGTGAGTTGGTGCCGGAGGTCGCTACTTTTGACCCTTTTGCCCGACACTACCCTTCCTCCCAGCGACACGGCGGTGGAAAAGGGAGCAGCAAGGATACCCCGCTACAGCAGGCGACGGAAAAGTGGAAGCGGGTGATGGAGGAGACTGGGAGTACAGAGCCGAGGTTAATCAGTGGGTCCGAGTACCCAAAGGTACGGCTCGGTGGCAGTCTGAGGAAGATACCGGAGCCGATGCTGGAGGTACTAAAGAAGGAATACGACTTGACTCCAAACGCGCTGTTACGATTTAAGCCGGACGCTGCCATACCCATCGACAACATCCACCACATGGTGCGAGGCAAAGCAATCCATGAGGAATGGGGTGAGTGGGAAGTAGAGGCGGTGCTATATAACGCTAAGACAGTGCAAGTCGGTGCGTATATGGAGAAGGATTGGCTGGTACGGCCAGTTGGTATATGCCAGCCGTTCGATCCAGACCATGACGTACCGGGCATGATGGTACAACTGGTCCACTGCGACTGGAATAGCTACTACGAGGCAAGGGAGAAAGACAGGAGAGCAGCGGAAGAACTGGACAAAGAGGCCGCAGATGACCCAAAAGTACCGGGGCAAGAGGGCTGGGTGATAGGCCCCGGACACGTATACATGGACGTCAGTCGTATTTCAGCCGCGTGGGACTCTGGTTGTATTTCTTGTGGTATGGAGTTAAAGAAGGAAGAACTCGCCGAGACAATGTTCGTAAACGAAGGGAGAGACCTGTTGTGTCCCCAGTGTATCGAGGACTACAAGAAGCACCCAAGGACTATCCAGCACTAAACAATCCGTTCCGTAAGAAGCGCATATGGGACCGAGGGCTCACTGATACAGAGTGGGGCGTCGTGTTCTGGGTATTTACGCTACTACTGATCATAGGAGGTTTGACAGCATGATCAATAACCCAAGGACAAGCAACATTATTGAAGCAGCAGCCGACGTGTCGTCGAAGCAGAAGGCACTCACGCAACGCGAGACGTGGCATAAGAAGCACGTGAAGAGCTACGAAGCGTCATGTGCCGACATACAGAAGTGCAAAGACAATCTTAATTATGCCCTACGGAGGCTCGACGAGGCAACGCGGCTGTGAGACTACGAATTGAACCGTATAAGGCAGGGTCCAAGAGTGCCAAGGCGCTGAGTAAGCGGTGTGGCATCCTGCGGACCAAGACGGGGCGGGTATACCGTCCCACGGACACACTCATCAACTGGGGCAACTCAGAGCGGAGGTTTCACAATGCACAGTACATCAATAACCCGGAATCAGTCTTTCTCGCTAGTGATAAACTGGCGACCTATCAAGTCCTCAAAGAAGCAGGAAATGTACCAATCCCTGACTTCACAACTAGTCGAGCAGAGTGTATTGAATGGCTGGAGGCTGGATATTCTGTGCTTGCGCGTAGCGTGCTCCGGGGTAGTCAGGGGGTCGGAATCACGGTCCTTACTCCGGGCGCTGGCGGCGATGCCGGAATGCCACATATTCCAAACGTTCCCCTCTACGTCGAGTACATTAAGAAGGCCCGGGAGTATCGCGTCCACGTAGTGAGGGACCATATCATCGACATACAACAGAAGCGCAAGCGCGCAGGAGTACCAAATGAAGAAGTCAACTATCAAGTACGCAATGCTCAGTTTGGCTGGGTTTTCTGCCGCGATAATGTGGTGTGTCACGATGACGTTAAGAATGCTGCTGTTGATAGTGTGCATGCCCTTGGCCTTGATTTTGGTGCTGTTGATATTGGCTGGAACGAGCATGATGGAGCTGCGACAGTATATGAGGTCAACACGGCACCCGGACTAGAAGGTACAACACTGGAGAAATACTATGCTGCTATGGAGACGCTATTTCCGCAAATTCACACCGGTGCCTACGCAACTCGGCGCGCAACAGCAGCTTGATGCATTGAAAAAGGGAGCAGACATGAAATTGAAAGTAAATAATCTCGATTGCTGTGGGATGAAAGACGTGAGAGCGCTCAACGAGCCGAGGTTCACGCCTCACAAGTTCTTTGAGCAACTCTGTAAAGATGTTGTCAGTTATCAGAAGCCCAACGCGGGTCTCTATAAGTATGCGGGATTCTCGCACTACACCCTCTCGGGGGCAAGTTACGTGACAAGGCGGACAGGTGTACATAGCGCAAAGCTAGTAGCACGTCGCTTCACGATGCTGAAGAACTACATTAAGAAGCACGAGCTGGGTACGATTCTCATTACAGAGCCAGCCAAGAGTCCGACATATGGAGGCAACCACCTTATTACAGCCGCCATATTCACACCGAATAATAAGAAGATCGTGGCGCTTGGCCGTGAGCAAGGCTGGATACCCAAGGAATGGCCACAGACGTGGAGTGCGGGAACGTGGGGCTGAAGTACAACCCATACCCAGACAATCACTACTGTGTCAGGCCGAAGGATAGCCCAATGCGAAAGTGGTGCAACTGTCTACAGTGCCGCAAGTATGCGAAGGAGGTAGCGGATGCAAAAAAGAGCTCTCACACGTGTGAAAAACAAGGAAACAAATAAGGAAGGGACAGTAGTAGACATACTCAGTTCTCAGATCACTGTTGAATACGACGACGGTACCTTCGGATTCCTCATGTTCAAGTACATGGGCGCTGAGTGGATACCAATACAGGGCGGAGCAGAATAAGTGAGTGCGTGGGAAGACCTATGCGATAATTGCGGGAAGTGCTGCAGCGTGTTCGGTAGCAAGTTTGCCTGCCCAGCGCTCGACGTAAAGACCAACATGTGCAAGAGGTACAAGACCCGCCTCACGGAGCAGTGCTGCGGAAAGATTACACCTGAGAATGTCCTCACGCTACACGAACAAGGGCTACTGCCTGACACGTGTGCATACGTGAGACATGCCAAGAACAAGAAACAACTGGAAAACCCAGAGAAAGTAAAGCTACAACCTTTCTATCGAGCGCCCCATGCGCTGCGTATGAAGTATTACAGGGCCAGAGCGAAATGGCTCAAGGAGAATAATAATGGCGAAAAGAACCAATAAGAGCAAGAAACTACGCAAGACGATACGTGAACTCAACCAGAAGATTGAGGCCTTAATCAAGGAGAAGAAGAAATGATCCCCATCACCGTAAACAATAATACTTATAAATCCATATCTGAGGCTTGGCGGGAGCTGAGTCCTGAAGGATTACGTGAAATCACCGTCCGGCTCCGGCTCAGGAACGGATGGACCCCCGAAGATGCATTTCTAATCAAGGTAGTTCCCCCCGAAGATAGACGCACGTTCAAAGACGTTCGCGTAAGTTAGCGACAACAAGTAAGAACAAGCAGTCTCGCTACAATTAAAAGTAACTAGCGGAGTCTTCTATGAACAACAAGTCAGACATACTTTTGTCTGCCTCTGAGATACAACCCGGTGAGACACTTAGGGTAGTATGTCCCACATGCGGTGGCGGTTCCACCGAAGAGAAGTCCCTTGTCATCACACGTGGTGAAGACGGACATCTCGTCTGGGTTTGTCACCGTGCCACGTGCCCCACCAAGGGAGGCAACGGCGGTGGGTTAGTGGTAGCTGAGAGTACAAAGAAACCAAGAAAGATATACACAGGGACTACCGTACCACTGAGTGACTCTCTTAGAGAGAGGCTCGTTGAGCTGTGGGGTGTTGTTGATCCTGCGCATTGGTACTGGTCCCCGGAGTACGGGAGACTTGCGATGTCGGTGCGGTCCCCCAAGTATATGCACAGAGGTTGGGTCCTGCGCGACATACATGGCAGGTCTAAGCTGAAGGCCCTCACGTACATTGACGAGGGCGAGGAGAGTTTATCATGGTACAGGAAAGATCAGACAAGTGGAACTGTGTTAGTGGAAGACATCCCCTCGGCGGTCCGGTCCAGCCAACATGTCAATGCGGTCGCGTTACTAGGTACGGGCGTTGGCCTGACAAAAGCACAGGAAATCGCAGAGTACGCCCCTCGCCCGATCATAGTTGCACTGGATCAGGATGCGACGAGCGAGAGCTTCCGCGTGGTGATGAGGTACCGTATGCTGTGGGACAACCCACAGGTGATGATGTTGACCAAGGACATAAAGAACATGACTAACGAGCAGGTACAAAAGTTACTAGGAGAGAAAACATGAAGTGGCACCCACTAGATGAGCCCAAGTTCAGGGAATGGATAGACGAGAATGACATAGGGCTCGACCACTTTCACTTGGGTCTATATGACTCAAAGTGGGGCGAACTGTACGAGACCTTCAAAGAGGAGACTGGAGGGGGTGATGCGTGAGAAACAAATACTCGCCAGCGCAATACAAGATCGAGATGCCTACGAAACCGTCCAACCACACGTGGGACATAAGGACTTCAGTGAACAAGGACGGGTCATATGGGAAGGCATACGCACGTACTACGATAATGATACTGCCGCACGAAGTGTTTCCGCAGATATATTGTCAGGGAGCGTCACCCGGCTTATTGCAGCTGATAAGCACAAGGAAATGTTCCAACGTCTCATTAGCAGTCTCGACAGTGCCGAAGTTAGTCCAGCTAACGTCGTGGTTGACCTCATTGAAACCAAGCGTGACGTTGCCGGTAAGCAACTTGCCCAAGCTATCGTCAGTGGGAAGCACGACTGGGAACTACTTAATAACTATGAGACACTCATGGGTGCTGATGCGCTTGGAGATGGAGAGGAAGAGGATGAATCACGGCAAGGGTTTGCCGTCACAGAACTGGTCGCCGAAAGGTTCGACCCCGGTAATCTTATCCGTGTACTTCCTACTGCTCTTAATGATCGCCTTGATGGGGGTGTAAAGCCGGGCCACCATATAGTACTGTTCGCACGCCCAGAGATGGGCAAGACAATGATGACCATTGAGATGATGTCCGGGTTCGCTCGGCAGGGGCTCACGGTGCTGTACATTGGCAACGAGGACCCACTCGATGACATCACGATGCGCGTGGTCAACAGGCTGAGTGGCATGACGAAGGCAGAGGTCATGAAGGACCCCGAGGGGGCAGACCACAAGGCGCGGGAGGCAGGCTACGAGAACATTATACTTCAAAGTTTAGCTCCCGGTACGGCGCGTGAGATAACTAAGCTATTAGAGAAGTACAAACCGGACGTGCTGGTGTTGGACCAGCTCCGCAACCTTAACATGCACCAAGACAACTACGTCCTCGCCTTGGAAGGCGCAGCTAAACAGGCCCGACAGTGGGCCAAGAGATACTCTTGCGTGGTGGTGAGTGTAACTCAGGCAGGGGACAGCGCCAGTGGTAAGGCGGTGCTAGATTTAGGAGACGTGGACTATTCCAACACCGGCATCCCTGCACAGGCTGACCTGATGGTAGGTATGGGTCAGACCTCAACACACGCTGCTAACGGGGAGATTGTACTCAGTCTACCCAAGAACAAGATCAGTGGCAACCATGAGTACTTTGCATGCTCAATCGAGCCATTACTAAGCAAAATCAACAGTCTGGGCTAAGAATAGGTCTACCCACTACAATTAAAGGTAGGAGGAAAATAATAATGACAGAACTCACACCAGAAATCATCGCAGTAGTAGAAGAACTTAATTGGGATGCGGACTTAAAGCAAGACTTCTATGTGCAAATGCTGGAGGGCAAGGGCCCTCAGAATGGGTTTGGAAGCGACGCACATATCAGGTCCTTTGCTAATGCATTCTACGCTAACCTCCGCAAGAACAAGGTCAAGGTAGAGAAACGTCGCAGAGAGATAGAGACCGAGAGCGTAGACTACATCACGAGTGCGCTAGGTCTGGTTGACGAGGGCTGTGATCCCATGGACCAGATGATCGCAGAAGAAGAGATAACAAGTAAACTTAAAGAACTGAGCCCACTCCTCCGGGCGACGTTAGAACGGGTAGTGATCGGTGGCGAACGGCCAGAGGATTTGGCAGTGGAGGAAGGGACTAGCGCCAACGTGATATACCAGAGAGTACATAAAGCGAGAGAAATACTAAGAGGAGTAGACAATGAGTGACAAGCCAAGGTATGAAGCCTTCACGTCCCCTGTAGGCGAAGCGGTGTTCCCATGGATCACCAAGGCGGACACAACGTACAATGCCAGTGGTGTATTCAAGACTGACTTGAGTGTGCCCTTCGAGGCTGCGCAGGACTTCATCGCGAAGCTGGAGAAGGCACGGGCTGACTTCATTGCAACGCTGCCAGTAGGTAAGCAGCAAGCACTGAACCCTCGTCCGGTATACACTGACGAGTACACACGACCTGAGTACCCGGAAGATGCTACGGATGACGAGAAGAAAGCCATTCGAGATGCATGGGTAGGAGAGCCGACTGGTAATGTATTGTTCCGCTTCAAGCTGAAAGCGCACGTGGACACAGACGATGGTGGCTTCGACCAGACACCTGTCGTCGTGAACGCAGCGTCGGGCGAGAAGATTGCCGAAGCAGTGTTCGGTGGTAGTGTTATCCGTGTGCGGGGACAGATCGTACCCTACACGAACAACGCAGCCGGTACTGTGGGTGTGACGCTTCGCATGAAGGCGGTACAAGTTATCGAAATCGTTACCGGTGGTGGCGATGGGTCCTTCTGGACTAACGTCGGTGGCGAAGAGTAAAAGGCTAGGGGAATTACCGGCGCATGTAAGTGCGCCGGACCCTTCCCTGTATCTAGGAGAGAACTATGTCGTCATTGATTTCGAAACGACTACGATTCACAAAGGCTCGCCCCTTATTGAAGATAACCGCATTGTCATGGCCTCATGGAAAGGTTCTGACACACAGGTTCGAAGTCACTTTGGGTCCGAGTTCGACCAACACAAGCTGGTTGCAGCGATTGAATCAGCGGATTTCCTTGTGGCTCACAACGCTAAGTTTGAGCTGGGATGGCTCAAGCGTTGCGGTGTCGATCTTCGATCCCTCATTGTCTACGACACTATGGTCGGAGAATATGTCCGCGGCGGGAATCGCTTTACGCTCGTCCAACTTGGCCTCAATGCGTGTCTCGCCCGGTACAACCTTCAGGGTAAGGGCGACGTCATTGGCCACCTCTTCAAAGCCGGAGTGGATACACTGGACATGCCCGAGTCATGGCTCCAAGACTACTGCGAACGAGATGTGGAAGCAACTGAAGAACTCTTTAGACTCCAGCGCGACAAGCTAAATGAGAGAGGACTGTTACACATTCAATATCAACGCTGCCTGCTGGCTCCAGTCCTCGCGGACATCGAGAGCAACGGCATGCAGCTGGACGAGGACAAGGTAGACGCAGCTATCGCTGATCTGGAGGATGACTATGCCCGACTCACGTCAGAGCTGCAAGAGTTCATGCAAGGAGTGCCGCCGTCAAGCACTAAACAGAAGGGCGAGTATGTATTCAACGTCCTCAAGTTCAGTGTACCTAAGGATCATAGAGGCAGACCTATGCTCACTAAGTCCGGCAACCCATCAATTGCAGCGGAGGTCCTTCTTAGACTACGTCCAAAGACTAGCAGGCAAAGGAAGTTCCTAGAGTTACACAAGGAGTGGGCGAAGATGCACTCCGACTTGACCAAGTACCTCCGCAAGTTCAAGCTGTGCTGTGTGGAGGCGGATGGTAGCCTTCGTGCGCTGTTCAATCAGTGCGCGACACGTACCCACCGACTGAGTTCAAGTGGGATGGTACATAAAGTACAGTTCCAGAACCTCAACCGTGCATTCAAGCACATCTTTAAGGCGCGACACGAGGGCTGGCTAATAGGAGAGGCTGATGGGGCACAACTGGAGTTCAGAATCGCAACGCACATGGGGAGGGACACCCAAGCCCTTCACGACATCACTAATGCGGTTGATATACATAGCTTCACTGCCAGTATCCTTGGGTGCAGCAGACAGGACGCCAAGCCGCACACGTTCAAGCCTCTCTACGGAGGGACGAGCGGTACCCCCAAAGAGCGAGAGTACTACGCGGCCTTCGCCAAGAAGTACCACCAGATAACAGACACCCAGAGAGGATGGACACACAAAGTACTAAATGATAAGAGGTTGGTCACCGAGTATGGACTGGTGTTCCACTGGCCCGACTGTAAGATGACACAGTCTGGATGGATCATGTACACCACGAATATCTACAACTACCCGGTGCAGGGATTTGCCACAGCGGAAATCATACCGTGTGCAATGATCTGTGCGTGGCACCGGATGGCTGACCTCGAATCGTTCCTAGTTAACACAGTACATGACTCAATCATCGCTGAGTTACACCCAGACGAGGTAGACGTATGGCACGACGTAGCAAAGACATGCTTGATAGACGATGCCTACGCAATGATCCAGAAACTCTACTCCGTCTCTTTGACCGTGCCCTTGGGCGCTGGTGTGATGGTGGACACTCACTGGGCAAGCAAGGCAGCGAAGGAGAGCGAGGTAGTGTACGAGGCAGCACCGGAAAGGTACGAGACCGCAGCTAAGGAGGCTGGAATGCTATGAGGCTATTATCTGAGTGGTGGTTTTGGGTTATGGTTGCCTACATCCTCTTTATGTGGTGGGCTCTTTGGAATTGGAGTAAAACATTATGAACACAGAGACAGAACTGAAATGGTTATACAGAACCATAGGTTTTCTATTGGGTATAATGTTAAGTGTGTATGTTATCTTTCCTTTACTTGATGTTGTGCTTGTAGCTATAGCGTATGGTACCCAGTAGGAGTAGGCGATGAAAGAATGGACAGGACAAGTACAAGACATAAGCAGCAGGGACTTCCAGACGGTGAAGCTGTGGTCCTTCAAGATAGAGGGCAGCGAACGATGGTTCAGGCTAGGACAAAAGGAACCCAACTTCTCTATAGGAGACAGGATATGCTTCCAAGAAAGGAACAGTCAAGTGGAGTGGGGAACAATCACACCGACTACTGCACCAGTAAGCAATGCCCCGGTACCTCCCTCGGCGGAGGCGACTGGGTCTGTGACTTCTGGCGCACCGTCGAACGACATTGGCGAGAGAATAAGGTACCAAGCGGCAAGAGCGGATGCCTGTCGGATAGTAGTGGCCGCCCTCCATACGGAACACCTCCCTCATGCAGCTAACATTGCTAAGGGCAAGAGGTTAGACTTACTCTTAGGGTATGTCGATCAGGTTACAGAACAACTATTAGAAGAGGAGACGAAGCATGTTACGAAGTAAGATTGTTATTGCACTGGCTGACTTGGCGTCGAAGGTAGACCTGCGGGTAACACCGCAGAACATCGGCACCCTTGCGGACCAGACGAACACGCTCTTTGCTGAGGCTGCAAAGTTCATCAACGAGTTGGAGGCAGACGAAGTTGAAGTTGAAGGCTTCACGGACGAGGAGGAAGACAATGGATGAACTGTTTGCACTGGTAAACCACGGGCTGAAGTACTACGAAATCATTCCGACCAACATCTGCATGGGTGAGGACGGGAAGATGATCGAGTCCGACAGCATCGCAGGCTATGCGTGTGTTAACAAGGTCACTCAAGTGATCGAACATACGTCAACGATCCTTCCCGGTGTGCTCTTTCAGGCCCAGCACTTCGATAACACGCTGGCATCCCTGACACTGACAGCAGACGAGACACAAGAGGACGATGTCCGCTCTAATGATGACATCATGCTCCAGTGATCGGTCTACTTGATGGTGACATCGTTGTGTTCCGCTGCGGCTTCGCGGCGGAGCGTAACGTATGGAACCTCGCATGGGACCCTTATGTACCTACCGATCCGTCTGGTGCGTTCGAGGATGAGAGCGCTCGGGAGTTTAGGACAAGTAAAGTCTTCGAGTACAAGCGCGAGGCGATGGACCACTTAGATAAAGTATGCCCCGGCAAGTTTTCACGCGTAGAAGGACAGGACTACATACTGTGGGCTGAGCGTGAGCTAGAGCCACTGAGTCATGCCCTCCAGAGTGTCAAGACCCTGATCAACCGTGTGTGCGAGGCCAACGACCTCAACCCTGAGTTCGACCTCAAGGTGTACCTGTCTAGTAGCAAGAACTTCCGCCACCAGATAGCCACAACGAGGCCGTACAAAGGGAACAGGAAGGTGGAGCATCGCCCGACGTATGAGCAGGAGATTAAGAACTACATCAAGGAGAACTGGGACACGTATACAGGAGAGAACGAGGAAGCTGATGACTTGATGGGCATAGCCCAGACCAAGGAAGGCCCAGAAGACTCCATCATCATCTCTCTCGACAAGGACTTGGACCAGATACCGGGGCTCAAGTATAACTTCATGCACAATGTACACTACAACGTCAGCAAGCAGCAGGCGGACTACAACTTCTGCATGCAGGTGATGACCGGGGACACCACGGATAACATTCCGGGGTTACCGGGGATAGGACCGGGTAAAGCTGGTAAAGCCTTGCACGGACTAGAAGACAGCTACGATGCCATGATGGAAGAGGTCATACGACAGTACCAAATCCATTCAGGTAAAGAAGACTGGCAAACGTACCTGCTGGAGCAGGGGAGACTACTCTGGATACGCCGCGAGGTTGACCAGCTGTGGGAGCTACCTGACTTCTCTATGCAGGCAGGAGTGGACGCGGAATGGGCGACTGAACTGACACTGGAGGTAGACTGATGAAATTCTATGTAGCAGGACCAATGAGTGGCATCAAGTCGTTCAACTACCCGTTGTTCGACGAGGTGGCAGACGTACTACGGGAGATGGGACATGAGGTTATCTCACCTTCGGAAATGGATGATGCCGCAACGCGCAAAGAGGCCATGGCTAGTGTGGATGGTACTATTGTTGACGGTAAGTGCAATGGCGACACGTGGGGTGACTTTCTATCTCGCGACGTTAAGCTGATTGCAGACGGAGAGATCAATGCTATCTGCTTGCTCCCCGGATGGGAGAAGTCTCGTGGCGCACGGCTGGAAGCGTTCGTTGCTCTTCAGCTTGGTTACCCAATGCATGAGTGGGAGTCTACGTGCCCTTCGTCCGGAGAAGATTACTTCCCGGTGCGTGTGAGGTCCACGTGGATCATGAAACGTATTGAATATGGAATGGCAAACCCCCTAAGTAATGAGGAGAAACGATATGGTGGATAAAGTACAAGCATATTTCTCACGAGTAGAGCCCTTCTACCTGTTGCGTGAAGTGACTGACAGTGAAGGCTTCGATGCCTACCCGGTTGAAGTACCGGCGTCAGCACTCGTGAAGGTAGAGAAGATCAAGGCTATCCTGCGGACCATGACTGAGTTGTTCGACGAGATGCCTGCGCCTGAAGAGCGTACACAAGAGGAAGCGGACGCACTCGTGAAGCTGCTGCGCTTGATCTAATGGCTACCAATAACATGAAGCTGAACCAAGACGTCATCACTCGGGCCTTCTACACTGAGGTTCTGAGTGACGACGATCTGTTCATTGGTGACCCTGTTGGTCGCAAGCAAGCAGTTGCTCTGTGCCGACGTCTTCTGAACTACGTCGTTGTCGAAGGGAAACATGTCTCTGCTGAAAGCGCAAGTAAGCTGAAGTATCAGCTCGGCGAGGCTGTGGACATCGAGGACGAGTTCGAATCAGACACACGGAGGTCTAATGATGCGGCGAATAAGGATACCAATACCCGTAAAACCAATCGCAGCAAGTCGTCCAAGAATACCAAGGTACGGAAAGCCGTACTTTCTGAAGACGTATAAGAAGTGGCGCGACGACTGCGAGGAGGTAGTACCCGAGTACAAGGGAAAGCCACTCGAAGTTCCGGTGCGCGTGTCCGTGTTGTTCGCCATCCCAAGGGCACGTACCTCACAGTTGATCGTTCCGGCAGGGGACGGAGACAACTTCGAGAAGGCCCTGTTCGATATGATGACGAGGAAAAAGTATCTATTGGACGACAAGTGGATCACCAGTTGTTCGTGGTTGAAGAGATTCCTCCCTTTCGGGATGGACGGCTACGGTCTGGTGTTCGTAGAGGAGGAACCGGATGACCTTGACATCGAATGTACAGGAAAGGAAGCAGACACCTATCTACTCGGGCGTCGTATCATACTTCCCTGATGCTCTAGCGGCGGTAGCGCACGTGAGTTGGACTGGTAACAACCAGCACAACCCCGGCGAGCCACTGCACTGGGCACGGGAGAAGTCCACGGACCAGATGGATGCTGCCATGCGTCACCAGTTCGACTACGCATCGGGAGAGACTCGCGACACGGACGGCGAGTACCATCTAGCTAAGGCAATCTGGAGACTGTCCGCACAACTACAATTGGACATTGAGCATGAGCGAAATCAAACTGACAAGAGCTGACTTCTGTCACATACTCCAGCTTGTCCGATGGGCAAAATGGGTGCGCTTTGAGTACCCCGAACTGTTCAACGAGGAAGAGATGGACGAGCTAAAGATTGTGGACCAGATGACTAGAGAGAAACTAATGGGTGCGATTTGAGTACCCCGAACTGTTCAACGAGAGGGAGAAACTTGCATGAAGATACTAACGTTTGACATAGAGACAAGCCCTCACTTGTCCTTTCACTTCGGTAGGTGGCAGCAGAATATACCCTACCAGAACACCGTGAGCGAGAGCAGCGTCTCTTGTTGGGCCGCTAAGTGGCTTGACGAGGACAACGTCATGTTCATGAGTGAGTGGAAGGACGGGTACGAGCCCATGATGACTGAGATGTGGGAGTTACTGGAAGAGGCTGATGCAGTCGTCGGTTTCAACTCCGACAAGTTTGACATCAAGCGCGTGAACAGTGAGTTCCTGCGCCTTGGCTGGACACCGCCCTCACCTTACGCAAGCATCGACCTGTTCAAGCAGGCCAAGAAGCACTTCGCGTTCTCAAGCAACCGGCTGAAGGACCTACTGGAAGAGCTCGGACTGAGCCCCAAGCTGGAGACCGTTGGTGGGATGAAGCTGTGGATGGGTGTCTACTTTGAGGAAGAGTGGGCGCAGAAGCGCATGAGGCTGTACAACATACAAGATGTGTGGTCCACAGAGGAGTTCTACGATTACATGCTCGGTTGGATCAGCCCGCACCCCAACTGGGGACTGTTCGTGAACGACGACAACCCCGTATGCCCCAACTGCGCAAGCACCAACATGAAGAAGCACAAGATCAGACGCACCAAGGTACGCAAGTACCAGCAGTGGCAGTGCCAGGATTGTGGTTCGTACCATCGTGGTCGCAAGTCGCTTGAGACAACGGACGGCGTACTAGCGTGAACACCCAAGAGGCCCTTGACATCATGCAGTCTGACATGAAACTGTGGGAGACTGCCACTGAGAAGGACCTCGGCGGAGGCAAGGTCGAAAAGACCTTGTCTCTCCCGTGGGGGATAGGCGAAGTGAAAGTAGTACTGGAGGGTATGACTGATGCAGACAAACGACGATCAGCAGTTGCCGGATACGGAGGGTACATCCGAGACCTTATCAAAGAAAGAATTGACGACGAAGCAATTACTAGCCGCGCTCAAACCGCTGCTGCACGACTTGAATCTGCTAATAGTGCAGACGGCCATAGCCTCGATGCCGCAGGAGGCGGCTACAAGGACAGTGAAACGGCGGCTCTACCGAAAGCAGGCGAAGCACACGACGAAGATGTTGAAGAAACTGAAGACTTCGGAGCTACGCTTATTGCTAGAGAAGCTGTCTTACTCGAACGAACCGGAAGAGCCCGCGCTAATCTTGCCGCTTGGGATAAAGAACTCCAAGGCATAGAGGCTGCGCTGAAGGCGATGGGATACACTAGGTGAAGTACGTCATCATCAGCAATGAGAATATCATTGGGCTGGAGTCTGCTATACGTCAGCTCCTCAACGAAAAATGGGCTCCACTTGGGAGCCCATTCGTTAGGGGTACTACGTTTTATCAAGCGCTTACGAAGGAGGTGCGTTATGCATCCACGGATCGCCTCGCGAAGAGAACAAGTGGCAAAGGACCGGGCGGCAGCGATGCCACGCAGTTCAACTAAAACTTCTTCCA
>Ga0255055_10001567_pt1 | contig 16557 bp, 11 predicted proteins | sample JV7_2_27_MG_FD_188633 | JGI IMG/M metagenome (GOLD analysis project Ga0255055, IMG submission 188633) | Seawater microbial communities from Jervis Inlet, British Columbia, Canada - JV7_2_27 | ecosystem: Environmental > Aquatic > Marine > Inlet | place: Canada: British Columbia | collected... | reverse complement strand
TACTGCTTCGAAAATGATCGTCGCTTCCTCTTCTCCATGACACACTCCTACCGCATTTTCGTGCGATCTGGTGTGTCTACGAGACCGGGGCAAGCTCAGCTAATCGATCGGCCAGTAGAGCCGGCGCAGCGGCACTAGGCTGCGCGCCTCGGCGTCCATGCTCTCATAGTGCTCAACGACCAGCTCCCGCAGCTCCGGAAGGGTCACCAGGGTCAGCGGTACCGAGGACCGCTCAGCCTCGTAGCGGGCCTCCTTGGTGAACCCTCCAGTGCTGACGTAGAGGCACCGATCCCCCGGCTGCCGGCCACCCAGGAACGAGCGGATTTCGCCGGATCCCATCGTCGTGCCAACGCGGTGCTTGACCTCGACAAAGATCCGAGGCTCCTGTAGCCCGAGGCCGTCCGGCGAGGCGAACACGTCCACTCCGCGGTCCGGTCCCACCTCGGCGACACGAGTCCGGTATCCCATCGCCCGGAGCACCCCCGCCACAAGCGCCTGTAGCTGCTCCCAGTTCAGCCGAGCAAGCCGGTCCTCGATGAAGGCCTCAGCCTTCTCGAGCACTTCATCCCGAAGGATAGTCTCGGAGGTTTCTCCGGCCTCACCCTCTTCGGGCACCTGGCTCGGGGCCGCGGGAATCTCCTGATCCAGTGGGACGGCCAGCCGCCGGAGCTCTGCACTCACCTCCTCGGTCAAGCGAAACAGAGTCTGGATCGCTCCCAGACTGTTCCGGGCGCTGACGGAAAGTTGGTCCCGGGCAACCTTGTGGGTCCACGTTACTTGACGGGCCCGGAAGAGATCGTGCTCGGGCCTCGGCTCGAGCACGGATTGGATCGTCCCCAGCACGAAGATCCGCTGGTTGGGGTCATAGGTGGCGACCGGATCTCCCGGCTTGACCTCCCGGAAGAACCGCTTGATCTGGCCTGCCCAGACCCGCTGAGAACCTTCCTTTCCGCTGGGATAGGCCCGCCGAACGGCCTCCTCGATCTCCTCGTCGCTGGCTTCCTCGGCCAGCGGGCCGGCCAGGTGCCAGCCGATGCCGACCCAGCCGCCCGAGACGAAGTCCTCGGCGTAGACCCCTTGCCTGCCGGCCCGGACAACCCAAATGGGGGTTTTCTCCGTCACTTCTGTTTCCACGTGCCCCATTCGCCTCCCAAGAAAAAATCCAATTGCAACTATAATGGGAAACTGTCCGATAAGAGAGTGGTTTCGCAGCGCTAGCCGGCCCGGGGCCATAGGCCCCCGGCAGCAGGGGGAGAACTCGGACCTTGGCGGCACGAAAGAAGGGCGGAACGCGGAGTAAGGCACCCCGCGAGAAGGCGGCTGCCGGCCCCGCGACCATACCTCCCAGGAGGCCGGCGAAATCCCCCAATAGGAGCGACACCGCCGCCAATACCGGCTTCGAAGAGAAGCTCTCGCAGGGCGCCGACAAGCTTCGCGCCCACATGGGCGCTGCCGAGTACAAGCACGTCGTTCTCGGCCCGATCTTCCTGAACTGGGTGCAGCACATCACCCACCGCCTCGCGCCCAAGGGCGTGGCCTGCTTCCTGCTTGCCAACGGCTCGATGCCTTCAAACAGCTCGGGCACGGGTATGCCTCACCAAACCATCGGAGAGCTAGGCCATGGCCACTGAGGCCGACACCTGCCGCAAGTACGTGCTGCCGAAGCTCTATTCGGCTGGCTGGAACGACGACCAGATCAGCGAGCAGCGCACGTTTACCGATGGGCGGATCATGGTCGCCGGCGCCAAGGTCTGGCGTCGGCCGCAGAAGCGCGCGGACTACCTTCTGAGGTATCGGCCCGATCTGATGCTCGCCGTGGTCGAGGCCAAGGCTTCGCACAAAAACGCCGGGGATGGCCTCCAGCAGGCGAAGGACTATGCGCAGGTACTCGACCTGAAGTTTGCTTACGCCACGAACGGTCACGGAATCGTGGAGCATGACTTCCTCACGGGAAAGGAGACAAATCTCGAGGTCTTTCCCAAGCCAGAAGATCTCTGGAAGCGGCTGCACGCGACGATAGGCTTGAAGGGCGAAGATCAGGAGCAGCGTTTCCTCGCCCCAACGCTGCCTGTTCCCGGCAAGCCGCTCCGCTTCTACCAGGAGATTGCGATCAATCGCGTCGTCCTCGCGATTCTCGCCGGCCAGCGCCGCGTGCTGCTCAACATGGCCACGGGCACCGGCAAGACCGATGTCGCCTTTCACATCTGCTGGAAGATGTGGAGCACGCGCTGGAACCGCAGCGGCGGACCTCGCCGGCCACGCATCCTGTTCCTCTCCGACCGTTCCGTCCTAGTCGACGACCCCAAGGATAAGCAGTTCGCGCCTTTCGGTGAGGCACGATGGAAGATTCAGGGCGAAGCGATTAAAAGCCGGGAGATGTACTTCGCGACTTACCAAGCCATCGCCAAGGACGAGCGACGGCCGGGCCTCTACCGCGAGTACAGTCCCGAGTTCTTCGACCTAATCATCGTGGACGAGTGCCATCGCGGCAGCGCGCGTGAGGAGAGCAACTGGCGAGAGATCCTCGAGTACTTCAAGCCCGCGTATCAGTTCGGGATGACGGCGACGCCGCTTCGGGAAGACAACCGGGACACCTACGCCTACTTCGGCGCACCGGTTTACTCGTACAGCCTTCGCCAGGGCATCGATGATGGCTTTCTCGCGCCCTACCGAGTGCATCGCATCGTCACTGACGTTGATGCGACGGGCTGGCGCCCGTCCAAGGACGAACTCGATCGATACGGACGCCCGATCCCAGACGAAGAGTATGAGACGCCAGATTTTGAGCGTATCGTCGCGCTCCGCGCACGCACGGAGGCGATCGCCAAGAATATCGCCCAGTTTCTCAAGAATTCAGACCCCTACGCCAAGACGATCGTCTTTTGTGTGGATCAGGAGCACGCTGACGAGATGCGCCAGGCCATCAACAACGAATGCGCTGACCTGGCGAAGAAGCACCCCGATTATGCCGTGCGCGTTGTAGCCGACGAGGGCGATATCGGCCGCGGTCATCTCAGCCGGTTCCAGGAACTCGAGAAAGCCACTCCCGTCGTCGTTACTACCTCCAGGCTACTGACAACCGGGGTCGATGCGCCGACATGTAAGAACATCGCTATTGCCCGGATGGTCAACTCGATGACAGAGTTCAAACAGATCATCGGACGCGGAACCCGGGTGCGCGCAGACTACGGGAAGCTCTGGTTTTCGATTCTTGATTACACTGGCAGTGCAACGCAGCTGTTCGCCGACCCCGATTTCGATGGCGATCCGATCGACCCGCCGACCGAGACCCCGGTGGATGGACCCATTCCGCCCCCTGAAGCCCCGCCGGAGCCCCCTGAACCCCCGGGAACGTTACCACCCAAACCGCCCGAGCCACCGTTGCGGAAGCTCTACGTGGACGGGGGCTCCATCGAGATTGCGGCTCATGTCGTCTACGAGCTCGACGCGACCGGGAAGCAGCTCCGTGTGGTGAAGTTTACAGACTATGCGTCGCGAAATGTGCGCAGCCTGTGGATCTCCGCCGCCGAGCTTCGTGCCCGTTGGAGCAACGCCCAGGAGCGAGCTGCAGTCATCGAGGAGCTTGAAGAGCGGGGCATCACCCTCGAACAGCTCGCCGACAACATCGGCCAACCCGAAGCCGACCCTTTCGACCTGCTCTGCTACGTGGCCTTCAGTGCGCCACTCAGATCGCGCCGGGAACGCGCCGAGCGCCTTCGCAAGGGGCGAAATGACTTTTGGGACAGCTTCAAGCCCGAGGCGCGCAAGATTCTCGAACAGATCCTCGACAAATACATCGAACACGGCACCGCGCAGTTCACAGTGCCGGACATTCTGAAGGTTTCGCCGATCTCCGCTCACGGCAACGTGCTGGAGATCGCATCCAAGTTTGGCGGCGCCGAGCAACTGCGTGCCGCCATCGAAAACATGCAACACCTACTTTACGCTGAGGCGGCTTAAACCCGATGGCGCGAACCCAGAAGAAACCGGAAGGCAGCAACACCACCGCGCAGGCACTAGGCAGCCTCATCAAGTCTTGTCGCGACATAATGCGCAAGGACAAGGGCCTTAACGGCGACGTCGACCGCCTGCCCATGCTCACTTGGGTACTGTTTCTCAAGTTCCTCGACGACCTCGAGCAGGTCCGCGAGACCGAGGCGCAGCTCGGAGACAAGCGTTACCGCCCCGCCATCGAAGCCCCTTACCGCTGGCGCGATTGGGCCGCCCAACCCGATGGCATTACGGGCGACGCCCTCATCGCCTTCATTAACCAGGACGACGCCATCCGCCCGGACGGCACACGTGGCCCGGGCCTCTTCCCCGCGCTCCGCTCGCTTGCAGCGGGGCAGGGCGACGACCGCCGCGATGTTATCCGCGCCGTCTTTACCGGGACCGCGAACCGGATGCTCAATGGCTACCTATTGCGTGATATGGTCAACAAGGTCAACGGCATTCACTTCACCTCCTCCGAGGAGATCTCCACTCTCGGCCATCTCTACGAGTCGATGCTCAGAGAGATGCGCGACGCGGCCGGCGATTCCGGCGAGTTTTACACCCCGCGTCCACTTGTGAAGTTCATGGTCGACGTGGTTGATCCGCGCCTTGGCGAGACCGTGCTCGACCCCGCTTGCGGCACCGGTGGCTTTCTGACCGAGTCGTTCGAGCACTTGAAGAAGCAGTGCCGCACTGCCGAGGACCATCAGCGACTCCAGCGCGAGACCCTTTTCGGTGTCGAGGCCAAGCCACTGCCATATCTCTTGTGTCAGATGAATCTTCTGCTTCACGGGCTGGAGTCCCCGCAGATTGATCCGCTTAACGCTCTGCGCCACAAACTCGGCGAGATTGGAGACCGCGACCGCGTCGACGTGATTCTCACGAATCCGCCCTTCGGTGGCGAGGAACAGCGCGGCATTCTGGGTAACTTCCCCGCCGGCAGGCAAACCGCCGAGACTGCCCTCCTTTTTCTCCAGCTCATTATGCGAAAGCTGAGGCGGCAGCCCAAGCCTGGGAGGGCTGCCGTCGTGGTACCGAACACCACCCTCTTCTACCCAGGCGTAGCGACCATCATTCGTCGGGAGCTCCTGCGCGAGTTCAGACTCGACTCGGTTGTGCGCCTGCCGAAGGGCGTGTTTCTTCCCTACACCGACATCGAAACCAACATTGTGTTCTTTGACCGCTCGGGCCCAACCACTGAGACGCTCTTTTACCGTCTGGTACCCCCGGACGGCCGTAAGCAGTATTCGAAAACACAACCGCTACGAATAGACGAATTGGCTGAGTGCCTGCGCCTCATTAATTCGCAAAAGGCCGACTCCCCGAACGCCTGGTTTGTGCAGGCGGCCGATGTTCTCGCCGATGCGCGGGTGAACCTCGACATCCATAACCCAAAGGCAGTCATAGCCACGAGTGACTCGCCTTCCGAAGTCTTGTCAGAGCTTCGGATTGTGCTTTCGAGGCTAGAAGGCGCCGTGCAGCTGGCACACACAGCGATCGAGGCACTGGAGAAATGCCTCGCCCGGCAAAGTGAGTGGGGTGCAGTGACACTTGCTTCAGTCCTCAAGAGAAGAAGGGAGGTTGTCCAAGTTGAAGAGGGCACCCTCTATAAGAGACTGAGGATACAGGTGAAGGGCCGAGGCGTGCTCTTGCGCGACGAAGTGGATGGCAGCGGAATAGGAACGAAGCGCCAGTTTCGCGTCCGCTCCGGGCAGTTTGTTCTCTCGAAAATAGATGCCAGGAATGGCGCGTTCGGGGTTGTCCCGGATGAGGCGGACGGTGCAGTGATCACCGGAAACTTTTGGGCGTATGACGTTGACGCCGAGAGACTGCTCCCCAGCCTGATTCACTACTTGACGCGATCCGATGCCTTCATCCATTTCTGTACTGTGAGTAGTCCTGGAGCTACGAACAGGCGATACCTTCAAGAGGACCTCTTTTTGGCGCAGCAAGTTCTCGTGCCGGTGTCGCCCCCTGAGCAGGAGACCTTGAGCTCGGCGCTCGATGCAATCGAAGCCATTAGTCGCGGAATGGAAGGTGATCTGACTCTGGTCGCGAAGCGGGCTCCCGAAGTCCTTCAGTCCGCACTCCATCGCGTGTTCGAAGGGCCGCCTGGGGCGCTGGGCAAGGACCCTTGATCGACATTAGCCTTGCCTATCCCGGAGATGAAGCTTGAAGGGTGAAATCAACACAACTCGGGGCGCGTTAGACCACGCCTGCTCTGCTCAGTCACGAGAGCGTGGAAGAGTTGATCGTTGGTCTGTCCTTGGGGTGCGTGGCCCTTTGCTTGGCGGACTCTAATGGGGCGTGAACTCCGCTTCGTTGATCCGGCCTTCCGCTGTGAGGTTGTGTTGTCGGGGACAGCCATGGCGGTTTACGAATCGGCACAGCCGCAATTCGAACGCTTGAAAAGTATCAGAAGCCTCGGCCTCACAGCGCACGTACACGACGTTGCCATGCATACGCGTCACCAGCACCTCGTAGGGCTGATGCGCATCTTCAGCAAGCTGTGTCAGCAGCCCAAAGGCAAAGGCTTGCCCAAGCGCTTTCTCTGGTCGTTCTGGTGTCGCCTCTGTTTCGCCCAAACCGGCCATGCCGCCATGAGCTACGATGCCGAGAAGGCGGTGCTACTCGCCTGTCACCTCAACTCCGACGTTAAGGCCACCCTGCGGTCCCTGGTTCAGCCGGTGACCGGCAAGCTCGCTCCCTGCACGACATGCTCACGGATGTCCTGCCCGGTTCGCGGAACGGGTGCTGGAGGCGCCAACGTCTGGTTCGACGATCTGATAGCGCGCAATCGTTGGCATCAGCTGTATCTCTGGATCGCGGCTGTCAAGCTGCTGCAAGAGCCCAGGCTGTTGCCGATTCTCGCCAGTCAGGTTGTCGGAACAAACAACGCTCTGGGATTCTCGGAGCCGGAAACAATCAAGCTGCTGGTCGCGCCCGGATGCGAATGGGATCGCCCGATCCGCAATCTCAGTCGGCTTGACTTCATCGTCCGCGATCTCGCCTTCGCTGGGACGCTGGGAATTCAGCTCGACGTCGACAACCTTGTCGCGGCTGCGAATGCACCGCACCCCGACTGGGAACTCCTTGGCAGCCTCAGTACATACATGTCGGACACACTGTACGAGAGCCTTTCCGATCAAACCGCGTCAGTTCTGTTTCAGCGCGCCTTGGCGGACCTGCTTATCAAGGGCAAGGTGAGCATGGAAGCGCTCTTCGGCATCGATTTGAACACTGCTCTGTCTGATGACGACCTCAAGAAGCTGATCGAGTGCAAACCGGCAGGTCGCGAGGTTTTCGATCCCACGGTACGTAACGCATGGCGGGCCTGGCCAATCAATTCCTACATCGATCCAAGACAAACGCCCTGTGAACTAGAGAAAGAGATTACGGGTCACAAGCAGAGCTATCTGACCCGACACACATCCTCCCGCGCCACATGCCTAAGGTTGCGGCAGAATCACGCGCTAGCCATCGCAATTAGGCATCAAGGCCTCGCGGACCGACCAGAGGCGAAGGCCTTCGTGAAGCTTTGCCGCAGCGTGCTCAACCACCAGTATCCCAAGCTAGTGCCGCAGCAACTGACGTCCGCGCTGTTTGATGGCCTAGTCGATCGCCATTGCGAACACGGCCTTGACGACGCGGTCCAGCGGCTGAGCCAGCTTCCGATTCAGCTCCCAACACTCCGCAAGGCCGCAGACGTCGTCAACAGCCGAGCTTCTGGCAAGTCTGAAGCGGCGGGCGACTTCAGCTTCAAGATCGGCGGCTACGAGTATCCCTTCCGCGGCGACCCGCAGGAGCTGCAAATCAACATGATGCATGCGGCTCTCTCCGTTTCTGGTCAGGTGCGAACCGACCTAGGTGTCTCGATCCAGGATGCCGGTGCGATTCTGTGGGGTGAGCTGACCTCGTGGCAGTCAATCTACTTCGGGTTGCGACCGACAAAGAAGGTTTCGGCAGCGGTAAAGGAAGCGCAGTGCGCTCTCGCGCAGCAGATCCTTGCCGCGGGGTCCGGCGCAGAGGCCGATCTTGAGCTGTACACGCTGCTGGAGGCGCTGAAGCACCCTGTGAAAGGCGTGTCATTTCGGATCGCGCTGCCGAGTCTGAAACTCCTGAAGGATGACGGCTCGGTAGAGAACGAATACGACGTGGTGTCAGTAGCACTAACAGGCGACAAGCACGTGGAGGTCTGGGTCTGGGGCGTCACGACGGCTGCTGATCTTGGGCCCAAGCGCACGGCCGATCTTGGCAAGATCCAGAAGCTCAAGGATCTACTCGGCGGACGTTGGGAATCCGACGTGCGCGTCGTGACCTGCTACGCCCATCGGGATAGCAACGAAATCCGCCTTGAGATCGACGGCGTTCAAACGCGCCGCCCGGTCGCAGGTCCATGAGGCTCAAAAGGGCAGACGGTCACCCGACGCTCTGCGGGCGCCACAACATCGTGGTGATCGCGGACGAGGCGCGCCGGAGCCAATATGGCTTCCGAGGCAAGCTCAACGAGAAGACAGGCCAGATCAAGTGACCTGACCCCGGTTGTAGTCGGCTTCCTATGTTAGACCGAAAGCCATCACTGGTGTCTGCGCAAGTGGCTGTTATACCGAAAACACTTGTTGGCGCGCCGGGAAAGAAGAGCTACGTGCGCGTATGCCCTGGGGGTGAGTCGCCCTCCTCCACCCCGAAGAGCTGAGCCAGGCGGGGAAACAGCGGCTCCCGCAGCCTCCAGCGGACAGTGATCGGCTTCTCACCCTCCCACTCCACGAAGTCGACTTCCCCGCAGTAGATGAAGGGGGCAGCCTTGCTTCTGATCTTGCCCCTCTTCCGGACGAGGAGATGGATCGGAATGCCTCTTTCCTTGTGATGGCACATCATCTGGCCGGGCCCGCCCTCCTGGGAGTGGCGATTCTGACTCTTCCACTCGAAGAGTTCGCGACTGAGGAAACGGTCGCCATAGCGGTGATCCGCCGGCATGCCCGATTTGTCGAGTGTCACGAGGAGAAAGATCTGCCCGCCCTCACAGACGAAGCCCTGTTGCCAGACCGTGGCAACAAACTCGAGGCCAAAGATCGGGGGGATCTCTGGGCGCATATAGCTCCGCCCTACCTCGAGCGTACCCTCCGAAGGCTCTTGCTGAAGCGGGGTCATGAGGAGCCCCGTCTCGGTGGTGACGAAGACCACCTGATGGCTTGTCCCCGGCAGGCCCGCGTCCTCGCCAAACCAGCTGCGCAGCAGATTCGGCAGCACATTCCGGTCCTCCCGCGGACGGCGCATCACATTGACCGCTACCTTGACGAAGTTCGCCTCGTAGGGATTGTCATCGACCGTCACCGCCGTCCAGCCATCGGGGATTAGGGGATTCGTGTCGCGCGGTGGTAGGAACAGGATGGGGCGCCCGCCGGTGTGGCTCACGCGGCACACGAAGCGGTCCGCTGAAGGCATCTCCAGTGCCGGCCTTCGGTCGAGGTATTCCGCGAGCCGCCAGTCGACGAGTTCCCGTGCGAGTTCGCTAACCGTCTCCTGGGAACTGGGATCTACGTCGAAGCTGACGCGGAAGATGCCCTCCTGATACTCGAAGTAGGACACCCCACCCGTGCCCTTCCCTCCTGTCCACGCCTCGATTGGATTCTGCTCGAGAAGCCGCGTGAGAGCTACGTCGTCGTCGAAGACAGCTCCGATGTCCTCCCTCAGCACCGCCGAGCGTCGCGCTAGCCGCCGAACTCCTGCTCTCAAGTCCTCGACTGTAATCGAGCTTCGAAGGCCCCCCTCGCAAAGCATCGTGAGCAACACGAGCATCTTGTAGCTGCGGGTCATGGGCGTGGTCTCGAGCACCGACAGGAAGTCCGCCACGCGGCCCCCTTTGAGAACTGCCTGCTCAGCTTCGCTAAGGTCATCCATTGCGTTCACGAAGCCGAACCACGAGCCGTAGGCGCGGCGCACTGAGCGGGGCAAGTATCCCTCGTGGTGCAGCTCGGTCGCTGTCGGCCGCACGCCGTTGCGCTCCCGAAAATCCTCGTAAGCGAAGCGCACCGCATCTTCGTCCTTGGGCACCCTGAGAAGCCCGCGCAGGATGTCCACGGCCTCGAGGTCGTAGGTAACCTCGCATCCCGGCGGGAGCTGCGCCTCGCCGGCCTGCACAAGGTTCAAGACTTGCTCGATGTGAGCGTCTCCCGCCGGAAGCGCGAAGAGGGCCTGCGGCTTCAGAAGGAATGTGCGGTGGTTGCCGATGTAGTCAATGACCGTCAGGTGCTTCTTTCCCTCTGCTGTGCGCAGCCCGCGCCCGAACTGCTGGAGCCAGAGAATCCGAGACTCGGTGGGCCGCAGCATCATCACCGTATCCACGTGCGGCAGATCCACGCCTTCATTAAACATGTCCACAGCGAACACAACGTCGAGTTCCCCAGACTCAAGGCGTTCGAGCGACCAAGCGCGCGGGGCGCTCGACTCCCCAGAGTGAACCGCTGCCACTCGGAGCCCCGCATCGCTGAAGAACTCGCGCATGAAATCCGCATGCCGCTTGGAGCAACAGAAGGCGAGGGTGCGCGTGCCTGCGCGGGTCCGGTGCTGCTCGAGGGCGTTGTCGGCTCGCGATTGAGTCGCCACCGCCGTGGTCAACGCCTCCTCGTCAAAGCGGTGGCTCCGCCATGGAATGTTCGCGTAGTCCACTTCGTCGGGAACACCAAAGTAGTGGAAGGGTGAAAGCAACTCCTCACTAATTCCATCGGCGAGGTCGCAGCGGAAGACCAGGTTCTCCTGGCACAGGGCGAGCAGGTCGCCCCCGTCTGTCCTCTCAGGGGTGGCGGTGAGGCCAAGCAGGAATTTCGGCTCGAAGTAGTCGATCAGGCGCCGATACGTCCGCGCTGCAGCGTGATGAAACTCGTCGACTACGACGTAGTCGAACTCATCGGTCGCAAAGCGTCGCAGGTGCGCCTGGCGGCCCAAGGTCTGGATCGAGGCGAAGACCACATCGGCATCAGGTGTCTTCTCCTGCCCCGTGTAGAGGCCCAGGTGGTCCTGTGGTCGAATGCGCCTGAAGGTGAGAATAGCCTGTTTGAGTATTTCCTCGCGGTGTGCAACGAAGAGCACCCGCCGGAACTCGGGCCTCGCGCAGTCGAAGGCCGAGAGCCAGGTCTTGCCCAGGCCGGTGGCCAGCACCACCAGGCCGGCTTTGTTGCCCGCCGCGCGGGTTGCCTCGAGCGCGGCGAGGGCACGCTGCTGCACCTTGTGCGGAGCCGGGGGCGCCTCAGGCTCTTCAGAGGCAGGGGCTATCTCGCGTTCCGGTACGGCTCGAAGCGTCGGTCGGCGGTCCCGGTAGCGGTCGACCCACGCGCCATCCAGAGGCCGTGTCTGCGGGTGGCGAAACAGGACTTCGAAGCTCGCCACAACATCTGCGAATCCGGAACGGTCCCCCGAGGTCACGGTGCGGAAGTTCCACTCGATTCCACTGGTGAGGGCTGGCCGCGTCAGGTTCGAGCTCCCCACAAGCGCCACACCACCCCCCGTTGCGTCGTGGAAGACATAGGACTTCGGGTGGAAGGTTCCGTCAGCCGCTTCGAACACCCGCAATTCGGTCGTGGTCGGGTGCTGCTCCTGAAGGTCTAGCAGTCGGAGGAGCGCAGCAGGGTCCGTGACTCCGAGGTAATCCCCGGTGAGCAAGCGCAGGTGCCCACCACGCTCGAGCAGATCGAGAAGATGCGCCTCCAGGAGCCGCATCCCACTCTCCAGCACGAATGCCACGGCCAGGTCGGCCGTATGAGCACGGTCGAGGTGAGCTTGGACATGGGGGAGGAGAGGGTCCTCACCTCCTACGATCAGCGAGCGCGCGTGCGGGGCTTCCTGCTCGATCCGGTGAAGAGGAGTTGGCCTCTCCTCGCGATCCGCCAGCAGCGCCCCCGGGTCGAGCTGGTCAGCGAGGTAATTCGCCCTGCTCGGAAGGACGTAACGCACTCCGCCACGCGGGTCGGGCACGTCGCCCAGATAGCGTGGGATCACATGGACGTGGAGGTGAACGATCGTCTGGCCGGCCGCCTCCCCGATGTTGATCCCCACGTTGAAGCCGTCCGGGCGATGTTCGCGCTCGATCGCTTGCTGCGCGGTCTCGACCCCGGCGAGGAGCTCCATCTGCTCCTCGGCCGTCGCCTCGAACCAGCTCGCCACATGCCGCTTGGGAACGAGCAGCGCGTGCCCTGGGCTTACCGGATAGGCGTCCCAAAGGCCGAGCGTGTTCGGCCCAGCGTGAAAGATCCGCTCCGCTTCCGGCGCACAGAACGGGCACGGGGCATCGCTCATCGCTGCGCTGCTCCGGTGGTTCGGCTGATCACTAGTTCGCCGTCCAGGCCGGCCGCTCGGCATGGCGCACAACGCCACTGCCTGACTGGCCGGCCCGCGAACTGCGCTGCATGGCAGACCGGGCAGCGATGCTCCCAAAGCCGCCGCGCGCGCTGAGCGCGCTTCGGGAGAGCCGCTAGAACGTCACGTGGGAGCTGCACCCGAGGCTCGAATCCTGCCGCGCGCATGAGGGCGCGCCATTCGGTGCCGTGGGGTCGCACACGCCCGCCGTGTCGAAAATATACGGCGGCGTGCGCGGTTTCGTGGCACAGCACCTCACCGAGAAGAGAGCGCGACGCATCGAGGAGAAATGAGGCGATCCGAACTTCGCCCCGCGCGGGCACGCAGCGGCCAAAAGAGGTGCGAAGGCGGGAGCTCACCCGAATAGTGATGCGCCGCTCAAGGCCAGATATGCCCCAGGTGTGTGCCCAGCCGGCCAGCAGGCTGTTCCATTCCGAGGCGAGCTCATCGGGGATGGTCACCGGGGCAACCGTAGCACGAGCACTGCGGCCCCCTGAGAAGGAATGCCCCGGATGAGCGTATCCTGCAACCTTCACCTCGGCCGCGGCTAAGCTTGGCTGATGCCTTTCATTCGATGAGCCTCACGCCTCCTCCCTACCCATCTTGCGGTTGCTGCCGCGAGTGGCCTCCACTGGGTAGCGGCGTGCATTGGCAGCGAGCTTGTCCATGACCGCCTGGGAGAGATCAACCTCGTACTTCTGACCGAACCGCAGAACGAAGATCAGGACGTCAGCGAGCTCTTCCTCAATGGACTTGTGGCTCTGCGGATCTTCGAAGAGGGACTCCACCTCAGAGTCGGAGAGAAAGCGGAAGTGTTCGAGCAGCTCGCCGGCCTCGGTCGATATTCCAATGGCCAGCTCCTTGGCTCCGTGGAAGCGATCCCAGTCACGCTCCTCACAAAAGCCGCGCACCGCATCCTTGAGCGCCTGCAGGCGAGTTGACGAGTCGGATTCCTTCATGGGGTCCTGAAGTGGAATTGTTCCAAACATTGTCGATTCTGTGAACGATGCAACGCCGAGGTGAAAGATCTTACGCGGCCCTGGCCTTCTCGTGAAGAGCTTCGAGGACAGCAGCCCCGATCCAGCGAAGCATCCTACGACCGCCACGCCTCAGACGAGCGGCAACACGCGCCGCTCGGCGAAGAACGCCTCAATCTGGTTCTCCGGATCCCGGAAGGCCTCGGACGCCTGGAGGATTCCCCAGATCTCTTCCCATGTAACCCAGCCGATATGCTTCTCGAGCTCGCTGGAGCCATAAATGAGACTCGCTCGGATCCTTTCCTTCACTCCTCATCCTCTCCGGTGAGAATGTACTCGAAGCGATCGCAATGCTGGGCAAGAGTCCTGATGTAGAAGACGAGCTCCTCGTCATCGAGGGTGGCAATGGGTTGCTCGATCACGCCGATCAGCTGGTCTCGCTTGTCGAAGGAGAAGGTCACCAGCTCCTTCAGCGCGTTCTTGCGCCAGGCCCGGTAGGCGAGATTCCGCCATCGTTTGGCGCTCTTGGTCACGTAGCTGGCCCCAGCGATTGTGGACCACAGCACGTAGCGATCGCTGACTCGATCGAGGTGAACGCGCTGCCAGTGGCCGCTTCTCCAGAGCTCTACCTCGATGGTTCGATTATGCCGCTTCCAGCGCAGGTCCTCGCGCTCGATGGCCTGATCGACTCGCTTCAAGAGATCCTTCATCGCAGGCCGCGCCCCCTTCGCCTTCGACCCTCGTCCGGATGCTGTGGCACGAGAGCTTCCCGGATGGCGGCGGCGGCTGTAACGGTCCGTTGGACAAGGGCGACGAGCTCCTGGATCTGGGTCGTATGCGGATGGAAAAGGATGTCTCCCTCCACGCTGACGACATCCTCTCGGGCGCGGACATCGGGCGTGAGGCAGACCTTCGCATGGCCCAGCTCGATTTGGAGCTCGTAGAGCTGGTCCAAGAGCGCATCGTCTCGAAGATCGAGGTGGCCCACGAAGCTCCCGCAGTGGAGCAAGGTGGCGTCGCCTGCGGCCTGGGATCGGAGCTCCAAGAGGAACGGCTGCCCAGGTGCAGCCAAGCGCGAATCACTGCTGGCAGTCAGCCTCCGTCCAGCGACGCTGGCAACGCCCTTCTTGACGCGGCGGTTTCTGGTGCCTGCGGGCTCGATCGCCCACCGCTCGACGAGCTGCGCCCAGAGGAGATCCAGATGGGCCTCCTGCGAAGCCACGTCGGGTCGGAGGACATCCACGGCACCGAGGCGACCCTCGAGCCACTCCTGTCGCACAGGGAAGGCCGATTCCAGGGGGCCCTCCAAGGAATCGATCTTTTCCAGCTTCTCTAGGATCTCGCGAGAAGCGTCGATCTGGCTCTCGCGGCGAGAGGGCTCGTCGCCGCGCTTGTGGATCAGGCGCAGGAAGCGGTTGAGCCGTTTGAGAATCCGCCGGACCTGGAGCACCTCCACCGTGTCTCGCAGGTGCGGATAGAACACCTGGATCCACTGTTCCGGAGAGGGCTCCTCCGGCGCCCCATCGATCTCGCGCTGGACCAGGCTGCCGATGCGGTCAATCCGGCCGGTCCGCTGCTCCATCGCGGAGGGTGTCCACGCGATTCCGTAGTGCACGACTTTTCGGCAGAAGGTGTGCAGGTCCTCCCCTTCCTGAAGCACGTCCGTGGTAGCAAGGACGAGGGGAAAGCCGGGCATGCGGAACTGGCGAACGAGGCGTTTGTTCACGCCCCCCGACATCCGCCCAACGGGCATCTGCTTCTGCAGCGTCGCGCCGTAGATTGCCGCGAGCTCATGAAGCGCGGCGGATGGCACATCTGGGAAGTTCACGCCGAGCAGCAGATCGAACGACTCCGCTGCACGCGATAGCTCGTAGAACGCGTGGAAGCCGGGCTCGCCCATCTGCTTCTCCAGAAGCTCGACGTACTCGCACGCGAGCGCGCGCGCCGGATCTCCGGCCTCCGTCTCCTGCCCAAGGTCGAACGATCCGATGCCTCGGATCGCGAGGAGGTAGAGATCCACATAGGCCGCACCGAGGCGCGCCATGGCGCTCAGCAGCTCACGGCGCTGCTCCCTGCGGCGGAAGAGGGTTCGGAAGTCTTCGGCATCCTCGCGAGGCCAGAGCCGCTCGCGGAGCGCGGGGCGCTTCACGAGCTCAGTGAAGAAGGTCGTGATGCCCAGCGAGCCCTCCGGCTCGGGGAAGCCGGCCGGGGGCCGTGCCGGTCGCGAAACGGGGTCTGGAAAGCGCTCTTCGCGCACGATAGCGGCGCGTTCTCCGAGCTCTCCTCCCGTGCCGCTCAGGAGTTCGAGAGCCGCCATCTGGTAGGCCTGGAACACCTGGAATCGCGGATAGCCGGCGGCTCGCCGGGTGCGCTCACAGAAATGGTGGTACGCATGGGAGCGGAGGTCCTGGCGAAGCTCGTCACGCTGTTTGCCACACCGCTCACAGAGAGCGGCAATCACATCGCCTGGGCGGCCCAGTAGCCACGAGATGTGATCATCCTCGAGGAGCGTGGCGTAGACGGAGCTCTGACCGGAGAGTCGGTTCTTCTGGAAAGCTGCCCCAGAGAGGATTCTGGCCGGGCCCTTGCCTCTGAAGAACCACGCAAAGAATGTCTCCGCACTCCCCTCGTCCTCTTCCTCAACGAAGCGGCGCTCTTCAAACAGCTCTTGCCCATCGGACTCGCTGGCATCCAGAAGAGAGTCCTCGAGCAGCTCCTCCGGGCTCTTCGCGCGCTCCTCCTCATAGCGTTCGAAGAGACTACCGACCTCCTTGTCAAGCTCGGGGAGAGCCGTCTCGATCCGCTTGCGAATCCAGTGGTCGAAGAATCGATCGAGCTTCGCGGCTAGCTCGGCTACCGTCGCCACGCGGCGCACGAACACCAGGGCCTTCTCGCCGGTCTCGAACGCATCCGAGAAAGAGCTCGCCGTCGCGTCGAGCTTGGGATGGGGAAGGCCTGCTTGGAAGCGCTTGCGATACGATTCGACCACCTCCGCAATGGCACCAGTATCGATTCCGTGCCGCTCCTCTTCCGTATTTGCCTGGTCCCCGTCGAAGGTGGCCCCGGAAGCGCCGTCTTCTTCCTCGGCGTCGTCCACCGCAGTGTGGCCGGCCCTATTCCGTGCCGTACCCACGGTCTCCAAGAAGCTCTCGAAGGACGAGAGCATGCCAATCTGGAAGTGGTTGTTGAAGCGTTCGTCCTGGAGAACCTCTGCGACCTTCTTCTGCATTAGGGC
>Ga0255055_10001566_pt1 | contig 16566 bp, 16 predicted proteins | sample JV7_2_27_MG_FD_188633 | JGI IMG/M metagenome (GOLD analysis project Ga0255055, IMG submission 188633) | Seawater microbial communities from Jervis Inlet, British Columbia, Canada - JV7_2_27 | ecosystem: Environmental > Aquatic > Marine > Inlet | place: Canada: British Columbia | collected... | reverse complement strand
CAACCGCCGGCTGATCGAGTTCTACTCCCACCACTACCCGTCGGACTACCCGGAGGTGGACGCCTACATCATCATGCACCGGCTCAGGGCAAGGACGGTGGAGGTGCCGGTCCGGATGTACGAGCGCGCAGAGGGGAAATCCTCCATTACCATGTACAGGGCGGTGTACTATATGGTGAAGGTGACGCTTTCGTTTTTCATCAACCGCATCCGGAGGTTCGGTTGACCAAGATCACGATTCTTTCCGTTCTCGTCTCCGCCGCCCTCCTCTTTTATATCCTCGAGATGGTTCGCCGTCGCAGACTCCGGGAGGAGTATTCCATCCTCTGGCTGGCAGGCGGCGTGATCCTGCTCGTTTTTTCGCTGAAGAGGGGTTGGCTGGAGTGGGCATCGGATGCGGTGGGAATCTACTACCCTCCTTCCTTCCTGTTCCTCATCGGCATGCTTTTCATCCTGCTCATTCTCATCCACTTCTCGATTACAATCTCCAAGCTCTATCAGATGAACAAGAAGATGGCGCAGGAAATCGCGCACCTGAAACAGTCAAGGGGGGAAGAGCTCGGGGAGGAAGCCAACCCAACCGCCCCATCCCCCAAAAACCCATAGACCAAGGGCAGTTAGACCGACCGTCGAGACTTCCCCGTATGGATCCCGATCCTCCTCTGTTTCTTCTCCCGATCCTCCTGTGAAAAAAAGGGATTAAAAAGACCCCGGGAAACACTTGACAACCCGAAATGGAACTGTTATTGAGTAGTAAAAGTGAACGAACAGAGGTCACAATAAATGGTCAAAAATGCATTAAGCAGCGTGATCCCTTCCCGTACGAGGGTCGACATCCTCGTAAAACTCTTTCTGAATCCAGGACTCAAGGCCTACCTTCGTCAGCTCGCCTCCGAATTCGACGTCTCGACCAACGCCGTCCGGACTGAACTGAACCACCTGACCGATCATAAAATCCTCGTCTCGGAACGCAGCGGCCGCAGCGTCTTCTACCGGGCGAACACCGACCACCCCCTGTTTCCGGAGCTGTTCTCGATGGTCCGCAAGATCACAGGCATCGACGAGCTTGTCCGGTCCGTGGTCGACCGGCTCGGCAACGTGGAAGCGGCGTACCTCGTGGGCGATTACGCCCGCGGAATCGACACGGGGATCATCGACGTGGTTCTGGTGGGCGATATCGACAAGGTCCAACTTGACGACTTCGCACTGAAGACCGAGGCGTATATACAGCGGAAGATCCGCTCCCTGGTCCTTACCAAGGAGGAGTTCATTCGCCTCACGGAGAAGAAAAGCTTCGATCCGATCGTGAGGCTGTGGGACCAGAAGGACGGGATCAACCCGAAAGGCAAAGAACCGATGAACGTCAGGACGGGGTAAGGAATCCGGGAAATGGGACACAAGGACCTGACAGCAGCAAGCGAGAGCACGCAATTCGACCTCGTCATAGAACCCGGACGAAGCTTCAGGCATTACTGGCGCGACCTGTGGCAGTACAGGGAGCTGTTTTACTTCCTCTCCTGGAGGGACATCCTCGTCCGGTATAAGCAGACGGCCATCGGCGTCGCCTGGGGAATCCTCCGTCCACTCCTGACGATGATTGTCTTCACGGTCATCTTCGGATACCTGGCGAAACTTCCATCTGAAGGGGTCCCCTACCCGATCCTGGTTTTCGCAGCCATGCTCCCGTGGCAGTTCTTTTCCGGTTCCCTCACCGAGTGCAGCAACTCGTTTATCACGAATGCCAACATGCTCACGAAAATCTACTTCCCGCGCCTGATCGTCCCGGCCAGCGCGGTAATCGTCAACCTGGTCGACTTCCTGATTTCCTTTGTGATCCTGGGGGCTCTCATGGCATGGTACCGGTTCGTCCCGAGCTGGCGGGTCCTCACCTTGCCCGTTTTCCTGGGTATGGCGTTTCTCGCCTCCTTCGGGCTCGGATTGTTGCTGGCCACCCTGAACGTCAAGTACCGCGATTTCCGTTACGTCGTCCCGTTCATCGTTCAGTTCGGCCTGTACATCTCCCCGGTCGGGTTCAGCAGCAGTGTGGTCCCCGGAAAGTGGCGGCTGCTCTATTCGATCAACCCGATGGTCGGAGTCATCGACGGCTTCCGGTGGGCAATTCTAGGGGGGAATTCCCACATTTACTGGCCCGGATTCCTTCTCTCCGCAGTGCTAACCCTGATGATCTTCCTTTTTGCGGTCCGTTATTTCCGGGCAGCCGAGAGGAAATTCGCGGACATCATCTGACCATGGGGCGCCCGATCATCACCGTGGAAGGACTGGGGAAGAAATATCTCCTCAGTCACCAGCGGAGGGAACCCTACACCGCCCTGCGGGACGTCATGGCTGAGAAAGCGAAGGGACTCGGAAGACGCCTCGTCCGCCCCTTTTCGGGTACCCGCTCCCCGTTTTCGGATTCCAGCCTCGAGGAGTTCTGGGCGTTGCGGGATGTGTCCTTCGAGGTCGCCCCTGGAGACCGGGTGGGCATCATCGGCCGCAACGGCGCGGGAAAATCCACCCTTCTCAAGATCCTGAGCCGCATTACCGAGCCAACGGAGGGGAGGGTTCATCTTCGGGGGCGGGTTGCAAGCCTATTGGAGGTAGGTACCGGGTTCCACCCGGAGTTGACCGGGCGAGAGAACATCTTCCTCAATGGGGCCGTTCTCGGAATGACGAAAGTCGAGATACGGAAAAAGTTCGACGAGATCGTGGATTTTGCCGAAGTGGAGAAGTTCCTGGATACCCCGGTGAAGCGATACTCTTCTGGGATGTACGTCCGCCTGGCGTTCGCCGTCGCCGCCCACCTCGAGCCGGAGATTCTAGTTGTAGACGAGGTCCTGGCGGTAGGAGATGCGGCGTTCCAGAGAAAATGCCTGGGAAAGATGGAGGACGTGGCCTCCCAGGAGGGACGGACGGTGCTGTTCGTGAGCCACAACATGGCGGCCATCCAGACGCTCTGCCAGAGGGCGATCTGGCTGGATGCAGGCAAGGTCGAGCAGAACAGAGAGTCCGAGCCCGTGATCAACGCATACGGGAAGCACTTGCAGACTGCGAACGGATTCAGCGCGACCCTGAGGAGCCTGGACGGCAATATCGAGATCGAGCAGATACGTCTTATGGACGGGAACGATCAGAACACCTCCGTGTATTCCCCCGGCAGCCCGATCACAGTCGAAATCCGGTACCATGCGAAGCGACCGGTCCACCGCCCCTATATCTGGATCGGTATCCGAAGCCAGTTCGGATCCCTCTTCGGGGCCAACATGCTCATGGATGGCGTAAGACCAGAGGTCCTCGAGGGACGCGGGACTATCCGATGCACGTTTCATTCACTGCCCCTTTTGCCCAATCAGATATACCGGGTGATGTTCGGCGGACGCGAGGCGGACGGCTTGTCTCTCCTCTTCAAGGCAACCGAGGTCACGCATCTCATCGTCGCCGGTTCCGCGGAAGAGATGGGACTGAAGGGAGAGCACGCCGACAGCATAATGGGGCAGTCGGCCCCTGTCCTTCTCCCCTACACGTGGGAACTCCCGGACGGTCGAACCGTGTCCGTAAATCCCTTCCAGCAGGTGCAAAAATGACAAGAACGATCGATTGGAAGAACAGCGGCATATTGATTACCGGAGGAACAGGCTCCTTCGGGAGCAAATTCGTCGAAACCATTTTAAACAATCACCCGGAAGTCCGCAGAATTGTGGTCTACTCCCGGGACGAACTGAAGCAATTCGAGATGTCCCAGCGATTTCCCACGGAACGGCACCCGCAGATCCGGTACTTCGTCGGCGACGTCCGGGACAGGGATCGGCTCTACCGGGCGCTTGAGGAAATCGACATCGTCGTCCACACGGCAGCACTCAAGCAGGTTCCCGCCTGCGAATACAACCCCTTCGAGGCAGTCAAGACCAACATCCTCGGCGCTCAAAACGTCATCGAGGCCTGCATCGACAAGGGGGTGAGACGGGTCGTCGCCTTGAGCAGCGACAAGGCCGCAGCACCCATCAATCTCTACGGGGCAACCAAGCTCTGCTCCGATAAGCTCTTTGTAGCGGCGAACAACTTCAAGGGGAAGCACGACATCCGGTTTTCCGTCGTTCGGTACGGCAACGTCATGGGAAGCCGCGGAAGTGTAGTCCCCTTTTTCCTGGAGAAGCAAAAAAACGGGCTCCTGCCGATCACGGACGAGCGGATGACGCGGTTCAACATCACGCTTAAAGAGGGAGTCGAACTCGTCCTGTACGCCCTCGAGAACGCGTGGGGCGGTGAAATCTTCGTCCCGAAGATTCCGAGCTACCGCATCACCGACCTGGTTGAAGCGATCGCCCCCGGATGCCGCAAGGAAATCGTCGGGATCCGCCCAGGGGAGAAACTGCATGAGGAGATGATCACCCCGATGGATGCCCTCCATTCGGTTGCATTCGACAACTATTTCGTCATTCTCCCGTCGGTGAAGCTCTGGGATGTGAACGATTTCGTGAAGACATTCCGGGGCAGGATGTGCGAGGAAGGATTCTCCTATACGAGCAGTTCCAACAATGTGTGGCTGTCCGTGGAGCAGATCCGGGAACTGGTACGGCTGCACGTGGACCCGACCTTTTCGGCGTGAGGAAAGCACATTTGACGGACCCCCCGATTCCATACGCCCGCCAGAGCGTCTCCGGAACGGACATCGAGGCAGTCGTCGAGGTCCTCCGGTCCGACTGGCTGACCCAGGGGCCTGCCGTGGAACGTTTTGAGAGGGCGGTGGCGGAGTATTGCGGTGCGCGATACGCCGTTGCAGTCAACAGCGGCACATCCGCATTGCACATCGCCTGCCTTGCAGCCGGGCTGGGCCCCGGTGACACCCTGTGGACCTCTCCAAACACCTTCGTCGCCTCTGCCAATTGCGCCCTGTATTGTGGCGCCAGGGTCGATTTTGTCGACATCGATCCCGGGACGTACAACCTGAGCGTCGCGATTCTGGAAGCAAAGCTGGAAAAGGCGAAAGCCAAAGGGGATCTCCCTAAAGTCGTGATTCCCGTCCATTTCGCGGGGCAATCGTGCGACATGGCGCGGATCACGGAGATGGCCGCCCGGTACGGATTCACGGTCATCGAGGACGCCTCCCACGCCATCGGGGGTCGATACTGCGGAACATCGATTGGAAACTGCGGCTTTTCGGACATGACCGTGTTCAGTTTTCACCCGGTGAAGATTGTTACCACCGGTGAAGGGGGGATGGTCCTTACCAATCAGGAGGATCTCTACCGGAAACTTGTACGTCTCCGCAGCCACGGGATCACGCGGGACCCCGCCCTGATGGAGGGGGAGAACGAGGGACCTTGGTATTACCAGCAGATCGAACTCGGGTTCAATTACCGTATGACGGACTTGCAGGCCGCACTGGGGGGAAACCAACTGCTCCGGATTGACGAATTCGTGGAGCGCCGTCACATCCTTGCTGGCCGCTACGGGAAGTTCCTGAGAGACCTCCCGGTGACCCTTCCCTGGCAGCACCTAGACTGCTATTCCGCATACCACCTGTACGTAATCCGTCTCAAGCTCGACAGGATCGATAAAACCCGGAGGCGCGTCTTCGAAGAACTGCGGGAGACGGGGATTCAGGTCAACGTCCATTACATCCCGATCCACACCCAGCCGTATTTCCGGAAATTGGGGTTCCAACCGGGGGATTTCCCCGAAGCGGAACGGTATTACCGGGATGCACTCACACTACCTATGTATTTCGCTTTGACAGATGAAGATCAGGACAGGGTCATCAAGGCATTGGGGGAGACTCTCCGGTGAGAACCGTGGCGATCATTCAGGGCCGGATGGGCTCCACGAGGCTGCCCGGCAAGGTCATGAAGAAACTTTGCGGGAAAAGCGTTCTGGAGCACGTCATTCACAGAGTCCAGGCGTGTCATCTCCTAGATGACATTGTCGTCGCCACCACTAATTCCCCAACAGATGATGTCATCGTTGCGGAGGCGGAACGATGCGCCGCAAAATGGTTCCGGGGGAGCGAGGAGGACGTGCTGAATCGGTATTACCTTGCGGCAAAACAGTTTCATGCAGAGGTGGTCGTGAGGGTCACTTCGGACTGCCCCCTGTTCGACCCGGAATTACTCGCGAAAATGGTCCTATTCTTCCGCTCCAAGAATTCCCCGGATAATCAATTGGATTATTTGAGCAACACCCTAAAGAGGACGTTCCCTCTTGGCCTGGATGCCGAAGTTTTCAAATTTTCCGCCCTGGAATATGCCCATTTTCATTCTAATAATCAATACGAAAGAGAACATGTCACGCCTTACATCTACGAGCATTCTGATATCTTTTCTCTCCATAGCTATGAGGGAAACGAAGATCTTACATCCCACAGGTGGACCTTGGACACGGAAGACGATTTCAAACTCATAAACGAGATATATTCGGAATTATACAGGGAAAATGAACTTTTCTTGACGAAACGAATAATCGCTCTCCTCGGAGCCAAGCCGGAATTGAAAAAAATCAATGCCCACATCAAACAAAAAACATTAGGAGAGTAATCTGGTTGTCAACGGAGACCCCAATGAAATATAAGACAAAGCAAGAACAATTCTGGGCGGGGGAGTTTGGGGATTCTTATATCCCAAGGAATAAAGGGAATAAAATACTTTCGAGCAATGTTGCTTTATTTAAAGAAATTATATCAAGAACCAGAGAAGTAAAATCTGCAATAGAATTTGGAGCAAATGTTGGATTAAACCTACAAGCCATTAAACAATTAAACAATAAAGTTGAACTATCAGCCATTGAAATAAACAAAAAGACGGTTACAGAACTTTCCAAATTGAGGAATATTATAATTTATTCAAAATCCATCTTGGAGTATTCTCCCGATTATCCAAGAGATTTTGTTTTTACCAAAGGTGTATTAATACACATGAATCCTAAATATCTTCCACATGTATACGAACTTCTCTATAAAACCAGCAACCGATATATATGCATTATCGAATATTATAACCAAACACCTGTCGAAATCATGTATCGCGGTCATAAAGGAAAACTTTTCAAGAGAGATTTTGCTGGCGAAATCCTCGACCGGTATGAAGATTTGATACTCGCAAGCTATGGATTCGTATACCACAGGGACAATAATTTCCCTCAGGATGACATCAATTGGTTTCTACTGGAGAAAATGACAAAACGGTGAAAATTGTTATACGCACAGATGCTTCGGTTCAGATCGGAACCGGCCACCTCATGCGGTGCCTCACTTTGGCAAAGACCTTACAGGACCGCGGAGCGAAAGTATGGTTCATTTCCAGGGAACTCAAGGGGAACCTTTTTCGCATTATTCGAGAAGCGGGAATAGACCTTGTGGGACTGCCCCCTGCCTCCAAAATAAATGGTGAACTAGCAGGGAGCAGTCATGCTCATTGGCTGGAAGTACCCTGGGAGCAGGACAGCGATGAAACCTTGAAAGCAACGCATGGGATAGGAGGGATAAGTTGGCTGGTTGTAGATCATTACGGTCTAGATAAACAGTGGGAATCGAAGCTCAGACCGCATGTGGAAAAACTTTTCGTAATCGACGATCTCGCGGACCGACCCCATGACTGCGACATTCTTCTCGACCAGAACCTCCACGAAGGAATGGAGGGGCGATATTCCGCCTTGCTGCCGGAGAAATGTCACCAACTTTTGGGCCCCAACTTTGCCCTGTTGCGTCCCGAGTTCCTGACAACCCGTAAATCTCTGCGCAAGCGAGATGGCTCGATCAAAAGAATCCTGATATTTTATGGTGCGTTCGACCCGACAAACGAGACGGCCAAAGCACTGGAGGCTTTAAAACGATTGAGCGTTCCAAGCATTGCGGTCGATGTGATTGTCGGCCAGGCCAATCCGCGCCAGGAATCAATAAAGGCCACCTGTCAAACGCTCCCGAACGTCTCTTTGCACTGCCAAGTAACCAATATGGGATATTTAATGGACCGGGCGGACCTGGCACTAGGTTCCGGTGGAACTGTAACCTGGGAACGATGTTGCCTGGGGCTTCCGGCTCTGGTTACCACGGTTGCATCAAACCAGGAAGATCTGGCTCTTTCCTGCGCAAAAAAAGGAGTGCTGTTTTTACTTGGGAAATCCTCGGATGTCAGTGTGTCCGCCATAGAGACCGCGCTCAGAACGTTTCTCCGCTCTCCTGAATCTCTGATTTCATTCTCCCAAAAAGGGATGGATCTCGTCGACGGGAGAGGAAGTTCGCGCGTTGTCGGATGGCTCATCCCCCCCCCTATCATCCTTCGACAGGCGACAATAGGAGACTGTGATGCAATATACCGCTGGCGCAATGCGGAGGAAACCCGCCGACATATCTTCAATCCCGATCCAATCCCGCTGGATTCCCATATTCGATGGTTCAGGAAATCACTTGAAGACACCAACCGCGTATTACTGATAGGAGAAATAGACGGAGAGCCTGTCGGGGTCTTGCGTTACGATATGCAAGGCTCCGAAGCATTGATCTCTGTCTATCTTGTCCCCGGTACCCACGGACAGGGGACGGGAACCCACTTAATCCGGTCTGGAAGTACCTGGCTGAAGAATAAATATCCCCAAATACACAGCATCAAGGCGGAGGTGATGCCGACAAACATCACCTCCCGCAAAGCATTTATCAATGCGGGTTACAAGGAAAATATCATTACGTTCAAAGAGGATTTAATAAATGAACATTCCGGATAGCTCCCTAAGGGATTGTGTAATCGATAACAGAAAAATTGGCAAGAATCACTCCCCGTTCATCGTTGCCGAGATGTCCGGGAACCACAACCAGTCGCTCGACCGGGCTCTCGAAATTGTCGAGGCTGCAGCCAAGTCGGGGGCCCATGCCCTGAAAATGCAGACCTACACCGCCGACACGATGACGCTCGACCTGAAAGAAAGGGAATTTTTCATCAGCGACCCGAACAGCCTCTGGAAAGGAACGTCTCTCTACGAACTCTACCAGAAGGCCCATACTCCTTGGGACTGGCACGTACCGATTTTCGCACGGTGCAGCAAGCTCGGCATGATCTGCTTCAGCACGCCGTTCGACGAGACGGCAGTGGAGTTTCTGGAAACCCTGGGAACCCCGTGCTACAAGATCGCGTCGTTCGAGATTACTGACATCCCCCTGATACGCAAGGTCGCAGCCACCGGGAAACCGATGATCCTTTCCACGGGCATGGCCACGGTAACCGAACTGGACGAAGCCGTCCGCACTGCGAGGGAATTCGGTTGCAGAGACATCATCCTTCTCAAATGCACCAGCACCTACCCGGCATCCCCCGAGAACAGCAACCTGCTGACCATTCCGCACATGAGGGACCTCTTCGGTGTGCAGGTCGGCCTTTCCGACCACACGATGGGAATCGGTGCCGCTGTCGCCGGCGTCGCCCTCGGGGCAACTCTTATCGAGAAACACTTCACCCTCCGTCGTTCCGACGGCGGAGTGGATTCTGCCTTCTCCCTGGAGCCCCAGGAGATGAAGGATCTGGTGGTCGAGACGAAACGGGCCTGGAAGGCTTTGGGAGGAATCCGGTTCGGACCACTGGAAGAAGAAAAGGGATCGCTGGTGTTCCGTAGATCGCTGTACGTGGCCGAAAACATGAAGGCAGGAGAGGTATTCACGAGGGGCAATCTACGCGCCTTGAGACCCGGGCACGGCCTGTCCCCGAAATATTACGAGATCATCCTGGGCAAGCGTATACGAAGCGACACCCCGAAGGGGACTCCTGTCCGATGGGATTTGCTCGTTTAAGCATGGGAAGTCCATATACGAGAAGGCAATCTTGAACATGTTGAACGCAACAGAAATGCCATCCGGCTTCCTCCTCGACCAGGAGGACCTGCATTCGCTGTGCAGGGACCGTCCCCTGGTCACCCCCGAGATTCACGAACCGAACGATTTTTATGGACAAGCTGCCGTGCTGAAAAAATACGGCGGTTTCCCGGACCACTATCCACTGAGGGCGGTCTTGGAACACGGCTTGTTTTTCGATGACTGGATGTGGGATGTCGACCGGTTCGCAAGGTTCCCCATGTATTTCAGCAGCTCCGCGCACCGCGCGAGAATCCAGACGAGGGAGACCGGCAGATCGAGCATCCCCATCGGGTTCGGATTCCTGTATGCCATGTCTACATTCCGGGCAATCCACGGAAACGAAGAGAGGAAGAATATCCGGCGCGGAACGATCGTGTTCCCGAGCCATTCGACCCACCATGTAACAGCGGTCTACGATCATGAGGCGTATGCCGGGACATTGGACGCGCTCCCGGAAATGCACAAGCCCTTGACGGTGTGCATCTACTGGAAGGATTTCCTGCACGGGAATCATGTGCCATACGAAAAGAAAGGGTTTCGCATCGTCACCGCAGGCCACATCTTCAACCCCGATTTTCTGTACCGGTTTTACGACATCTGCCGTCATTTCCAATATTCGACATCCAACAACATCGGCGGACACCTTTTCTATTCGGTAAAATCCGGATGCAGCTTTTTTTATACCCCTTCGAATGAAATTATCCACGAAGTCCACGCCGACGTCCCCGTCGGCGGTTTCACATCTATGTCCCAGATGATAAAAGAAAGGATGATCTCCCTTTTCTCCGAGCCGAAAGAGGCAATGGATCGCGAGCAGATGGAATTCGTCGACGAGTATATCGGGACCGCACATTTCAATAGCTGCGAGGAACTGGGGGATCTTTTTCGATATGCGGAAAAGATGGACAAGGCCTGGAACAAATCGGCATTCCCGGGGAATGCGAAGCCTTCTCTCGCCAGCACCCTTCCCACGTATTGGCAAAGAAAGCTGTTTTACGTACCGTCCCACCTTTTGAGGGCAGGGAGCAGAATACGGAAATCCTTGGCGGGCGGCAGCGAATGAAACGGTTGCGACAAATGATCGATCGGATTCCCTTTGCAGCGGGCAATCCGTCGGAAATACGGGAGGCGCTCCACCGAGTCCAGGAGGCCCTCGGAAGGATGGAAAACCGCCAACTAATGCATGCGCGGCACGATTCCATCAGGGAGTACGAGTTCCGGGTGTTTTCCCAATGGGGGGAGGACGGGATCATCCAGTTCCTGATTAGGAACATAGCGATACGGAGAAAGACCTTCGTGGAATTCGGCGTGGAAAACTATGTCGAATCGAATACGCGTTTCCTGCTTGTGAATAACAACTGGTCAGGCCTGGTAATCGACTCGAATGAAAAAAATGTTCGATATATCAAAGAGGACCCCATCTATTGGAAATATAATCTGAAGGCAATATGCGAATTTGTGCACCGTGAAAACATAAATAATATCCTTGACGGCAACGATATCAAAGGAGATATCGGTCTATTGTCGATCGATGTTGATGGAATTGACTATTGGATTTGGGACGCGATCGACGCTATCAGCCCGGCGATTGTCGTTGTCGAATATAATCACCGATTTGGCCCGGAAAGGAAGGTAACCATCCCATACGATAGAAAATTTATTCGGGGGAAGGCCCATCATTCCACCATCTACTATGGCGCTTCCCTGGCCGCTTTATATTTTCTTGGAAACCGAAAAGGTTACGCATTTGTCGGATGCAACACAGGCGGCAATAATGCGTTTTTCGTGCGAAAAGACCTAAGGCCGGATTGCATAATGGAAGTAACCGTTGCAGAGGGATTTATCGCTGGGCAATTCCGTGAAACCCGGGATGCAAAGGATCGATTGCTATACCTTTCGGCAAAGGAGGAACAGGAGATACTTTCCTCGTTGCCTCTCGTAGAGGTGAAATAACGTATGGACAGAACCATCCTCTTAACGGGAGTTGCAGGCTTTATAGGACGCTATATTGCAAAGCACTTCTCATCCGAGGGGTGGTCCGTCATTGGCATTGACAATGTTTCTCCCGAGAATGCCCCGCTTTTCAATTTGTCCACATATTACAATCTGCATCTGCCGAATATGGCATTCAGTGATTTGCTTCAGAAACATTCCCCAAATATCTGCATACACTGTGCAGGCCGTTCTTCCGTCGGTTTTTCCATTGATGAGCCGTCTTCGGATTTCTATGACAGCACAGTGCTGACTTTTGAGATTCTGAATGCGTTACGTCACCATGCACCCGGATGCAGATTCATTTTCCTCTCGAGCGCCGCAGTTTACGGGAACCCGGAATCTCTTCCTGTCAGGGAAACCGATCCGGCAGCTCCCATTTCCCCATATGGTTTCCATAAGTGGCAGTGCGAGCAGTTATGTCTTGAATTCTCGAAAATTTACGGTTTGTCGACCGCAAGTCTCCGATTATTTTCGGCATACGGTACCGGTCTCCGTCGTCAGGTGCTTTGGGACATTTGCCAAAAGATTTTTATCCATAAAGCTATTCATCTGCAAGGCACGGGAAAAGAGAGTCGAGATTTTATCCACGCAATTGATATTCCAAAAGCGGCAAGCATTGTTTCTACGCAATCTCCTATGCAAGGTGAGGTTTACAACGTGGGGAGCGGTCAGGAGGTAACAATCGAAGATTTGGCCAGGATGATGCTGGATGCAACGAGTTCAAACCTTCCACTCATATTTAACAAGATCGTACCCCCGGGAACTCCGCTTAACTGGCAGGCTGACATCACGAGGCTGCGATCTTTAGGGTTCCATCCTTCCATCCCCCTGGCACAAGGGCTCCAATCCTATGTAAATTGGTGCCATGCGGATTTTCCCGGGTTATGAATTGGCCTTTTAGCATTGCATTGTTTAATCATTCATCCCAAATCATGGGGGTGGGTGCCAAGGCGGGAATTACGAGGTGGGATAAGTAAATATGTCCTGTGGTTCAAGGACATCAGGGGCCTTATATGAGGATAGCCTTTTCCCTGATCGGTGACACAGGGTGGACAGGGGGAAGTCATTATCTAAAAAACCTCTTGAAGGCCCTTCATGATACTTCCTCGAATTCCATTGAGTGTGTGTTGTTTACAGGGCATAAAAGGTTGCCAGAGGTTGAACCATTACAAACCTACCTCTCGGAGATCGTGTTCGATGAAAGTTTTTCCCAATGGTCGCCTGTCTGGTTCGTACGGCATGTGGCAAAAGCAGCATTCGACAAAGATCTAGTCATCGAGAGACTTTTCAGACGATATGGAGTGGAAGGGGTCTTTCACGCGGGCCTCTTCGGAAGAAGATTCTCTCTACCCTGCGTCAACTGGATAGCGGACTTTCAGCATCTTCACATGCCGGAAATGTTCAGCCGACAAGAGCGGAAAATGCGTGACCGTCTGTTTCGGGACTACGCAAGAATGTGTAGAAGGCTTCTGCTAAGCAGCGAATGCGCTAGAAAGGACTTCGAATCATTTCTTCCTGCCTACAAGGATCGTGCTGATGTATTTCCATTTGTAGCTCAGATCCCTGAAACCGTGTATGCATGCGACCCCATGGAAAAGTTGAGTGGTTACGACATCCCCGGAAAATTCTTTCATCTTCCCAATCAATTTTGGAAACATAAGAATCACAAACTCGTAATAGACGCATTGAGAGTCCTGAAAGGTAAAACCAATGATTTATTCGTGGTTTGTACAGGAAGTGAAAATGATCGCCGAAACCCAGGACATTTTGTTTCCCTGAAGCAATCCATTTCGGAAAGCGGACTGGAGGCGCACACCGCTCTCCTGGGACTTGTCCCATTCGAACATCTCTATGCCCTGATGAGACAATCCATCGCGATCATGAACCCGTCTCTATTCGAAGGGTGGAGCACCACGGTGGAAGAAGCAAAATCACTAGGCAAGAAAGTCCTCCTGTCTGACATACCCGTACACAGGGAACAGATGCCGCCCGGAGCCGCGTATTTCAACCCGAATGACCCTCAGGATTTGGCCTGGAAGATGTCTGAAATGTGGGAAGAAACACCTGCGGGCCCTGATATTGCCATGGAAGCGCGGGCGCGTGCATCGACAAAAACACGTGTAAATGCATTTGCGAATCGTTTCGTGCAAATCATGAGAAAAGCGATTGGCTGACAGGGCAACCGGATGGAACAAAGCCATAAAGGATCAACGAAGCAACATAATTCGCCCCATCTGATTGATGGAAGGTTTCCCGTATGATCCCCCTGCCTGGAGGGTCAAAAAAGAAGGGAATAAGGAAAACACCCGAATCACGAAAACCTCTCTTTTCCGTCATCACCGTGGTATACAACGGGGAAGTCCATCTCGAACAAACAATTCAATCCGTCTTAAGCCAGTCATGGAGCAATACTGAATACGTTATTGTCGACGGCGGGTCGACCGACGGAACACTCGATGTCATCCGGAAATACGAGGATCGGATCGACCATTGGATAAGCGAACCCGACAAGGGAATCTACGATGCAATGAACAAAGGGTTAGGCCTTGCATCGGGAGATCTGATCGCATTTCTCAACTGCGGAGACTGGTACAATCCTGGCGTCCTTGAGAAAGTTGCACAGGAATATCTACGCAATAAAAACGGAGACCTGATCATTGCAGGGAAATGGACCTTGATTTTTGAAGACCTCGACCTGGAAATCCACGTCTCCCCTTCCCTGAAATTTTCCCAGGGGATTCCCATATCCCACCCGGCGATGTTCGTCCCGAGCAATGTCTATGAGAAATTCGGCAAGTACGATCTGCAGTTCCCCTTAGGTGCCGATTTCGACATGATCGTAAGGTTGTATCTTAATAACGTCAAATTTCACTTCTTCGACGCACCGATTGTGAACTACCGAACCAGAGGAACGAGCGAGAGGTATTATTACGATACCGGAAAAGAACACGCCCTCATCATCAGGAACAATCTGCCTTTCACGACCTACATATCCTACAAACTGGTACGATGGAAATATAACGTTCTCCAGGAATTGACGCGTGTATTGAGAAAGACGATCGGCGAGAATGGCACGAATTCCCTGACGAGAAGATATTACAATTTCAAAAAGACCTACACGAAGGAATGGAGCTAGAGGGGGTTCAGGAAAGTGGAACGACATCCTGATACGCATCCAGGAGCCTCTTCTCCATGATTTCGTAGGTCCATGCCCGGTGAAATTCCTCTTTCCCCCGCCTACCCAGCTGTCGTGCAAATTCCGCATCGTTTTTAAGCATCAGGATGGACTCCCGTAACGCGGACTTCGAGCCGTACTCGATCGCAACCCCGTTCCCGATCATCGATACCCTTTGTGCCGTCAGCGTCCCGCTCGAAACGATAATCGGCTTGCCCAGAGCCATGCTTTCGAACAGCTTGTTCGGACTCACCCACTTCTGGCTTTCGTTTTTCGGATCAGTCGTATGGACGAAAACGTCGAACGCGTCCTCCACTTTCAATACGTCTGCATATGGGACCCAACCGATATAGGAAACGTTTTTATACTCTTTGGCCTTTGTTTCAATCACTCTTTCCAGTGGTCCAAATCCGCCGATGGTCAGGCGGACTCTTTCTCCCTCCAGGTCCCCCACCGTTTCCATCATGGGGAGCAGATTTCTTCCCTCGATCAGGGAACCGATATACCCGACGACGAGTTCTCCGCCGGGTACCTTGCCTGTCTCCGGAATATCCAGGGGAGGGAAATTGGGGTATTCGAGAACATGCCTCGGATTTGCGCCTGAATGCTGAGGCATTCTCAACAGGTCCGTAATGAGAAACAGGTCGGCAGCGGAAATCACATAGTTTTCCATTCGCTTTGCCCATCTTCCAAGGAACTTCGGCCAGCCGGGGGGCAGGCAAGCGTAATAGGGGTCTATGCACTGGTAGACAAACGGTTTCCTTTTCAGCCTTGCCGCAAGCAATCCTGCGAACCCGGTATCCAAATCGATCGCGTGAATGCAATCAACTTTTGCGAAGAGCAAACGGCCGAATAGCCAGATCTCAAACAGGAGCAACTTCAACAAAGTGGAAACATTGTAATAACCGGCTCGAACCATGAACCGGAAATAACGAATGTTCTCATTCCGGTAACCGGGGGCATAATCCCCTTCCCTGTCCCAAAGATAACAATCCACAGCATACCGTCTGGAAAGGGGCATCAATATCTTGATGAACGTTGCATCTTTCGGGTTGGAACGCAGCACCGCCACTTTTTTCATTCGACCATCACCCGGAAGGAAAGTGTCTGTCCGGTCTCTTCGCCAGACAGAAGATCGCTGCGCAGGCGGCCCAGCGGGACAGGGAGTTCATGCCATACGCGGCGATCTTCCCCGCCGATTTCATAGTGTATGGCGCTTCCCCCTGAAGTGGGGGGAAATCCGCCCATATCCCCAACGACATCGTCTTCTCCGTGAAATCGTCCCACGTGGTGATCATCGGCTCGAATCCGTGCTCGCGCAACAACGTTTCCACTTCGTTTCTCGAGAAACGGTACTCGGCGAAATGGATCCCGTCCCCGCGACTTTTCCGCCACGTAAGATAAAGAGACCGCAACGGGTGAGCGAAAAACCTCCGGAAGAGATTGTCCATCGGCACCGTGAAGAAGAGCAACCCACCGGGCTTCAAGACCCGGTGCGTCTCCCTCATCGCGTCCCCGCACCCCTCCTCGAAATGTTCCATCACCCCGAGGGAGATGACAGCGG
>Ga0255055_10001565_pt1 | contig 16566 bp, 12 predicted proteins | sample JV7_2_27_MG_FD_188633 | JGI IMG/M metagenome (GOLD analysis project Ga0255055, IMG submission 188633) | Seawater microbial communities from Jervis Inlet, British Columbia, Canada - JV7_2_27 | ecosystem: Environmental > Aquatic > Marine > Inlet | place: Canada: British Columbia | collected... | reverse complement strand
GGCGGGGTTGAGTCGACCGCTCGTTCGTGGCCGGAACTCGTTCGACTTCGGCGATCAGGCGATAGCCGCGCTTCGAGATGGTCTCGATGAACCTCGGGCTTTTGACATCGTCGCCAAATGCGCGACGCAGGCCGGCGATCGACCGGGTGATGACCGACTCGGTGATAAAGACGTCCGTCCACACCGCATCGGTGATGTCGATCTTTGACACGACCTGGCCGGCGTTCTCCGCCAGATAGACCAGGACGTCCATCAGCTTGGGTTCGAGCTGAACCACCTGATCGTCGAACGAAAGCCGGTTGAGGCTCGGTTGGACGAGCCATCCGGCGAGCCGAAATTCGGCTGCGACAGGCCTTTCCGGTGCGTCCGAGCTATTCATCTCGAGGCATTCTATCCCGGACATCTCGGTTCACGAGGGGCGGGAGAGATTTCGATTTCCTCGAAGAAGTTGTACCAGGGGCTTCCCTCCTGCTCCCAGTGCTTGTCGATTTCCACTGCCGACGCCACCATCACCAGGCTTTCGGCGAGATTCGCCATGAAGAGGCTTCGGACCCTCTGGGTCGTCCGCGGATGGTAGTGGTTGAGCTCGTCAATGCCGTCGACCAACAAAACCAACCTGACCGGCTTGACGCTGTGCTCCCCGAGCGTGTGGATCACGCCGCGGAAGTCGTTGGCGAGGTCCCGATGGCCGTAGTCGGAGCCGAAGCGAGAGACCTTGCTCGGCGGCGCGAATGCGAGCTGACCCAACACGGCGTCCGCGACAGTAGCGAAGAGCAGATGTTCAGGCACCCCGTGCAGGTCGATGTAGACGGGGTAGAAGTCCATGGCCGGGTCCTCGTCGGCCATGAGACGTCCTTTGAGGTAAAGGAGAATCGAGGTCTTCCCGCTCCCAGCCCTGCCGCACAGCAGGATGCTGTTGTTGTGGATCGTGCTCAGGATGCGTCCGATCAACTGCTCCCGTTCCTCTGCTACGAGACCGTCGGCCGCAGGGTGCCGCGGAGAATCGTCTCCGCGTACTCTTCTGCCGAGGCGGCGCACGAAGCGGGCCAGGGCCCCCGTGGAAGCTCGAATTGAGGTGATGTGATACCTCCTCTCATATTCCAAGCTAGGGTGCGAGCTCCTGAGTGACTTGAGGATGGGATGAGGTTCTGATGAGGGTTTTCCCCGTGCTACGATTCCGATGCGCCGCCCTCAGCAAAAAGCGGTTGGTCATTGACCCAAGCATGAGAGAGAAACTTCTCACCCTCGTTTTGATCGTCTCGGTTGTTTTAGCGGCGGCGAGCGTCGACGCTCAGCTCCAAACGCCTTCCACTTTCGAGTTCAGCTTCTCAAACCCAGGGGCACGCAGCCTCGGCCTCGGTGGCGCTTTTGCCGCCCTCGCCGACGACGCCACCGCGGCCTTCGCCAATCCCGCCGGCCTCGTCCAGCTCGTGTCGCCCGAGGTCTCGGCAGAGCTCCGCCATTGGCGATACTCGACGCCGTACATCGAGGGCGGTCGCATCAATGGGGAGCCCACCGGCATCGGGCTCGACACCGTCGACGGCCTGCGGACCGCCGTCTCGAACGAGCAGCTGACCGATCTCTCGTACCTGTCTTTCGTCTACCCGAAAGGGAGGTGGTCATTTGCCATCTACCGTCACCAGTTGGCAAACTTCCGATCCAAGACCGAGACGCAGGGGTTCTTCCGTAACGAAGGAGCCGAGACCATTCGTAGCTTCGATCGGCGGTGGTCAACCGAGCTCGACATCGTCAGCTACGGTCTTGCCGGCGCCTACCGTTTGAGCGATCGGTTCAGCGTCGGCCTCGGTCTGGTCTACTTCGATGGCCGGCTTGACGCGGCGCTCGAGTGGGCGCTGCCGGACGACAACACGCTGCAGGGCATCTTCGGTCCGAACTCCTACTTGCCCGAGCGGCAGCTGGCCAGCGGAACGATGGCGACCGACGATTCGGACTGGGGACTGAACGCGGGTCTGTTTTGGAGCATCGACGAGCGATGGAGCGTCGGAGCGTTTTACCGCCAGGGACCCGAGGTTGGGCTGCTCTTTGACCTTCGTGCGGGGCCAGCCGTGCAGGAAGTTGATCCGGACCTTCCACCCGGCACGCCGGTCTATATCATCGCCACCCCGATGCGGTTTCCGGATGTCTATGGGATTGGCGCCGCCTATCGTTCTCATGACGGAAAGCTCGCTGTGGGTTTTGAATGGGATCGAGTCGAGTACTCTGCCATCTTCGGCAGCTTCGATCCCGTGGTTATCGACACCATCGACCCCGATCTCAATCTGGACGTGGACCTCGCCGCTGAGGACGGCGACGAGTTTCGCCTCGGCGCTGAGTACGCCTTTCTCGACCTCAAACCCGTGCTCGCTGTCCGTGCCGGCGTCTGGCTCGACCCCGACCACCGCTTTCACAGCACAATTGATGACCCTGAGCATCGGGCCCTGTTTCAGCGGGGGGAGGACGAGGTCCACGTGGCGGTGGGTCTTGGTCTTGCCTTCAAGATCTTCCAACTCGACCTCGCGGCCGACTTCTCGGATCTCGTCGATACTGCCTCTCTATCGGTCATTTACAGCTTCTGACGGTTCCATCACAGCACCGCGACGACGATCAGAACGAAGAGAAGAATCAACGCGGTCAGCACGGTGATCGCAACGTCGCCTGATCGTGGTTCGCCGGTGCCTGAGAATCGTGACGTGCCGCCTTGTTGTCGCGTGTCCACTGTGGACCTCCTCCGGTTTTTCTTCTGTTGTCGCATGAGGCATTACCTCTTCATCGAGATCGCCGTACCGTCGTTGGTGGCGTTGTCGATCACCGATGCGTAGGCGATCACGCCATGACCCGCTGCAACTTCGACCCTCGCGGAGCCGGATTCAATATCGGTGCGCCCGGCGAGGCGCCCGAACGGCTCCTGGAGCTGAATCCAACCACCCGGGTCGAGAGTCTTCGACCGCGAGACGAGCTCGCTGCCCGATGCGTCATACAGGAAGACCCGAACGTGGGCCTCGGCAGCGCCGCTGTTGAAGAGTCCGATATTGGTGCGGAAGGCCGGGTTCTGCCGCAGCTGGGGCAGCCACACTTCGTCGCCCTCGTCGGCCATGGCATGCGATGGGACTCCATCGAGGAAGAGACCGAAGGTGCCGTCCTCGCCTGTGTTGTAGGTGCGGGAGCTCGCCAACAGGGGACCGTCGGTATTGATCTCGATCGCACCCGAACCGGACATGCCCACCTCTGCCACCACATCGCCGACCACGATTTGTTGGCCGTCTACCAGGTCGATGGGAAGTGAGCCGGTCTCGCCATCGTTTCGGCGGAAAGTGATCTCGGCAGAGACCGATTCGCCGGAGCGGTTGAGCAGGCAGAGGTCGGTCCGCCAGACGCTGCCGTGGACGCCGCTGCTGTGAGCAGCGGCGGCGATCCACTGACGACTCGAGCCGTCTCCAACCTTCATCGGGATTGCGGTGGGATCACCGGTGGCGTTATCGATGACCGATCCGTAGGCGTAGAGATCCTGGCCCGATAGAACCGTAATCACCGCATAACCCGACTCGATGTCGGCACGACCGCCCAACTTTCTGAAGGGGCGATTCAGCTGCACTGTCTGTTGTGCAGAGATCTCCCGCGTGTGGGTGGTGATGAGCGCACCGTTGCCGTCGTAGAGCTCGAGCTCGACTTGGGCCGAACGCCGCCACTGATTGTGGATGCCGATGTTGGTCCGTGCGGTGTCATCCTCGCGGAGCTGCATCAGCACCACCGATTCGCCGGCCTCGAGACCTCCGGTAGCGGTGACACCGTCGAGGGACTGTCCGAATGTTCCGTCGGGCGATTGGTTGAATGTCCGCGAGGTGACAGTGAGGGCCTCCGACGAAAAGACCTGGAGGGGGCCAAAGCCGTTGCGGCCGAATGAACCGACAACATCTGGAATGATGCGTGATTCACCGGGCGCCAGCTCGAGATCGTCGTCGAGAGGCTGGCCGTTCAGATGGAATCTCAGTCGTACGGCGTTCACCCTCTCAGAACGATTGAGCAGGCCGACATCGGAGCGCCAGATGCTGTCGCCGACGCCGGCGGCGTGGGCGACGGCGGCGATCCACGATTCGACCGGAGCCGAGCCCACCGGTTCGTCTGAGATCCCCACCGACTCCCAGAGATCGTGGTCGGGCCACGATGTGATTTCGGGAAAGTCGATGGTCTGCACGACTGGGTCTTTATTGGTGAACCAGACGAAGACGATGCCGTCCGAGCGCCACAGGGCGAGGGTGTGGACTCCGCCGCCGCCGCCGCTGTGACCGAAAACCCGTAGGTCGTCGTTTGGATCTGTGAGCCAGCCAATGGTGTGACCCGAATTGACGAAAGCGTCCTCGTTGATCCAGCCGCGACCGTAACCCAGCTCCTCACCGGCGGCAAACGGTACCGACAACATTCCCTCGAGTGTCTGTTCGGCCAGTAATCCACTTGCTTCCACTCCATCGAAGAGCGCGGAGTAGAGACGCGCCAGGTCTGGCGCTGACATCACCGAGAGGCCAGCGGCAAAGGCGTTTTCTGCCGGAGCCGCGTGCGGATCGCCTTCGACCCCGTCGTAGGTCGTCTCGGTGGGCGCGAGATCGGCGTAGAGGGCATGGCCCATGCGCGCACGGCCGACGCCCACCGGACGGAATATGTTGTCGAAGACGTACTCGGGGAAATCGCGGCCGGTGACCCGCTCGGCCACCATGCCGAGCATGATGTAGCCGTAGTTGTTGTAGTCCCAGGAGGTCGCGGGCGCGAAGCGGAAAGGTTGGGAAACGATATAGGAGGAGATTTCCCGTTTTGTCGGTGGTGGTTCAACGCCGTGTGCGGCGGCAACCACACCACTTGCGGTGTAGATGTTGTCCAGCGAGAACATGCCGCTCGTGTGGGTCAGCAGGTGGTCGATCGTGACGGAGTCGAGCCATGGGTCTGTCTGTCCTCCTCCGAAAGGCTGGAGGTCAAGGTTGGGCACCAGCAGCGTGTCGTGGGTCAGCAGGCCTTGCTCGATGAGCTGGTGAATGGCAATCGAGGTGATCGACTTGGCGATGCTGCCGATGCGAAACAGGGTCGTGGGCTGAACAGGTTCGACCCCGGGTTGGTCCCAGGTAAACCCACGGGCATAGACAAGACGCCCGTCCTTGGCGATCGCGACCGAACCGCCGCGGATATCGTTTTCCTGCATGATCTCCCGCATCATCTGATCTACCGCAGCCAGCTCCGGGACCTCTTGGCCGGTGACGGTCCAGTGCCGCTGGGCCGAGGCCGACGCAGCAATCATGATCGCGGTGCAGGTAACCGTGACGGACTTCAGGATCTGGTGCATGACATTCCCCCTCGTTCTCGAATGTGGCTCTTCGAGGAAGATCTTGCTTGATGGAAACCTGAGGACGTGATGAGGGTCTGTTGAGGCTTTTCCCCGTGTTAGGATTCATCCCATGGAGGGTGCAACACGAGGCCACCTCGGTGCCGCCGCGACGGGCTGTTTCGCTCTGATCGTTGCCTCCGTCGTGACGACCCTGGTGCCCGGGACTTCGGCGGCGCAGGAGGCGCCGCCCTCGACGGAGTTCAGTCTTACCAACCCGGGCGCGCGCAGCATGGGTTTGGGCGGCGCCTTTGTGGCGCTTGCTGACGACGCCACCGCAGCTTTCGCGAACCCGGCCGGTCTCGTCCAGCTGATGCAGCCGGAAATCTCTCTCGAGCTTCGGAAACGAAACTTTTCGACCCCCTACACCGCTGGGGGTCGGGCCCTGGGCGCTCCGACGGGCTATGGCATCGATACCATCGATGGCCTTCGGACCTCGTTCTCGAACGACACGACCTCTGGGTTGTCCTTCCTCTCATTTGTCTATCCGGGCAACAAATGGTCGTTGGCCGTCTACCGTCACCAGCTGGCCGATTTTGCGGTGCGCACGGAGTTCAACGGCCTCTTCGGTGATGCCGAGGAAGGCGGCACCCGGCGTGAGCTCGATCAGGTGACCAGGACTGATCTCGAGATCATCAACAATGGGGTCTCAGGGTCCCTCGAGCTGAGTGAGTCCCTGAGCCTCGGCTTCGGCCTTTCCTACTTCGTCGGCTCGATCGACGTCTCGGGTTCGGGTTACCTCATGGATCGGTTCCCGGAGACCTTTTGGGAGCCTAACTCCTTCCTTGCGGACCGAGTGTTCGATACCAGCCGATTCGCCAGCGAGAGCTCGGACTGGGGTTTCAATGCGGGCTTTCTGTGGCGCTTCGCGGAGGGCTGGCGGCTCGGCGGGGTCTATCGGCAGGGTCCTGATCTCGGATACACGATCACGAACCGTGCCGGACCGGCGCATTGGGAACCCGAGGGGTCGGATCTTGGCAGCATATCCGGGCGGGAAATTTCGATGCCGGATGTGTGGGGGCTGGGGGTCGCCTACCGATCACCGAACGGGCGCCTGACGATTGGATTCGAGTGGGATCGCGTGCAGTACTCGGTGATCGTGGAGACGCTCGGCTCGGAGGAGGTTGACACCACCGACCTCCGCTTGGACGACGCCAACGAGCTCCACATCGGCGTCGAGCACGTGTTCCTGACGACGAGCCCGCTGATTGCCATCCGCGGTGGGCTGTGGCGCGATCCCGACCATCGATTCCGATATGAAGGAGACGATCCCTTCGAACGCGCGGTGTTTCCTCCCGGCGAGGATTCGCTGCACGTCAGCGTCGGCGTCGGGATCGCGTTCAGCCGCTTCCAGATCGACATCGGCGCCGATCTCTCGGATGCGGTCGATCAGTTCGCGATTTCGGGCATCTACAGCTTCTGAGGTCAGAGACCGTCGGCGATGCGGCGGAGGGCCTCTTCCAGTTCCTTGGCATTTGCGATGCGGTCCGCGGGGTCCTTTGCCAGGCAGCGCAAGGTAATCGCCGCCAGCTCGCCGGGGATCCCGGGCGAGATCGAGGTCGGGTCGGGTGGAGGGGCGCTCCGCTGCATGGCCAGGATCTCGGCCACCGTTTCGGCCTCGAAGGGCCGCCGGCCGGTTGCCATCTCGAAGATCACCAATCCCAGAGTGTATATGTCAGAACGTTCGTCGAGCTCCTGCAGGGCCACCTGCTCCGGAGAGCAGTAGTGCGGTGTACCCACAAAGACCCCGTGCTGGGTCAGACCGTGCCCTCCGATCAGGCGCGCGAGCCCGAAGTCGGCGAGAAACGGTTGGCCCTCTTCGTCCACCAGGATATTGCCGGGCTTGATGTCGCGGTGGAGGATGTTGTGGCTGTGGGCGGCCGCCAACGCCGACGAGAGCTTCGTGGCGATGGTCAGAACCTCGGGCACGGGAAGTGCCCCTCGCTCCGAGATTCTGTCTGCGAGTGTTCCGCCCTTGATCCACTGCATCGTCAGGTAGGTTCCGCCCTCGTATGAGGCCAGGTGATAGACGCGAAGGATATTCGGGTGGGCGATGTCTCGTGACAGCACGATCTCCTGTCGCACCCTCTCGAGCGCGTTGCGGTTGGCGGTGTACTCCGGTTTCAACAGCTTGACGGCGACCCAGGTGTCGAGCATCGCGTCTCGTGCCTTGAAGACGCTGCCGGTGGCTCCCGCGCCGATCTCCTCGTGCAGGGTGTAGCGGCTGTCGATGGTCCGTATCGAGATCGTGGGGTCCTCGTACAACGAGGCGAGCGTCGGCTGCGGTGGCGGTTGTGTGATCGCGAGATCTTCGAGCCAGCGAATCAGAAAATAGCTCGACAGGACGTAGTTTCGGCTCTCGTCACGGCCGATAAATCCGAGGTTTTCGAGCCGCTGCAGGGCGTCGTCGCGGTCGGCCGTGTCGCCCTTCATCACCGCGTGAATCGAGGCGTCGGTCGCCGTGCCCTGCTCCGCGATCAGGCGGAGGACCGACCTTTCAGTGGCGGACAACATCTCGAAGTCGACCGAGAAGAAGTAGTTGATCATGCGATCACTGACCACCTGGCGGCAGGCTTCCTCGAGATCGCCGGTCTCGAGGAAACGCTTGCAGACCAGCTGGATCAGATAGGGATGGTGATCGCAACGATGGCAGATCTCGACCGCATCACCACTCTCAATCTCCGGGCGCGTCTCCGCTGGCGACCCATCCTGTCGAACCAGTGCGAGGGACTCTTCGGCAGAAAGGCCGCTGATGTAGAGCGGCGGGCTGAATCCGTGAAGGAATGGAGAGGTATCCCCGCGCTCCTCGGCCAGCTCGCACAGGCGGACCGAAGAGGTAAGCACCGAGCGGACACCGTCCTGCGATTGCATGGCGCGGCGGAGCTTGCGAAGCAACGCCGGATCCTGGCGGTGGAGGTTGAGCAGCTCCTCGACCTCGTCGCACAGCAGAAGGAGTGAGCGGCCCTGGCTGCGGAGCTTGCGGCGGAGCCTGGCCATCGAGGTAAAGAGATCCTCATCTTCGAGTTTGGAAACCTCGATGCCGATGGCCTCGAGGCGATCCTCGGCGTCGAGGAGGGCGTCAGTGAATGTGAGTTTGAGCTCGTTGGGGTCGTCGGCCCCCTGGAAGTCCCAGAAGATCGGCACGTAGTCAGAGCCGTTCGACGAGGTGATGTGTTCGAGTTGCTTGAGCAACGAGGTTTTTCCGATCCGGCGCGTGCCGAGCACCCAGAGCGAGTTGCGGGGACCATTGAGGATCTCGTCAATCAAAGAGTTCCGGCCGTAAAACCGCTCACCGCGGACCCACTGGCCGACGACGTAGGGATTGGGGCTGGGCTGAGCTGCGGTCACGCGTTGTTCCCGGCGACGGCGGCGACGTCGTCGGTCGTGATCTGCCGCCTTCCCTGCTCGTACATGCGGTTGACGAGTGCGACGCAGAGCCGTTGCACGTGGTATGGCCTGCGATCGGTGAGCTCGATGATGCGGTCGATCACCGCCGTGTCGATCTTGAAAACGCCGCCGATCGGCCTGGTGATCAGCTCCACTACATCTTCGCGCTCGATCGGGGTGACCTCGATCTCTTCGAAGAAGTTGTACCAGGGGCTGCCTTCCTTGTCCCACTGCTTGCGGATCTCGACCCCCGACACCACCGCCACCAGGTTCTCGGCGAAGCTTTTCATGAACAGGCTTCGCAGCCTCTGATTGATCCTCGGGTCGTAGGCGTTGAGCTCGTCGACCTCATCGATCAACAGCACCAGCTTGACCTGCTTCGAGCTTCGCTCCTTGAGGACCTTGAGGACCCGGCGGAGGTCTGCCACCAGCTCGCGATAGCCGTAATCCGCATCGGAGTCGAGGCCCTCTCCCGGCCGCATTCCGCCCAGGAGCGACTCGAGCTGGTGGAAGACATCCTCGGCGAGGGTGGCAAAGAACTGCGACTCGGGAGTCCCCTGGAGATCTACAAAGATCGGAAAGAACTCGTAATCGGGATCGTCAAGCTGCAGCAGCCGTCGCCTGAGATGGTGCTGGAGCGAGGTCTTGCCGATCCGCCGTTCACCGTAGAGCAGAAGGCTGTTGTTATGAATGGTCTGCAGGATGCGTTCGATGAGCTGCTCCCTGCCGAAGAACATCTTGGTGTCAAGCACCGGGGCGCCGGCGATGTAGGGGTTGAAACGGCGCTTCATGAGCTGGCGACGTCGCCGCGCGCGATGCACCCACACCCCGGCAAGGACGGCGATCGGGACCAGGGCTACGGTCAGCTGGAACCAAAGTGATCGATAGAAGGGCGCCGAGTAGACCACCGTGTACTCTGCACTCGTCATCAGGCCGGCGTTGTCGGTCGCTACCAGCTGATAGGTCGAGGCGCCGTCGACCAGCTCATCGTCGAGGCTGAACTCGGTGATATAAATCTCTCCCATCGGCTGGCTCGTGCTGCTGCCCGGGATCTCACGATCCGCTGGACCACGAAATCGTACGTCGACCGGCGAGGTGTCGATGACCACGCCGCTCAAGCGGAAATCCGGGCTCCGAACCAGCTGAGTTCGAGTCCCGTCTGCGCGGTCACTCCTGAAGTCGGCAAAACGAATGGCCGGTGGGAGGTTTTCGACGGTCCGTGAGCCGAGGAGGCGGCGACTGATCTGCCCGTAGGAGTTTCGGACGTGTTCGAGAGCGTCTGCATTGCCCGGGTCGAGGGCGAGGGCGCGATTGGCGGCTGAGATCGCACCTTCGAAGTGGCCGGCCTCGACCGCGGCCTCCGCTTCCTCGAGTGCCCGGCCAAGCGCATCGCGGACCGCAGAATCTTGCTGTCTTTCGAGGATCCGCTTCTGGAGGGCCAGGCCATCCCGATTCTGAGGATCAGCGGCCAGCACAGGTTGCAAGCGATCGAGGGCCTCGGCAAGACGCCCGGCGTCGTGCAGCTCGCGGGCCTGGCTCAAATCGGAGGCGATCGCCACCTGCCGTGCCTCGGCGTCCTCCTCCGCCTGGATTCCCGCCAGGAGCCCGGCCCGAGCTCGATCAAAGAGCCGTTGGGCCTCAGTGCTCGGGCGGATCTCGAGTGCTTGCCGGAAGAGGCTCGAGGCTTCAGCGAAATTTCCTGCGTCGAGGAGGGATCTGCCGCGGCTGACGAACTCCGCCGACCGGGTCGCGTCGGATCGTTCGCGTTCCAAGCGGACGACCTCGGTCCGCAGCACTTCCATTTTTGCGACCGCGTCCGGATTCTCGGGGTCGACGGCCAGGCCCTCGCCGAGCGCCTCCATCGCCTCGGGCAGCCGTCCCTGTCGTTCAAGGATCTCGGCGTCACGGAGGCTCTCACGCACGATCTGCGTGATGCGTTCCTCCTCGACCTCTGCTGCCGCTGCGCGAGCTTCGAGGGCCAGGCTGCGGTAGCGCTCGAGTTCGGCGAGATCGGACGCCGACCCCTGGATAGCGCCCAGCTGCTCCTCGGTCTGAAACGCCTGCAACGCCGCTTCGACTTGCCCGAGGTGGTAGTAGGCGATGCCGAGCTTGAGATACGGGAAGTAGGCGACCACCTTCATCCCGTAGGACCGCACCCGCGCGCCGGAGTCACCCTTGCGCTCCAGCGCCTGCTGCAGCTCCTCGATGGCCCGTTCCCAGTTGTCGTTGTCGAGCGCCGTCTCCGCCCTCGCATAGTGCTCGTACCAGTAGTCCGCCCAGGCGAGTGGAGTGGTTGCGAGAATAGCGACGATGAGCACAGCGACGAGTCGTAACGGTCGTGCGGTGCGGTTCGTGGGTCTCACCTTTGCTCCGTGGTGAGTGTAACGCGTTCAGGTAGAGTGATGTCCATGGCAAATGGAATACGGACCCTGGAAGTGGACGGCGTGGCCCTCGAGCTGAAGGTGGTGCGAAAGCGGGTAAAAAATATCAACGCCCGACTGCACGGAAAGACCTTGTCGGTGAGCGCGCCGCATCGGGTTTCTGTGCGGGAGCTCGACGAGACAATTTTAGAGCTGGCTCGAACGCTGGTTCGGCGGTCCCGCGCGGACACCCTCAACTCGGACGGTGGCGCCGAGGCGATCGCACGAAAGATGGCCGCCCGCTTTCCAGAACCTCCCCAGATCGCCGAGGTTCGTTTCGTCACCAACCAGACGACCCAGTGGGGCAGTTACAGTCCTCAGACCGGGATCGTCCGGCTCAACGCCGCCCTCCGACAGATGCCACCCTGGGTGCTCGAGGCGGTGGTCGCGCATGAGCTGGCGCACACCTTTCACCTCGATCACTCGCCGGCCTTCTGGGAGCTGGTGCGCTCGGTGTGCTCGAAGACGGATCGTGCCCGCGCCTTCCTCGAAGGTGTGAGCTGGTTGGCGGCTGCGTGGGACGATCTTCCTCCGGTTGAGCGTGCACAGCTGACCGGCAGAGATCGGGAATGACTCAGCGTGAGCCGGGGCTTTGGATGAGCCCGGTAATCTCAGCAGCCTTCGTTTCAAGATTTCTTCCTTGCTCTCTCCCCGACTAATGAGCCCCCGGGGAACGGATCTTCTGGGCCACGCCGCTAGTCAGTTGCAGCCTGAAGATTCGAAGCCAGCTTCCGAAACAGGCTGGCGGCCGCCAGGAGCCCAATTCCAACCAGGATCGACGCGGCGGCGATCAGCCACACCAGGATCTGTGGTTGGAGGATGATTGCCAACCCCCCGAGCACGAACAAAAGCCCGGGGATCATCGCCAGCAGCACGAACCCGCGTTTTCCAGAGGCCTTCTTGAACATCGCGGACATGGGACAGGACTCCATCGGGTTCTCTCCCTCGGACGTCTTGTTCATCATCTCTGCGCAGACTGAACGTCTGTCGGTGACTTGATCTTCACTGTCAGCACACATCACTCGCCTCCCTCAGGTCCATTACATCGGACCTCGTTTCATCGCTCCATCGAAAGATCGAATTCCATCCTCGGCAGACCGAGGTCTGCCAAGGATGGGTGACTGTAGGCGCTCACGAGCAACAGCCTGAGCCTTTCTCGTCGGACGATGATTCTTCGCCCTCACCGGTCGATGATTCTGAACACGCATCCCTCAGTCGGGCCATCATCGATTCGCAGCAACTCGGCACACCCGCTCCACCCGCTTCACTCTCCGCTTCTCCATTCCCGGTGGTTTTAGGGCCGCACGCCTTCATCATTCGAGACATCATCGGGCCGCAGCAGTCGGGCATCGCGAATTCAGCCGTGCCTTCCGCCGCTTCTTGGGTGCGATTCCGGTTTTGCTCGTTCATGATTCTTCCCCTTTCGTTTCTCGCGCCGTTCTGTAAAGGCGCTTTCGATGGCGTAGACGGATTCTTGCGGGAAAGGGATACATGAGCTTCGCGTTTTGACATCGATGTTGGTCGTCTGGTGGTATGCTCAATTGAGCAAAGCCTGTGTGAGAGTGGAGACAAGAACTCGGTGAGCGAGCCACCGCTGCGGATTGCGGGCCTGCGGGACTCTCGCACGGTGCGGGAACCGGGGAGGAAACCGTGACCCAGTCCATCGCCGAATCCCTATCGTTCGAAGGTGTGGCGCAGGAACTGTCGAACCCCCTTCGACGGTACCTCGAGCGGCTGACTGGCAACCATGCAACCGCGGAAGACCTTCTGCAGGAAACGATGGTGAAGATTGCGCGTGGCCTCCCGGGATTCGAGGGTCGCTCGAGCGTCAAGACCTGGGCCTTCTCCATCGCCACCCGGGTGGCGACCGATCACTTCCGGCGGCCCGAGTTCAAGGCGAAGATCGTGGACGTTGATGAGACAACGAACCTTCCGGTCTCAGATTCGGAAATCGAGGGTCAACTCGTCGTGGAAGAGATGACTGACTGCGTACGCGGTGTCATCGATGGCCTGCCCGGAGACTATCGCACCGCCCTCGTCCTGCACGATCTCGAAGGGCTCACCGCGGCGCAGGTGGCTGATATTGCGGGCTGTTCGCTGGCCAACGCCAAGATCCGAATCCACCGGGCGCGCCGTCGCCTCAAGCAGGCTCTGGAGAACGAATGTACGTTCTATCGCGACGAAGACAACGTGTTTCGTTGCGACCGCAATCAATGAATTAATGGTGGCCATCGCTCGCGACTGAGCCTCAACCGATCCGAATTGTATCCCTCGTGAATTCCGACCCGTCTACAGAATCAGAAGCCGTAGGGCGATGACAGGCGAAAAGAACTGAAAGGGGGATCGAGCGATGGATACGAACGACTCCACCCAGAGTGAGCGGGATTACGGTGTGACCACCAGAGCATGGGCCAAGTTGTGCCACAGCTGCGGGATTTGTCCGTATGCAGCCAAGAATCCAGGCTCGACTTTCGAGCGGGTCATGCGTTGGCACCGGACATGGTGCCCCGGCTGGAATTCACATACCAAGGTGTATGGCCTGAAGCCGCTTGGATAATGCCACCGGCTGGAATCGCGCCGGTCCCACGGCATTACCTCTCAGGGAGGGTCTCCATCCCGTTGGCGCGGGCGGCGGCGGTCATGACCTCCTCGAGGTCCTTGCACACGTCATCGCCGATACGACTCGGGGTGAATTCGCCGATAATTCGATCGACCTCCCCAGCCGCGTTCTCGCCGAGAGTTGCGGCCCCCTCCTCCAACCACCGCGCCCGGCTCATACGGTCGATGACGGGGCCGGGGAAGGTGAGCTCCGAACGCACGTGACGGCGGGTGTGATCGGCGATCATCAGGTGCTTCTCGGCCAATAGCTCTTCGAAAAGAGCCCGTGACGGGAAGTCCTCACGCGGCTCGATGCCGGCCGTGAGGCGGTCCGTCATGAGGCAGATTTCGTGGTCCACCACCAGCTTCTCCAGGCTCTGACAGCTTTCGAAATCGAGCATGCCGGGGCCAGAGACGTTGTCGAGCCCGGTCAGCGCGGCCAGGGTCGCACCGATGCCGGTCTCGAGCCCGGCCTGGGCGTCGAGGGCCTTGGAGTCCGACAGCGAGATGTAGCCCTGGGTCGGCAGCCCGAGGCGTTGCCCGATCTCGGCCGCCGCACAGGTCAGCATCGTGGTTTCGATCGCGCCCATCGGGGTCGTCTCGTAGCGCAGGTCGAAGATCGCCGGGGAGCCGCCAAAGAGCAGCGGGGTGCCAGGCTGGACAAGCTGGGCGATGACCACACCCGAGAGGACCTCGGCGGTGTGCTGGATCAGGGTGCCGACGAGGGTCACCGGCGCCATGAAGCCGGTCAGGGGCACCGGAATGATCTCGACCGGGATGCGGAGGCGGGCGCAGTCCATCAAATTTTGGCTGCCCTCGTCGGTCCACCGCAGTGGCGCGGTGGGACAACAGGTGAGCATTGACACCGGTCGTGCGGCCAGCTCATCGGCGGAGCCGCGTACCGCCAACAGCAGATCGCGAATGACCGTAAAGCCCTCGATCGTGAAAGCGCCGGTGACCGCCGGTTTTTCGCAGTGCAGCAATCCGAGGAAAAGCCGGTAGCTGTCAGAGATGGCCTCGGGCACATCGGAGCTCACCAGCGCCGTGCTCTGGGCGTCGTACCTTGGCAGTCCACTCACCAACTTGGCGAGGGCCACCAGATCGCTGGTGACGGCGGAACGGATTTCACCCGACGAACGGTCGAGGATGTTGATCGCCGCCGAACCCGGCGTGAAGTGGGTCCGATTGCCCTCGAAGCGGTGGGTCTCCTCACCGAGCACGTCATAGAGAGAGAAGGACAGCGGTGCGGTGTCGAGCGCCGCCTCAACCATGGTGTCGCTGATTCGCACCCGGCCGTCGTCGCCGTCCACACCGGCGCCGTGATCGGCGAGGAAGCTCCTCGTTTCATCATCGGCGATGTCGACCCCGACCTCGGCGAGCACGGTCTTTGCCTCGGTGATGATCCGATCGGCCAGGTCCCCGTCGAGCTGTTGGAATTGCGGCCTCATTGAAACCCTCCGAATTGCGGTCTTTTACGGGCATTGATCTAACGACTCTCGACACACTCCCGCACCGTGATCGCAGCCGCAAGCGCGGCGGCGCCGGTGCGGCCGCTGACGATCGGACTCTCCTCGCCGCGGCAGGCGGCAATGAATGCCTCGAGCTCGGCCTTGAGCGGCTCGTCTTTTTGGACCTCGACCAGGCGCGGGGCAATCTCGACCCCGGTTGGGTTTCGAACGAGCTGGGCCGAGGACACGCTCTGCTCGGCGTAATCGATCGAGAAGTAGGACTCGCGGGCAAAAAGGCGGAGCTTGCGGATCCGCTCGGCCGACACACGGCTGGCGGTGAGGTTGGCCACCAGGCCGCACGGGAACTCGACCCAGGCATGGCACAGGTCGACCTTGTCGGTGAGGACCGGCACCCCAACAGCCCGGATCTCGGACGGCGTCTCTCCGGCCACCGCGAGCGTGATCTGGAGATCATGGATCATAAGGTCGAGGATCACATCGACGTCGATCGAACGCGCGGTGAACGGGGACAGACGTTGCGACTCGAGATAGCGAACGCCGTCAGCCAGGCCGAGGGCCGCCTGCACCGCCGGGTTGTGATACTCCACGTGGCCCACGGCGAGCACTTTTGAAGCTTCATCGGCAAGCCCGATCAGCTCCTCGGCCTCGGCAACCGTGGCAGTGATGGGCTTTTCGACCAGCACGTTGCAGCCCGCTTCCAGCAAGGCGCCGGCGACCTCGCGATGGCTGACCGTGGGGGTGGCGACGACCACGGCATCCGCGACCCCCGCGGCCTCGACGGACTCGAGCGCCGGTACCCCATGCTCGGCGGTGATCTCGGCGAGACGCTCGCGATCCGTGTCGTAGGCCCCGATGCAAAGGACCCCCTCCATCCCCGCGAGGATGCGAACGTGGTGGCGGCCGAGGTGGCCGGTTCCGACGACTGCAGCAGTGATATCGGTGTCCGTCATGAAGCGCAGGATAATACCGTTGCCGCGGGAGTACAATTCTTTGGCGGTTCTGACCGCGTAAAGGGAGTGAACATGCTTGACGTAAAAAAACTCTTGCTCGACGTTTTCGATCCCCAGCCGGGAGAGGTCGTGACCTTTGCGGTCGATCTGCCCCGGGACGATGTGCCGGATCACGAGGGATGGTCGGCGCGACGGTTGATGGCCGAAAGGTGGCGAGGCGCGATGGCCGAGCTTGCTTCCGAGCGGGACTTCAGCGTGCGCCCGATTCTCACTTTTGAAGCCTCCGGCGCCAACAACGCCGATCTACCGGCGAAGGGACGGCTAGGCGACGATGATGTGGATCTGCTGGATGCTCTCAAGGCGTCGACCCTGGTCAT
>Ga0255055_10001564_pt1 | contig 16583 bp, 17 predicted proteins | sample JV7_2_27_MG_FD_188633 | JGI IMG/M metagenome (GOLD analysis project Ga0255055, IMG submission 188633) | Seawater microbial communities from Jervis Inlet, British Columbia, Canada - JV7_2_27 | ecosystem: Environmental > Aquatic > Marine > Inlet | place: Canada: British Columbia | collected... | reverse complement strand
GGGATCGGTCATGAGTGTGCGAGCGATCTCGACCATGCGCCGCTGCCCGCCGGACAGCTCTCCGGCCTTCTGCTTGCGTTTCTCTAATAGAGCCGGGAAGCGTTCGTAATTCTCCTCGACTTTCCGCTTAACGCGGTTCTTGTCTTTGCGGAAAGTCCACCCGCCCAGTACGAGGTTTTCCTCTACAGACATGAGGGGGAAAATCCCCGTCTGTTGTGGGATGTACGAGAGCCCCCGGCTGACAAGCTTGTGCGTCGGTTCTCCAACCACGTCCTCCCCCTCAAGCAGGATTTGGCCCCCGTTGGGTTTCAAGAATCCATATATGGCCTTCAAAAAGGTCGATTTTCCGACACCATTGGCGCCAAGGACACAAGTGATCTTGTTGGTCTGAGCCTGGATGCTAATGCCCTGCAGAATGTTGAGGTCCTTGTAGTAGCCGACGTAGAGGTCTTTGACCTCCAGCATGTACCCGTTATCCATCCCCCAGCTCCTCGGTTTCTTCCTCTTCCTCTTCATCTTCCTCGCCCAGATAAGCCTCGATGACCGCCGGATCCTGCTTAACCACCGCTGGATCGCCGTCGGCGATAACCTCGCCGAAGTTTAGAACCACAAGGCGTTCGCTGAGCGTGAAGATCGATTCCATGTCGTGGCTTATCAGAAGGATGGCTTTGCCATCTGCGCGCACTCTTCGAATGTATTCGTAAATGGTTTCCTGCAGCTTTGGGTGCACACCTGCGAAAGGCTCGTCCAGGATGATGAAGTCGGGCTTCATCATCAGAAGCCGGCCGAGCTCCAGCAGCTTTTGCTGGCCACCCGATAGACTGCCGCCCTCATCGTTGGCGAGGTGCTCGATGGTGAGGAACTCGAGGATCTCTAGAGCCTCCTGCGAGCGCTCGCGCCGATCGGCGGTGGGGTGGATAGCCATGGCCGGCACCAGCATGTTCTCCATCACAGTCATGCGCCGGAAGGCTCGGGTGACCTGAAAGGTGCGCCCGATGCCACGGTGAGCGATGTGGTACGGGGCCAACTTATCGATGCGCTCTCCGTTGAACCACACCGTACCGCTGGTCGGATTGTAGGCGCCGTCGATAATGTTGGTCAGCGTAGTCTTTCCGGCGCCATTCGGGCCGATCAGTCCCACAAGTTGGGGCTCGTCGATAACAAGATTCACTCCATTCAAGGCCTTCAGTCCACCGAAATTCATGTGAATGTCGCGTATCTCAAGTTCCATGGGTCAAACCAAAACCTTCTAGTGCCTAGAGTTCGGATAACGCGCGGTCACGCCGGGTCGCCCTCGCCAGGCAGCTTACGCTTCGCAACTGTTTCGGCCAACACATCTTCTCGCCGCAAGACAAATTGGAGAATCGGGTGCAGCAGGCCGTTCTGAAAGAAGCGCAGCGTTAGCATTAGAAGCAACCCAAAGACCACCAGACGCCAGTTCAGCAATGGACGCATGATTTCCAGTCCGAAGTGAATGAATATGGCGCCGAAGGCGGCCGCGATCAGGCTTTCGATTCCGCCAATCACCGCCATGGTGATCACGATGCTCATCTGCAGAATCAGAAGCACGTTGGGCGTGAGGATCTCTACATAATGGAAGTGCACCGCGCCCGCAAAACCGGCAATCATAGATGTCACGACAAAAACGAAGATCTTATAGCGCACGACGTGCACGCCGAGTGCCGCAGCGGCTTCTTCGTCCTCGCGGATGGCGCGGAAAAACAGCCCGAACCTGGATCGAACGAGGGCGTACATAATGGCCAATCCCAATACCAGCATCGCAAGGTGGATGTAGTACGGAGGAACCTTAGAAGTCGTGTTTACTAGCGGTTCCATCGGTAGCCCATCCGGTCCTTCCGTGATCTTGTGTTCCGCCATCAGTCCCAAACGCAGAATCTCGGAGAAGGCGATGGTGAACAGTGCCAGGTAGGTGCGTCGAAGTCGAAGAGTCAATGCGCCGATGATGAGGCCGAATAACCCTGCCAAGAGCGTGCCCAAGATGATGCCGGGCACCACACCAACAGCCAAGAACTGACCGAGCAGCCCAGCCGTGTATGCCCCAATCGCCATGAAGGCCATCGTTCCGAACGAGAACTGTCCGGCATATCCTGCCAGAAGAGACCAGCTTGCGGCCAGAGTGGCGTAAAACATGGCCACGATGGCTACATGGAACCAGTAAGGAGCAATTCCAAGGGCGACCATTACCACAGGGGCTAGGAAGGCAAGGATAATCAGCGCGCTCAGCGGAATCGCCACGCGCAGGTCGACGCCTCGGATGCGGGCCATTGTTCGCGAACTCACAGCTTCCTCCCGAACAGGCCCTGGGGCCGGATTAGGAGCACCAGAGCGAAGATGACCAGGCCAAAGGCGCTCTGGTACGCCAGACCGCGACTAGGGTCGGGGAAGCAGCCGGTTCCCAATGACTCCACCGCACCGAGGATCAATCCGCCCAGCAGCGCGCCCGGGATGGAGCCCATGCCACCCAGCACGATGACGACGTACGACTTGGAAGCGGCAGGGATGCCCACGTTAAAGGTCCAGGAGAAGACCTGCACCAGCACCGCGCCAGACATGCCGGCCAGCGCCGCGCCGAGCCCGAAGGCAAAGTTATTCATTCGCAGTGGGTTGATCCCGGTGACGGCCGCGGCGTCCTTGTCCTGGCTGACGGCTCTGAGACCGCGCCCGGTCCAGGTTCGCTGGATAAACCAGAGCAGGATGGCGATCAGGATCAGCGCGATAGCAGCCGCCACCACGCGGGTCTGGAAGACTCTTATGACTCCAAATAATGGCTTGATGGCCAAATCGACGAAGCGGCTTGCCTTGAACGGGAACGGGCCGATGATGGCGAGGGAGAGGTATTGCAGGAAGAAAGCGAATCCAAATGTGACCAGGATTGCATATTCGCCGGTTCGCTGTACTTTCCCTTGATGCATGGGGCGCAGGAAGAGCCGTTCGAAAATGGCTCCGATGACAAAGGTGGCAAGTCCCGCGGAGAGGATGGCGAGAATTGGATTCAGTCCCTCGAACGCATCGAGAAGGAAGAAGGCTACGAAACCCCCGATCATGTACAGCTCGCCGTGAGAGAAATTCACAATGCCCAGCACAGAAAAGATCAAGGTCAATCCAAGGGCCATGAGCGCGTAGATGATGCCCATGATGAGCCCATTGGTCAGCAGGGTTGCGAGGTAGGAGATCGATTCGATGCATTGGTCAAAAATCAGCATCGTTGCATTGCCTCCGATCTATGAGGGGCATGCAAAGGAGGGGCTGCTCCCTCCTTTGCATGTAGAGCGCGTGTACTACGGTCGGATGATCGCACCATCGCTTGTGCGATAGGTGGCGGGCCAAATGACCTCGAGGTCATCCGAGTGCTGTCCTGCTTCCGTGTACTGTAGGAACAGCAACGGCACTTCAGGCCACTGGTGCCACATGAAGGCCGGTACGCCTGCATCTTCAGGTGTATTACCGCTTCCGTAGGGGAAGGTGTAGGTACCTGCAGCACCCACAAAGTCGGTAGCTTCCAGAGCCGCGATAATCGCATCTGGATCGAGCGATCCAGCGCGATTGATGGCGTCCGCCATGATGTGCAGCGAGTCATAGGCCTCGAAGGCATATGCTTCTGGGAAGCGGCCCATGCGTGCACGGTAGGCTTCGGCAAAGGCCAGCCCGGTCTCGGTCGCGGAAGATGCCCACGGTCCGATGCGGGGGACGACGGCAAAGGCGCCGTCCGGGACGTTCTGCCAGAACTCATCGTGGTTGAGCGCCACTTGATTGGCAACCACGATCGTCTTGGATATATCGATGCCACCTTCATAGAGCTGCTGCTGAAGGTTGTAGGATGTCTCACCGGTCACCTTGATCAAGATGGCGTCCGGGACCGTGTCCAGCGCATTGATACGCGTCACGACGGAACTAAAGTCCTGGGTTGGCAGATCGGCGAAGAAGGTCTCATGGGTGAGGCCATACTCCGGGAACCACAAGTCAGCCTTTTCGACTTGGCCGGTGCCGTAGCCAGTATTCTCGGCCACGATCACGACGAACATTTCGCCGTCGCCGTTGAAGTCACCAACTTCCGACAGCCACTTTCCGTCCATCTGGGCCGTGAAAGTTGAGGTGGGGGCGATGCGGAAGACCTCTGGATATCCCACGCCGGTGATATCGTCGTTGTAGGTCTCGGCGAAGACGATCGGGACGTGATACTTGTTGGCCACTTCCTTCATCGTGAGGCCAACTGCGCTGTGGTACTCGCCCACGATTGCCGTAACACAGTCCTGTGTGATCAGACGCTCCATTACTGCCGTGCCTCGCTCCGGCAGGCCTTCCGTGTCATTCAGGATCATGTTGAGGGGCTTGCCGAGCACGCCACCGGCTTCATTGATCTCGTCTTCCGCGATGCGGAAGGCCGCCTGCATTACCAGGCCGCCGGTGACAGAACCGGGGGCGGAGAGTGGTGCGGTGGCGCCGATTTGGATCGTCTCGACGTCGGCGAGGTCGGTCGGTGCACATCGACCGGGGACGGTGGTGACTTCCACTTCCACAGTTGTGGATTCGCCCTCGACCTCGACAATCTCCGTAACTACGACTTGCTCAACTATTGTTTCTGGTGTGGGGGTGGCGCAGGCTCCCGCCAGCAGCGCTACTGCGGTGATCGCGAGTGCCCACAAAATTTTTCGATGCATATTACTCCTCCTCTTAATTCGGATAAGCTTCGGATCTTGCAGTGCAAACGTCTTTACATAGACTCCCTCCATCTCCCTCATTCGAGATTCGCGTTAGCCGACGGAGAACTCGAGCCGCCCGTCGGCTACGATCACGCGCTCGTCAAGCACTACAGTCGGTCGATACATCACCATATCGATGTGAACCGAACTCTGGATTTCGCCACCATAAAACAAGTTGTCGCCAAGCGCAGCATGGACGTTTCCACGCGCCTTCTTTTCCTCCTGGAAGTGACCATTTCTACGGGACAGCGGGTTCAAGCCGATGCCAAATTCAGCCAGGTTATCGGCGTTCGCCACCTTTTCAATCACGCCGCGTAGCCCTACCGCCTGGGTGCTGTCCCCGTCAACGCTCACGATCTTCCCGCGCTCGACTCGAAGCGACACAGGGTGGACCGGCATTCCAAAGTGCGCCATGGGGCCATCGATCACCAAAATCCCTTCCGCCGACCCCGTCGAAGGCATCTGTGAAACCTCGCCGTCGGAGAACGCAGCTTCCTGGCCTGGCTCTGTGGCAAAGCCGCATTCCACGATCACATCTTCGCCTTCGATACTGGCTTTAATGTCGGTACCCGAGGGCGTGGTGATATGAATGTGCTTGGCGGATCGCCAGTTTTCGGCCAGCTGCTGACCTTCCTTATGAAGAGCGTCGTAGTCCGCGCGTGCGCCGCCGCGTGTGAAGTTATCGACGTCGCGCATCACCATCGACATCCCGCGCAGCTTACGCTCGTCATAGAGTTCCTTGACCGCCCGGGAGTACGTAGGTGCGCCGGAGGCACCGGTCAACCCGATCAGGCAATCGGCGTGCTGCAGCCCGGCCTCGACCACCGGGCCGAGCTCATTCTTGCGGCTAAGCTCGCGAGTTGGCATCGTTAGGACGGTAAATTCGCCGCCCACACTCTCCACCACTCCTGCAAGTGCATAGGCCATGGCCATTTCAGAATGTGGGTCGCAAACGATTGCCACCTGTTCACCGGGTGCCACCGCCAGCAGTCGGCGCACGATCAAATCTGCCGACCGGGTAAGGTCGATGCTGGTAGCGTCCAAGCCCTAAGCCTCGCCTTTCATCAAATCACGGCCTCGGCACGAAGGTTTTCGATATCCGATGGGCTGCAGCCTAATTCGCTGAGCAGCACACTCTCGGTATCTTCCCCCAGAGTAGGCGGTGCCTTATGAACGCGGGCTGGTGTGCGGGATAGCTTCGGAACTGGACCCAATTGTTGGATCACTCCTAGACTGGAGTGCTCGATCTCCTGAACCATCTCGCGCGCAAGCACTTGCGGATCGTTTAGCACCGTCGGGATATCGTTCACCGGCCCGACTGGAATCCGGTGCTCGAGCAACAGCTCGATCCATTCGCCGGCCGTGTGCTGGCGGAAAACGTTCTGGAGCTCCGGCACAAGCGTATCGCGATGCTCGACCCGGTCCGCATTCGTTCGATACCGGGTATCCTCGCCAAGGTCTGTTCGGCCCACCGCCGTGCAGAGTCTGAGAAATTGTGCGTCAGTGCCAACTGCGACTGCCAGGTAGCCGTTGGAAGTGGAAAAGGTCTCGTAAGGCACGATGTTGGGGTGGGCGTTGCCATATCGTTTTGGCGGGGCTCCAGTCGCAAAGTAATTGTGAGCTACGTTGGCCAACCATCCCACCTGGGTATCGAATAAGGCGATATCGATGTGCTGGCCCTCACCGGTTTCCTTTCGATGGTAAAGCGCCGCAAGAATGGCGCTGGTTGCATGCAGACCGGCAGTGATATCGACGATAGCCACTCCGACTTTAGATGGAGGGCCATCTTCCGGGCCGGTGATGGATAGGATGCCCCCCTGCGCCTGGATCATGGAGTCATACCCCGAGCGTTCGCTATAAGGACCGTTCTTGCCGTACCCTGTGATGCTGCAATAGATCAAAGATGAGTGTTCGGCCGTCAGCTTCTCGTAGTCCAAACCCAGCTTTGCGGTCGTACCCGGGCGAAAGTTCTCCACCAGAATATCCGCGGAGGCGATCAGCTCATGCACAAGCCGTTGACCTTCCTTGTGTTTGAGATTCAGCGTCATGCTTTTCTTGTTGCGATTGGTGCTGAGAAAGTAGGCGCTCTCTTCGCCGACCCAGGGAGGCCCCCACTGCCGGGTACCGTCTCCGGATCCGGGCTGCTCTATTTTGATGACTTCCGCCCCAAGATCTCCGAGCATCATCGTGCAGTACGGCCCGGCCAACACCCGAGTGAAATCGATCACCCGGATTCCGTCCAGCGCCCCAGCACTCATCGCGCGTCTCCAGAGGTGTTTCCGTCCATGAAACCAAGCGACTGGGAAATCTCGGACGACGTCGTAGAAAGGAGGGGGACAAACTCCTGCTTCAAGCGACTGCGCGAGATGGTCTCGGTCGATCCACTGATGTTGATGGCAGCCACCACCTGTCCGTGTTCACCCCAGATTGGTGCGGCCACCGCCCTGAGGCCGACTGCTAGCTCCTGATTGTTGATGGCGTAGCCCTTGCGGCGCACCTTTGCCAGATCGGCTGCCAACGAATCGATCTCAACGATCGTATTCCCGGTGCACGCGGCGAGTTCTGCCCCATTGAGTCGGGTCTTAAGCTGATCCTCTGGGAGGTAGGCCAACATGGCCTTCCCCATAGACGTGCAATGCGCAGGCAAACGCGAACCCATTCCTAAGACGACGCCTACGATCTGACGATTGCGAATGCGGTCGACATAGACGATCTCCAGGCCGTCCAACACGGCGAGGCTGACGGTCTCGCCAGTCTCCTTTGAGAGTTGCTCGAGATATGGTCTCGCAGACTGGCGGATGTCCATGCTGCGAAGGGCTGAGAAGCCCAATTGCAGCACCTTTAAGGAAGGACGATAGCGCTTGGTTTCGGGATCTCGCCGGAGGTAGCCGGCCCCTTCGAGGGTCGAGGCAATTCGAAGCGAGGTGGTCATGTTGATATCGGCCGACCTCGATATCTCGGTGAGCGTCAGCTCCGAGGTGTCGTTGCTAAACAACGACAGAACGCTGAGTCCACGCTCGAGAGTCTCAATGGAATATCGCGACATTTATGTGATTTCAGCCCGGCTTTTACTGAGGGAAATCGATTTTCTCTGGCTGAAAGTATCCTAATGGATGAGTCTTAGTGCGTCAATGGGAGCGGGAACTTTTAAGGAATGTGCCTTCAGCGCCTCAATGCTCGAACTACAAACCGAATTGAATCAACAGGTATATCTCGCGTTAGTGAGCGACCAGCTGCGACGAACATCCCTCGACGAAATGATTCTCGCCAAGGTCCGGCTTCTGGTTCAGTGGCCGCGCGAGGTCCTAAAGGTCTTCCATTTTCAACGAAGTTGTAATGTCTACACAGTTCCAAATCGTGCGCGCCACGGGGCAGAATTTGGCGTGGTGCTTGTGTGCGCGCTCGGCGGCTTCGTGTTTCTCCGGGTCTAACGTCAGGGTGTATTTCACGTGAATGCGCTTGACCACGAGAATCTTCTCATCTAGCTCGATTTCACCGGTGGCTTCAGCTATCAGCCGGCCATCGCCGGCGGGGATATCGCGCGCCTCCAGCGCGCCTCCGAGGGTGCCAGTCAGTCAACCTGCACCTGCTGCCACGAGGTAATCGAGGGTGGTGGAATGGGCGGGATGAACTCTAGGTTCATGCTTGTAGTACTCGGCAATCTCAGAATGGGTTGAGAGGTAGATCGGCTCCTTCTCTACCGGCATGTGAACCCGCCGGTAGGGCCCCTTGATTCGCTCTACCTGGATCTTGGATCGATAAACGACTTCGTCGGACATAAGACCCCCACACTATTACAGGTGCAATCGGGAGGATGCAGACCCTCATATTTGGTCGTCTAGCCCTTGACTGCCCCCATTGTCAATCCGGCCACTAAACGACTCAGGAACAAGCTATACACAATTCCAACCGGGATCGCCACGATTACGGCCGCGGCCATCAGCGACTGCCAGAAGAAAACGTCTCCGCGGATGAGCTCAACCGGTACGCCCACGCTAATCGTGCGTTGGGCGGAGGCAGTGACGAAGGTCAGCGCATAGATAAATTCATGAAGTGTGAGCGTGAAGGTGAAGACGATAACTGCGATGATTCCGGAAACTGAAAGCGGCAGCACGACTCGAACGAATGCTGAGAAGCGGCTGTAGCCGTCGACCATGGCTGCCTCCTCCAGATCGCGCGGTATCGAACCGAAGAAGCCCGCGAGTAGCCAGGTAGAGAAAGGAATGGTGATGGTGGGGTAGGTAACCACCAGCGACCAAAGGCTGTTGTTGAGATGCAAAGCCACAACGATCCGAAAGAGTGGGATGAAAAGCAGAATCGGCGGCACAAGGTAGATCAAGAACATTCCGATGCTGGCACGCTCGCCCCAGCGCCCTGCGAGCCGCGCCAAACTGTATCCGGCGGGGACGGCGAGCAGCAGCGTAATGATCACAACCACCGCACCCACGAACAACGAATTACGAATGAACCCCAGGTAGTTAGTGTTGAAAAAGAGAAAATCTAGGTTGTCTAAGGTGGGAGGCTCATTGAAAAAGAACGGATTGTTTTGAGCCCGGTAGAGATCACGGTCGGTTTTGAAGGCGGTGATGATCATCCACAGAAACGGCGCCGCAAAGAAAAAGCAAAAGGCAACAACTGCGGTGTACAATCCCGCCCGCTTAATCCGGGCTCTGGCCACCTAGTTAACCTCGATCCTGCGAACGGTACGAAGGATTAAAACTGCGGCCACTAGGAGAACCGGAGCGAAAAACAACGCGATTGCCGCTCCTTCTGCCAGCGCACCTCCCTCAAGCCCCTTGTTATACGACCACATAGAAAGAACCTGCGTATAGTAAATTGGCCCGCCCCGCGTCAGTACGAATACAACCACCAGGTCAGTGAAGATCAAGATGAAGCCGAAGAGTGACGCAATGGCCATGATGGGCGTAATAAGCGGAAGCTTGATCTGAAGATGGGTTCGCAGCCCACTCGCGCCGTCTACCTGAGCCTGATCAATCAGTTCCTGATCGATTGAAGTAAGACCAGCGAGCAAGATCACCGCAGATAACGGGGTTAAACGCCATACGTGCACTAAGATCACCGATCCCATCGCAAGAAACTCGCGTCCGAGGTAGTTGAGATGAAGTCCTGGCCCCAGGAGCGTGTCCGGACCGAGCAGACCGACCTGTACCAACACATAGTCAATTGGGCTGAATTTTGAATCCAGCAACCAGAGCCAGCCTAACGTTCCCAGGGCGATCGGTGTAGCCCAAGGAAGGATGACCAGAATTCTAGCTAACCACTTGCCGTGGAAATCCTGAGTGAAAATCACGGCCAGGATGTTGGCCAGCACAAGAATGATCAGCAGCGCCACAATCGTGAACACGACCGTGTCAACGACCGCGCGCTGAAATTGCGGGGTTCGGATAACCCTCCGAAAATTCTCCAAGCCGACAAAATCCAGGCTGGTGTCTCCGACCGTCACATCCGACAGACTGAAGGCGATCGATATGACAAGGGGTAGACCAACAAGAGCCAGGATGAAAATCACGGCCGGCGCTAGCATCAATGCGCCAAGCACGCGTTCGTTATCGGAGAGAATACTGAAACGAGGAGGTTTTACTGTCTCTACGCTCACTGCGCGTCCGGGGCGATGATGCGCCCGGTTTCTTTGTCGAAGTAGCGTAGGTGCGCGGGGTTGATCGCAAACTCTCTTTGATCTCCAGTCGAGGCCGAGAAAAGCAACGTGGATGCGATCTTAGCCACCACATGTGTGCCATCGTCGACCGAACCGTACACCAACGTGTCTGCACCTAGATTTTCCACTCGATCGACGGTAACGATATACCTCGTTGTGCCCTCCCTGATCTTGGCTCCGTCAACAGGAAGCATATGCTCGGGTCGAAAACCAATCGTGTGCTCCGCCCCCTCAAGCAGATTCATGCCCGGCGATCCTAAAAATGTCGCAACAAACGTGTCCGCGGATTCACCGTAGATCTCGGCCGGAGTTCCGACCTGCCTGACCTTCCCGGCGAGCATGACCGCGATACGATCACCGAGGCCCATGGCCTCAACTTGATCGTGGGTTACGAATATGGTCGTAATTCCGAGCCGACGTTGAAATCGCTGCAGTTCGTCACGAGCAGAAGCGCGCAGCTTGGCGTCCAGGTTAGATAGGGGTTCATCGAGCAGCAGTACGCTAGGTTCCTTCACCATGGCCCTGGCCAACGCCACGCGCTGGCGCTCTCCACCGGAGAGCTGACGCGGCTTTCGGTCTAGCAGCGATTCGATTCCCAGCGCTCCTGCAGCGTGCCGAACTTTTTTATCGATCTCTTCCTTCTCTAGGCCACCCTGGGCTTTGAGAGGAAAGGCGATGTTCCGATACACCGTCATGTGCGGATAAAGTGCGTAGCTCTGGAAGACCATGGCGATGTGCCGTGCACGGGGAGGCAGCTTGGTCACCTGCTGCCCGCCAATCATGATTTCGCCATCGGAAGGGATTTCGAGGCCGGCAATCATGCGCATCAGCGTGGTCTTGCCGCAACCGGAGGGTCCCAGGATGACTAGCATCTCGCCCTCCTGGATGGAGAGGTCGACTCCATCGACGGCTTTCACATCCCCGAACTGCTTCTTGAGAGCTAGAATTTCTACGAAAGTTGTCATTGGATAATGAAAGCCCGCCGGATTGGATTCCGGCGGGCCTCAAGGCGAACAGCACTGTGATGAAACAACGTTACTTTCGCGCCTGTGCGCCTACGATACTCTCTAACCTACGGCGCAGTCGGGACTGGCTTCGCCGCCGACCAGGCCCTCAGCTCGCCACTTCTCGAAGATATCTTCGATCTGGGCGTGCGCTTCACAGACCGCCTCTGCAGCGCTCAGCTCACCCAATGCAGCCTTACCCATCATGGTGGGGATGATGCTGGCGCCGAAAACCTCACCGGTGGCAGGGTTGGCCGGACCAGGGAAGCCGAGGTATACGGTCCAATTGATCGCGTCGGCCAGTAGAGCCAGTTTATCCTGTGGCCGCGAGCCAAACGGATCCTTGTCCACCCAACCTTGCAGTTGTGGCACCGTGCTCGGGAAGGCCGGGAAGTTGTACAGCTCACTGTTAAACACGATCTGATTGGAGTTGGCGGCGTGGTGGAGCAAGAAGGCCTTGGCAGCCTCCAGTTCGGCCCCCTCCACGTAGTCGGGAATGACATAGATACCCCAGACGTGGGCCGAGGCAGCTTGATCGCCGCGCGGTCCAACAAGCGCTGGTCCGAAGCCTATGTTGTCGGCCGCTGCCGGATCGATCTTCTGCAAGCTGCGATAGGCGGAGATCGAATTGAGAATGTAAGAGAGCTCGCCCGCGATCAGCCCCTGGTTGTTGGAGGCCGGCACCCACGAAAAGACTTCCTCGGTCATAGCCGCATTGTAGAGCTCAGTCATAAACTCGACCGCTTCAACCACCTCCGGCGAGTCGATCACGACGTTTTCATCCTCGTCCTGAATTGCACCCCCGAAGGACCAGATCATTGCTCGGGCGGCCATGCGCGAGTCGAGCTCGGGCGCTAGTCCAATGCCCAGCGGCACGCCGGTGGCATCCTTGATGGCCTTGCCGCCTTCCAGCAGGTCACGCCAAGTCTCGGGGCCATTTGGATAGCCCGCGTCGGCCCACAATGCCGAGTCGTAATCGGCAGGGTCGGGAATCCAGGAGTGGCAGAAGCCATACCACTTGTCGACGGCAGGCAAGTATGAGCTGTTGGCACAACTGGCGGCTTGTTCGCCCCAGAGCGCCTGAGCCTGCTCGTTCACATCGGTCAGGTCATGAAGACCATTTACAAAGGCAGAAGGAGCAAAAAGCACCTCAACCAATGTAGGTCCTTCGCCTGCGTCAATCGCTGCAACCAGAGTAGAAGTGGTCGTGGGGATATCCACGTGATCAACGCTCACCTCAACCCCATTCGCTTCGCCCCAGTCCTCGAGGAACGGATCGAACCAGATGTCGTACTGTGGAACAAAATGGCTCCATTGCACGATATGCATGGAGGTACCTTCAGGGAACTCGGGGACTACCACATCGACCGGCACTGTTACTTGTACCGGAACCTCGACTTCGACGGGAACTTCGACCGTGACCTGTACCTCCTGAACCTCTGGTTCAGCAGGTTGACAGGCACCCAACAGCAAAGCCATCAGGGCTAGGGACCCGAATAGGTACCAAATATTACGCTTGGACATGAACTTCCTCCTTTGGCGTCAGATGCAGGTGGTGAAGGGGAATCAAAGTCTAATGCAGTCACTGGGCTCCGTCAATTGAAAACACGCATATTTGGAAAATCTGATTTGACGCTTGGCAGCCGAGCACTCATAATTATTGTGTTCGGACCAGCTTTCAACTGGAGGAAGATTCTATGGATCTGCAAGTGAAAGACCAAGTAGCGTTAGTCGGCGCAGCTTCGCGGGGTCTAGGAAAATCGGCCGCGATGGCACTCGCACGGGAGGGCGCACGCATTGCCATCTGTGCGCGGAGCGAGACCATCGAGACTACAGCGGAGGAGATCCGATCCGAGACGGGCGCGGAAGTTGTAGCAGGTCGCGCAGATCTCACCAAGCGAGATCAGGTCGATGCGTTTGTCAAGCAAGCCATGGATCACTTCGGCCAGATCGACATCTTGATCGTCAACAGTGGTGGGCCGCCGCCGGGAGACTTTATGGATCTCACGATCGAAAATTGGGAGTCTGGCGTTCAGACTACCATCATGAGCACGCTTTATCTGTGCTACGCAGCCATCCCTCACATGCTGGAACGCGGTTCGGGCAGCATCGTTGCTACGCAGTCGTATACCGTCAAGCAACCGGCCAGTCGGTTGATCACCTCCAACTCATTGCGTATGGCCGTGATTGGTCTGATGAAATCGCTGGCCAATGAGCTCGGGCCGCACGGAATCCGGGTCAATACGATCAACCCGACTTTCACCTGGACTGACAGAGTTGAGCAATTAATGAACGACGCGGCCGAGGCCAACCAGACTTCGTTGGAAGAAGAAATCCGGAAGCGAACTGCGGAGATTCCATTGGGAAGGATGGGCGAACTTGACGAGTTCGGGAAGACCGTCGCCTGGCTGGCCTCTCCCGCAGCCAGCTTCATCCATGGACATGCCTTGATGTTCGACGGCGGCGGTGTTTCCGCACCGCTGTAGGCCGTGCGCTTTGGCTTACTGCCGTCCTTATTGCTCTGCGGTAGAATCGCCCCGCAATGTCAACTGTAATTCCTGACGTGGACATCCAGGAAATCCCGAAACGCCCGGGCCGACGGCCCGAGTGGATCAAAGTGCGCGCCCCGAGCGGACAGAGTTACGAGCGGGTGCTCGATACGATGCGGTCGAAGCGACTGCATACGGTGTGCGAAGAGGCCCGTTGCCCTAACCTGGGCGAGTGTTGGGGGGCAGGCACTGCGACATTCTTGCTCATGGGGGACACCTGCACGCGCTCCTGCGGTTTTTGCGACATTAGGACCGGCCGCCCGGAGACGCTGGATTGGCTGGAACCGGAACGGGTGGCACGGGCCGTTATGGATATGGACCTGCGCCACGCCGTGATTACCAGCGTCAACCGAGACGAGCGCCCAGATGGCGGCGCACCGATCTTTGCCATGGTCATCCGCAGAATCCGGCAACTGCAGCCAGGCTGCTCGATCGAGGTGCTTATTCCCGATTTCAAGGGATCGCGAGCAGCGCTGGCAATTGTCATGGAAGCGCGGCCAGAGATCCTGAATCACAACGTCGAGACCGTGCGACGGTTGTTCAAGAAAGTGCAGCCGCAGGATCAATACGATTGGGCAGAGGCAACGCTGCGCAATGCCCGATCGCTCGATCCGGATGTGCTGACCAAGTCCGGAATCATGGTTGGGCTAGGCGAGACGGTGGAAGAAGTCAAGGAAACCATGCGCGACCTGCGCGACTGGGGAGTTGATATCCTCACCATCGGGCAATACCTGCAGCCCACGCTCAAACATCTCCCCATTGAACGCTACTATCGACCAGAGGAGTTTGTTGAGCTAAAGGATTTCGGGATGAAAATCGGGTTCCAGTGGGTTGAGAGCGGCCCGCTGGTGCGCTCCTCGTACCACGCCGAAAAGCAGGTGCAAGCGCTTTCAAAGGTGCACCGCGAGTTGTACGAAACCAACTAGTACTGAAATTGTCCGGATAAACAGGCGCCCGCGGCAGCGGGCGTTTTTGTTGCGCTCACATGCGCTACCTCCGCACTACCTCGCGGGAGGAAGCCAATCTGATAACGCAGCGTGACACGCTTCGCAGGCCAATTTGAGTTCAGAGTCGATCACAAAACCCTGGTTGGCGAGGGTGTCCAGCGTGTGCGCTTTGTGGCACATCCCGCAGCTACCGCCTGCGTCTGGCTCGCGGGAGAGCCATTCGGCGGCATATTCGTGGAAATGGTAGTGAGAGCTGGTGACGCCGCCTTCAGTCCGTGCGTAGACACCTAGCGAACTGGGAGCGTCGTGGCACTTCGTGCAGCCAACCTCCCCAACCGGGTTGTTGCTAATCGCTGGCTGTGCATAGTTGCCTGAGATATAGGCCGCCAAATCCGAGGCTCCTTGTCGCAGGGAAACCGAGCGACCAAAGAGGCCCTCCCCGCTGTGGCAATCGATGCAACGCACTTCGGCCGGGGTGTGAACGGAAGCCAGATCGGTGGGGTCCGACAGGCTACGCGAGACGTATTCAACTTCAGGTTCGGTGTGGCAGGCCGAGCAGAATGGATCGTGCCCTTCAAGCGCCGTCGCAGCACCTAATACCACTCCGGGAAGCATGAGGATCAACAGGAAACCAACCAGTACCCATCCGAGTCTCATCATCTCTGATATTCTCTCTAAATTACTGCCAAAGTGTGATGGGCGTTTCGGGGGAAGGTGCAAACCATATAGAAAGATTCCGCTGGCAGCATCCGCCAGCTCAATTGAGCTCGCTTGACAGGACGCGATAACGGCGGGTATCCTGAATTCAAGGCTGGCAATGAAGGTGAGGGGCCATGAATGGTAACGGACAGGTCATAGTCGCAGGACTATTTCTAGTTACAAGCATCGCAGTTGCGATGTTCGCAGTTGGAATGTTCGAATTCCCCACGTACGAGCCGGAAGCTATGCCCATCGAGCTGCTTCAAATTGAGGGAGGCGAGGCCATTTTCAGTCCCGCTCCCATCGAATTGCTCGAAGTAAATGCCAATGCCGTCCCCTTCAATCTTGCCCCGATCGAGCTTTTGCTCCGGCAGACTGAAAGCGGAGAGCAAGGACTGACCCCGGAACAGATCTATCATGGGATATCAACACAGGCTCTCGCACAGGCCAAGGCCATAAGCGAGGCAAAGGCAATTGCGCACCCAGGAGCGTGTTCAGGACGTTATTAGCGGACACTGCCCAAGCAAGCAACGACACACCGCCCCTTTCGGGGCGGTTTTCCTATCCGGTGGTTTGCATCGTTGAGCGGAAAAAATTTTGGGCTGCGCAAAAACTGAGGGCTGCTGAGAATGGCACTCACAACAGATTGCGATCTCAGGATTGGCCGATGACCGTAACCTTTGATTCTCGGATTTCGAGGTAAATTACGATCCCATTGTTGGTTTCATCCGATTCTTGAATGAGATTGAAAGGATCGGCTATGGACATCAATGCATAGGTACCATCTTCCAGCCCGGTGATATCAATCGTCTGTCCAGGTAAATAGTATTGATACACGTCTGTCCAACCCACGGACAGTCCCTGGCGGACCGGCGAGCAGCTGGTGAACCCGGCCCGGTCAATCTGTTCGGCCTCCGCGCTTCGGTGGATGTCCCTCAAGCAATAACTGACTTTCCCGCTGGTGGCAACCACCTGATCCAATGTCC
>Ga0255055_10001563_pt1 | contig 16586 bp, 45 predicted proteins | sample JV7_2_27_MG_FD_188633 | JGI IMG/M metagenome (GOLD analysis project Ga0255055, IMG submission 188633) | Seawater microbial communities from Jervis Inlet, British Columbia, Canada - JV7_2_27 | ecosystem: Environmental > Aquatic > Marine > Inlet | place: Canada: British Columbia | collected... | reverse complement strand
TGTGACTGTGATCCACGGGCTCAGTCCGAGCCGATTGCGAGAGGAAGAGATCAGGTACGCCTACGAGAAGGTGCTAAAGGCTGACCACGGGTTCTTTGCGAACAAGGTGGAGTGATGGGAATACGAAATATGCTGACGCAAACTGACTACGAGAGAATCCTGCGCGAAGAACTCGGGACGGATGAGCGCATCGAGAAGTTCAACGAGATATGGACGGGACGCGACCTCGATGTGACCGACTGTGGTTGGGCCGATACGCCGGAAGATAATGTCTTCACCCGGACTCGACAGCGGATGTCCCACACGTTCGGCAAGCAGAAGGTCGAGAAAATTCTGTCGCGCTTCAGGGCGCTATTGGGTGACTGAGGGAGTATGACTACGACTGAGGGAGCCATGAAATACGTCTGGTCGGAGTGCGATGAGCGGTACGGCAGTGATGAGTTCGATAGCAGGGAAGAGGCTCTTGCTGCTGCTCGTGAGGAAGAGCCCGGAGCAACCATCTGGACCGGCGTGGTTGTGAAGCTCAAGCTGGCGGATGGGTTTCCGCGTCACGTCGAATACTGCTTTTGGGATACGCTCGAAGAGCAGTTCTTCGAGGAAGTCGGTGAGTGCGGTGAGCTACGACCCAAGCCATCGGAAGAGGCGTGGGAAGACCTGCGCCGTAGGCTGAACGAATGGGCGGACGCTCACGACCTGCATCCCAAATTCTTCAGGGTCGATGACATCGTTCGCCATGAACCGGAGAGTGATTGATGGACATCGGGATCAAAATTTTCCTGACCGCAGGGTTCGTGTTTATGGCCTGCGTGGTGACGTGCGGCGGCATCTTGATGGCGGGGTTTACCGCGAAGCCGAAGGCGCAGAACAAGCTCGCGAATGTCGGAGTCGGCTTCGCGGCAGTCGGGGTCACGTCATTCCTCGTGGGGATCGTCGGCCTCTTGATTTGGGTGTGGTGATATGAGCAAGCTCACCGAATACATCGACCGGAAGACTTACTGGCTCCGCGTGTGGTGTCGCAAGCACTTCAGGGTCGAGGTTGATATGAAGGCTTGGGGCATCGGGATCGCGTGGCTGTGGGACGCCTCGTGGACGAAGGGCATCGGGATCATCCTCGGGCCGTTCGAGATTCACATAGGGAGAGTTCGATGACGAAGCTACTTGATTGGATCGAACGCAACGCGGTCTGGATTTTCCTCGCGATGATCGTGGTTGAACTCGGGATCATCGCGGTCGCGTGGGTCTACGCAGGTGTGGTGTGGGCTGCGATGGTCGGTGCTGCGTTCATCCTCTTCTTCCTCGCGGCGAGGACGGGACGATGAAGTGGCACCTGATACGCTGGATCGGAGTCGGCATCGATGAGGCGGGGCTCCTGTGCGTGAAGCTCGTGGTCGATGAGGGCACTGAAATTTCGGCCCGAGGCGAGACGTTGAGCAGGGCGTTCACCTGTGCGCTCGATAAGTTGGAGCCTGCGGTCAGACAGAACGAGCTTGAGCCCCCGACTATGCTTCCGTGGGAGAGGCTTGCGAGTGATAAGATGAAGTCGAAGTGTGATGAGCTTGACCGCCTCGCGATGGAAGGCCCACCTGAAGAACACAGTGCGCTCTTGCGAGAGATCGAAGCTGAGTTCGATGAGGCGAGTAGACAGGCTCTTCATAAACATCTTGATGAGAAGACGATCAGGTTCATCGATCAAGCGACCACGGATCGCAAGCCGGGTCACTGCGGTAAGTGCGGCGAGCCCTCTGATCCTGAAGGCAAGTACCCTCACGGGCGCGTCCTGTGCGACAAGTGCATGAAAATTCTCGGACAAGAGATGAGAGGTCCAACCGATGCCTAAGAAGCTGTGGGTCTTCCTGCGTGAGTTGATCGAGATACTTGGTCACGGCACCGAGGATGAGAAGGTGGGGCTCGTGGATGTGGGCGTTCCATTCATCCTGACGTGCGGCAGTGTCGTGTGCGATGCGGCGCTGGTTGATCTCGCTCGGGCGATGCGCTACGCGCTCTGCCAAGCGTATGAAGAAGGCCGCACTGACGCTGCCCGAGAAGCGGCGCGAGGCAAGCCCTCGATTGCTCAGGTGGACAAGTGGATGGGTCTTGAGCAGGGAGACAGATCGGATTGATGAAAGTCAGACTCGCAACCACACCGAACGCGATTAGCTGCTACCGCACGGTCGCGCCTGTCCACCTGATTATCGATGGCGAGGGCGCGACCTTGTGCGGGAAAATTCCGTCTGAGGTTTGGGAAATTTCAGAGCCGTTTGATCCCGAGCGCATCACGCTGGTCAAGGGAACAGGCTGTGTCAAGTGCGTCGGCGCAGCGAGTCGGGTATTGGTGGAATGAAGCACGAGAGGAAGCTGAAGGTCGAGGTATTCACCATCCCTGTCGGTGAGATGATTCCTTCGAGCCCCGAGGCTGAGGAAGAGTTGGTCAAGGCCATCTCGCAGGAGATCGCGAAAGAGATCGATGAACATATTCTCAATCACCTGACGATTAAGCAAGGGAAGTGCCCGCGTTGCGGCATCGAGCCCGAGGTCGGGAAGGCGATGGCGCTGGACGGCAAGTTGTTCTTCTGCACGGAATGTCAGGCAACTCTGTGCGGCCATCAGGTCTACAAGAGATCGAAGACAGAAGAATATTTTCATAGTCGGTGGGAGAAAACTGTCGGTGGGAAGATGCGATCCGGTGGGTGCGGTCCTGCGTGTGAGATAGTCGAGCAGGTTGTCCAGCCGTGTGCCTGCGGTAAGGCTGCGCATATCGTGACGAAGGAAGAAGCAGAGACAACGAAGCTCTATTGCTCAGAGTGTGAACCGAAAGGAGCAGGATGATGGCTCGCGAGATAGTATCTAAGGATGAGTTCACCGAGAAGCTGAAAGGGATGTTGCCGAGGGTAATACTCAAGAAGGACCGGATCGACATTGCCTTCCATGACGGGGCTGATCCCAAGCGACATCAGTGGTGCCGCTACTCAGGACCGGGCCGGGGCGACTGCCACCATTTCATCGGTGTGCCGGAGAATTTGAACGAGGATACCTGTGACACCTACGGCATCCCGCACGGCTGGTGCGACTACTGCTGGGCCTCGTATCGTCGCGACCAAGCAGTGTCGGACATGGTGGCTGCTCGCGGTGAGATCGACCGACTCGGGGAGTTCATCAAGGAGTTCTTCAAGGATGAGCCAGAGCTTCAGGAGTCCGGTTTCAAGATCATCGACTGCGCGATCATGCTCCTGACGAAGTTGAAGACCGCAGGCAAGCGTGCGCTCGACAGCATGGAGCGCAGACTTGATGTGCTCGAAGCGAAGGCAGCCGAGGAAGACGAATGAACATTCTGAACATTCTATTCTATACCTTGATGTCGGTTGGCTGGCTTGGCTTTGGCTACTTCTTCGCACGTTGCCGAAGGATGAGGCACGACTACGACATTGGGTACGATGCAGCTTGTCAGATGCACAAGAGGCTGTGGGTTGAGATTGGGTCGATGCTCACCGATGAGCAGAAGCGATACATCGAACTCAATCAGGAAGCGATAGTCTCGCAGGTGAGCGTCCCTGATGAGCCCGATCAGGGTTGACCCTCTTGAACGCTGCGACCGCTGTGGTCTTGAGCACCCGGTTGCCGACGACCTGTTGCGTTGCACGACTTGCCAAGCTGTCCTGTGCTATGCGCAGATCGAGCACATGGAGCGAGATTTAGAAACTTGGAAATCCGACGATGGCACGGTTCATCACGTAGCGGGCTATGAGACTTGGAAGCACGCCGTCTTCGTTGACGGCGAGAGGCTGCTGTGTGGACCTCTTGAAAAGCTGCTGCTAGGAGTGAACGATGGCTAAAGTGAACATGGGAGAAGTCATCCCGAGTGAAGACAGCATTGAGGTCAGGCTGACGATACCGAGGAAGATAATGGGCATGACGCCTGAACCCGCGAAGCTGCTCGTGTTCTTCGATGAGCTTGTGATCGAAGCGAGGAAGACGCTGGCCGAGCACTTGGAGAAGGGTACGAGTGGATAGGTGCGAGCGATGTGGTCTTGAGCACGAGCAACTGTTAGACCTCTACATCTGTACGGACTGCGGTGTGATTCTCTGCGTGGCTCAGGTGCATAAGGACCATACCGCAGCGCAGGATGGTATCTGGTTTCACAAGCGGTTCGGAGAGAAGCCAAAATTCAAGTACAACTGCGGACCTGTTTACCTGCGGAGCATCACGGGGAAGGTCGTAGTCGATGGTAGTAGCTAGACGCTGCCCGATATGCGGCGGGATGTACTCGGACCATGAGCGGTGTACGTGCTTGAACATGAGCGGGATGTCGCAAACAGTAGCCGAACCACCGCCCGCCCCTGTCATCCTTCCGGCCTGCTCCGAATGCAAAGGCGCGGGCAACGTCATCAAAGTCACCGGGATGTTCTATAGGAAGAAGAGGGAACGTATCGTCTGCTCCGAGTGCGGTGGCTCGGGCCGGGCGAAGCGGTGCGAGCGATGCGGGATTGAACATGGGCATGGCAAGCTCTTCAAGTGTGCCGACTGCGGTGCGGTGCTCTGCGAGAATCAGGCTGTTGAGAGCAAAGTTGTTAAGAGCAAGTACCTGTGGCACGAGCGGGTGGGCCGGAGCGGTGGCCTGTGTGGCCCGCTGACCGAGATGACCGATGAAGACCTGCGATAAGTGCGGGAAGGCCATCGGGCTCATGCCGCACCTGTTGTGCTACGACCCTGATCTCCTGAAGAAAATGCAGTCGAGGTACGCGGGCAAAATTTTCTTCCTCGACCACAGGTGCAATCGGTGTGGCTTGATGGTCAACGGGCCAGCGAAGCTCTACAGTTGTAGTGTCTGCAATGCGATCCTGTGCGAGCATCAGATCGAAGACTACGGGGGAACTCCGTTTCACTGGCGGTACAATCTGGTAGATGGGAAGATGGTCGAACTCTCCTGTGTGGGAGAACTCAAAGAGGTCGTGATGACGGAGATTGAGAACGCACTCAACGGACTGCTAAAGATGAAGGCGACGAAATGAGTATCGTACTGAAGCTAATGAGCACGGTCTTCATCGTGCAGGTGATGGCTGTCGGGATGTACCTAGCGATGACCCGGCAGGCGAGAGTCAACGCGAGTAAGCCGGGAACACGCGAGCGGTTCTTGTGGCACGCCGAGGTCTACCGAAAGCTCACGGTCGCTCTCGTGTGGCCGATGACCGCGCTGTTGATTCTTCACGTTTGGACGTGGTGATGGCGAACTGAACTCGAACCGGAGAGAGCAAGATGATGACTCAAGAACAGGCGATACTGCTTGACCTGTGGGACAAGATACGGGGAGAGCCCGAGCCACCTGAAGCGGAGTTCACGGCTGAGGAAGGGCTCAAGATGTACCTCAAAGAGAATGCCCTGATCGATGAGGAAGGTAACCCGCTGCCCGAGCCCGAGACGAAGTTCGTCAACCTCGATGGAACCGGATCGGTGTTGACGTGGGACGTTCCCCGCGTACTTCAAATGTACGCCAAAGAGAACAACGAGGCGGTCGAGTATCTGCTCGCGATGTTGAACATGGTGCTTCAGATGTACCTGCTGTCGGTGAGTGTGGGGAACGGCGAGCAAGGAAGGGACCTGTTGGCGCACACGGATCGGTGGCTCAAGGCTCAAGATCGTCCCGACCTTTTCGATGACGACGATGAGGACGATGAATGAGTGACCTCGTATCTCTGCTGCACGCGATCAGAGCCGCGTACCCGGACCACACGTTCAGGGAAACGTGGCTCCACAGACGCCGCCTCGACATCTTCATTGATGATAGGTACGCGACTATCTGGTGGAGCGAGGAATGTGAGAACGAGAAGATGAGTTCGCGTGAAGAGTTCGAGCGGATGATCGTGGAAGAGGTCGGAGCAATCATCAGAGTCAGGAAGGAGCACGACGATGCCGATGTTTGAAGAGAACACCGATGGGAAAATTCGGATGCCTCGATGGGTCTGGTATATGTTCTGCTTTCTGGTCGGTGCTTTCGGGTCACTCTACATGAAGCTCGATGACATCCACGAAGAGCAGGTCAAGCTGCTCGCCGTCTTCGATACTGTCTTCGTGGTCGATACCGTGATGGTGGAAGTCGATACAACGTGGGTGGCTGATGATGAAGTTCAGTGAGAAGGTCGCGAAAATCGTTCAGGAGTGCAGGGAGTTTGCTCGTGAGCACGGTTGGGCCGAGTACGTCTACGCGCCTTATGTCCCTCTTCAGGTGCCGGAACGTACTACGTTCAAGCCGCAAGATTTCCTTACGGAGACAGCGGACGAGTGGAGAAAGAAAATGGAGACGATGAAGATCGAGGACCGGAGCGAGCTAAGGATTCTCGCTGACGCCATCTGCAATGTGATGCGCGAGGGCGATACTCAGTCTCACAACTGCTACCTCGGGATCGAGGGCGACAACGGTGTGGCCTGCGAGAAGTGTCAGCGGATTGCGGTCAAGGTTGCGATGGAGCAGGAGAGGATTAGGGCGGGGCTCAGGAAGATGGACGCCTCGCTCGGGCGGGAGCCAATGCCTGAGTACATCGACATCGTTTTCGATGGCCCGCCCGGTCCAGAGGCACCGCGCTTCGTTGAGGTAGAGAATAGAGAAGGCGCGAGCATCGAGGTAGGCGAGTGGGTCCCGAGGCCCGGTGGACATTGGGCGCTTCGCATAGCAGGACTGAACGACTGACTGCGTTACATAGAGTAGCGAAAGGAGAGATCGATGGAGAACAAGTACACCGTGGTTTGCGAGGCGAAAGGTAGCCAAGCGTCCGAGAGTTCAGATACGTTCGAGGAAGTGAACGTGACCGAGGCCAAGCGGACGGTCAAGAAGCGGAACTTCGGGGAAGTGCAGGTGCAGATCGACCGCTTCATGTCTTACTACGCAGGGCGGGGGATGACCGAGTTCTGGATCACGGTCGAGATGGAAGACTGTGATGAGGCCGAGCAGGAGAGAGATAGTGCTGAGGCGTAGCGGCCAAAGACTGATCTGCCTCTGGCGGGGGAAGTGCGACGACATCCTGACCGGGCCGGATGAGTACGGGCGGCACTACTGGCACTGCACACGATGCGGCAAGGTCACGTTCGCGTTCGGGAGTCACTTCATAATCGACCTACGCGACATCCTGCTCGACACCCAGCAGGACGAAGAGGAAGGACTGAGTTGGTGACAAAGGCTGAGGAACGTGCGATAAGGGAGAGCGGTCGTATTCCCTGCCTGCGCTGCAACGGTACTCGCTGCGAGCGCAAGCGACCAAACCAACCGAGGGAAGCGTGCCGATGGTGCGAAGGCACAGGCGTAGACCCCCTCGGAAAAGTGCCTGTCCAATGAGCGGTGGGCTCGGAAATTTTGATCCTGAGCAGCGGAAGAAGCAGGATGAAATCTCTCGCTCATTGAACAATCGTGGTCGCTTTCCTCAGTGCTTCGGGCGTCATCAGGAGCGAGCGAAACCGAATTGTGATATTTGTGTCTACGAGTATGCCTGCACGAAGGAGTCGTGGGCCGAGCGCATGAAGAAGAAGAACGATCCCTTCACGCAGGAAAATCTTGAAGACCTACGCTGCGAGCGGTGTGGCCTGTGGCATGAGCCCGAGGCGCTGTGGAAGTGCGAACGCTGCGGAGCCGTGGTCTGCGATGCCGTCCTCGTACACACGACCGGCCAGACCAGCTTCGCTGATGGCTCCGTATCGGATGAGTATCCCGTGGCGTATCACGAAGCCTTGAAGTCTGACGTGACCTTCAAGATCGCCGTGCATGGCGAGGCGATGAGGGTCTGTGGACCTGTCCATGAGGTCGTTGGCGAATGAGAAAATTCCGAGAGGCGCTACACGAGTTCTTCCTGCCTGACTGCGATGACGCAAGCTGGCGATGCCGGGATTGCGGCAAGCATACCTGCGAGGGCTCGAAGGACAGGGGCACGCTCTTCATGGGCCTGTGCATCAAGTGCGCCACGAAGCATTGGAATGAGCAGGTGGCCGAGGCGCTGAAGCCGAAGCCGCTCGACGCGCCGCACACCGTTCAATTCTTCCTCGACTACAAACAGAGAGAAAGCTGATGTGGACCTTACGTGATTTGATTGACACTGCAAACCACACTCGGAAGGAGATCGATGGTCAGTGGGTTCCGGCGCGACCGCTGCCCGGACCCTTCTGGTGGACAGTGAAGGATGCGTGGGCTGTGCTTACAGGGAAGGCGGATGCCGTCCGTTGGCCGATGGGGCAGTAGAGATTCCCGACCTGACGCATCGACGGCTGACTCAGGAGATGCGTAGGAAGAAGGGCTTGCCTCTCTGCGACAGGTGCGGGCAACATCACGATGACCTCGGGCGGTTCAGGTGCAAGCGATGCGGAGCGGTCTGTTGTCGGGTGCAGGCTTCGTTCCGCTTCCTTGAAGATGGGTTGTGGCACATGAGATGGGATCGTGATGCAGGAGCGTTCTACTCGTGTGGACCGTGTAAGAGGATCGACCCGAGCAAACTAGGGAGCTACAAGATATGATGCCTGAGTGGTTGGATTGGCCTACGGTCATCGGGGTCTGGTTCTTCACGCTCCTGCTCGGCCTCGCCATCGGGGTCAAGATAGGTGATTGGCTCAACGCGACTCCCGACCTCACCGAATGGGCGATCAAGCAGAACGAGATTTTCCTCAAGTCACTCGGCCAACAAAGCGAAGAAATTTCGTGGCCCTCAGCAGGGGAGAAGGAAGATGAGGTTCGTCCTACTGACTCTGGATAAGGCAACGCCAGCCGGGAACCTGTATCCCAAAGAGGAAATGCTGGCCGCGATCTCTCGATTGAAGAAGCCGCTCATGGTGTACCTCGGAGAGAACACCCTGCGCAACATAGCAGGCACGGCTGACCTCGCGATCTTCGAGGACCTGCTGGTTGCTGAAGTGGATTGGCTGGAAACTCCGAAGGGCAGGATGGCGAAAGAAGTCTGTGAGTCGCCGGGTGATGTGCGTCTCGCTCTTGCTGGATTCTGCAACTTCGAGGAACGAGACGGAGTGAAGGCGGTTCTGTCGGGCTACGAGTTCTCGCATTTGAGCATGGTCAGGAGTGATGATGACTGAAATACTGGTGGCTGTTAGAGGCGAGACGCTGACCGATCTGGAAATCTTCAAAGCTCTCTTGAGAAAAGCGGGGGAGCAGTTCGAGGTCAGCGAAGAGTACGCGCCCGAAATTCGGCTCAACATTCAGGATTACGAACGGGACCTCGATGGGGATGTCCTTTTGGGGATGAACATTGTTCTGCTCTTCCATGAGGACGGAACCTTCTTCGAGGCGTTCGTTGGGAGAGAGCCTTTTGGAGCAGAGTTCGGCTGCGACGAAGGAGAAGATTGATGGACATGACCGGATACCTGTGCCCTGAGTTGTGCGGCTCGACCATTCACCTGTTGAGCACGACCAATGAGTTGAGGTATTACTGCCCCAAGTGCGACAAGAGGTTCGCCACCTACGCCGATGCCGACATGAAGTGCGGGTGCGTGACGTGGGAACGATGCGTCTGCACGAAGCGGAGCGGAGCCCTGTACTCTGACCCGCCAGTGTGCGCGGACTGCCGGAAAGTTTTGCCGGGTATCAAGTGCATTCGCCATCGAGCGCCACCAGCGGGAACAGCGGGCGACACCGTGACCTGTCCGTACTGCGGCATGATCTACTACGCTGCCGCCTTCGATGAAGGGCCGTTCAAATGTCTCTGCGGGAATCACATCGACTTGGCCGATTGCAATGCAGCCAGTGAAGATTAAGCCGCCGAAAATTCTGACTGTCGCGGTCGCCCTCGACGCGGTGATGGTGGTCAACCCCTGCCTGTGCGCCGCCGAGGCGAAGGTCGGTTACGTTCAGGTACTTGAAAAGCAAGGCTGGTGCGACCTTTGCCGTGATGTTCACGACTACAACTTCTGCCCGTGGGATGTGCTCGAAGCAAAAGCGAGGATGACCGATGGAGAGTAAGACGCTGAAGCAGATCGCGGATGAGATCAGGGAGTGGAGAAAAGAGAAGGGCTTCTACACGCCGCCGTCGATCTCACCTAGCAGGTTCACCGGGATCACGCACGGCGATGCCATGCTGGCGAAGCTGATGCTGGTGGTCACTGAAATTTCTGAGGCCGCTGAGGCCGTCCGTCACGACAACATGGAAAACTTCATCGAAGAGCTTGCGGACGCGACGATCAGGATACTCGACATCACGGCTGAGTTGGGGATCGACTTGGAGCAGGCCATCGAGGACAAGATGAAGATCAACCGTGCTCGCGCTCACCGGCACGGGAAGCAGACAACGCTATGAAGACGGATGAATCGGAGTTCGTGCTTCGATGCTCGGAATGCGGGAAGGTTGTGCCATCGGAAGAGACGCTTCTTGATGTCTCTCCTTGTTGGAACCTGCAACCTATCGCTGACAAGCGCCGATTCCATCGAGTCGGTGACCGACTGTGCGGACCTGTACCCGTGGTAAGAAAGGAAGGCGATGTATGATGACGAAGGAGATTACCACCACGCTACGGAACTGTGCTCGCTGCGGGAGTGGTCACGGGTTGACATTCCAGCCTTTCAAGCAATTTGTGATCGACTCGGAAAGCGGAGAGGTACGCTACACGCATTGGGCGATGTGTCCTCTGAGCGATGAGCCGATCCTGATGCGCGTGGTGGACGAACCGGAGTAGCCAGTGGAGCGATGCGATAGGTGGCGATGCGCTAGGTGCGGTGAAGAGCACGAACTGCTCGATTTTGAATGGCAGTGCTCGAACTGTCACGCCCGTCTCTGTCTCAAACAGATCAGCGAGATGAGGCCGTGGAAGGAGCCGGTGGGAGCCGGTCAGCGTCAGGTCCATCTCTATCACGAAATTTTCTCACGCGAGTTCGATCACACTAATCCCGATCCGCTGCGCAAGATAATGTGTGGCCCGTCTACCAACCGATACCCACTCAAGCGGATGATGGGCCTGAATCGAAGCACGAGAGGACCGAAGAAAGAGGACGACCAGCAGCCGAACTCGCTGGACCTCATGCGCTCGATGCACCGAAGACCACCGACAGGGTGAGAACTGATGACTGAAGAGAGATTCGAGAAGCTAGTGGACTCGGTTCAGCGTTTGGCTAACGCGGTCGAGACGATCACAGCCGAGATCAAAGACTTAGGACATCGGGTGAGCGTGATCGAGGAAAATTGGGGCTCTTGGGTTGAGCACCTTCAGGAACTTCGTGATCGAGGGAAACGATGAGATGATGAAGAGAATGGTCGTAGGCTTCATGTTCGTTGGAGAGCAGGTCGTGCTCATTCAGAAGAACAGACCGGAGTGGCAGAAGGGACTCTTCAATGGCGTGAGCGGTCACGTCGAGCCAAACGAATCTGCGCTCGATGCGATGGTCCGTGAGTTCGAGGAAGAGGCAGGCGTGAAAACTGAACCGAGGGAATGGGATGACTTCGCTGTGATCGAGGGTGGAGAAGGGAACACCGCCGTCCACTTCTTCAGTGCCAGTAGAGACACCTGCGCCATCAGGACGATGACAGATGAATCGGTGGGATTCTATAGCTACGATCCCTTCCCTGTGCCCGTAGTCTCGGACCTGAAGTGGCTGGTCCCGCTGGCGAGAGTGAGCCGGTGGTATCTGCGCCTGCCGATCAAGGTAGTGAGCATACGTTCAGAGCCCAAAATTTGACCCCTGACAAAAATTGGTCCGCAAGGGTCCGGTAATTTTGCGCACCTGCGCAAATTTACGCGATATTGACCGTGTGGCGCAGTCCTTTCTAGTAGAGTTTAATCGGGCGTAGCCATCTCCTCAAATTCAGCAACAGCAAATATTCCCTCACAAAATTCATCACAACGGGCCGTGGCCCTGTGGAGAGAGTACGATGCCGTCCAAGACCGAACAGCATCCCGATGCGATTGTGCGTGGAGTGATCGAGGCATCCAACTTTGCGCTGAGTGCTGACGAGGCGCGTGAGTTGATCGCTGCCGCTGTCGCGACCTACAACAAGGGCGGCAAGAGCGGCGTGTTCCGTCAGGTGAAGATCGCTGCCGAGAGGGCGGGCCTTGAGCCCGAGGACTACGATGACGCGGCAAGCTGGCTTCAGCAGAATGTCGGGAGCTTCAACCTCGCCCGGTTCGGTAGGGAGAGTAAGAGGCACGAGCAGCAGCGCATCGGTAACGTCTTCGTCTTCAAGAGCGGCGAAGAGATGGTTGACCATGCTCGAAGCACTCACTCTGCGAAGGCGATGTACTTCAACGGTGAACTCTACGCGCTCGGTGACGTGGACGAACTGCCCGCTTCGTCTTCACCGTGGCGAGAGGTTTCCGAGCGAGAGGCGCTGACGGGCGAGCAGAGAGTGAGACACCCGAGCAGGGCCGAGCAGACCCGGATTACCGGATCGAAGATGCGGCAGTTCAGTGAGGGATACACGAAGTCGATGGCCCGGCAGAAGAGGCCGAAGCAGGAGCAGGACGACCGTGCCACACTAGAGCGTCAGTACGGTCAGGTGTGGGACACGAGCGAGCTTCAGCGAGATTTCTCGGTCGAGGGCTTCGGCGCTCCCTTTGTCGTGGTGCGCAGGAAGAGTGACGGCCAGCGTGGAAGTCTACAGTTCCAACACCAGCCGCGCTTCTACTTCGACTTCACGCCAACCGACCTGTAGGAGAGCACGATGATAAAGAGTGAGCAGCGCATCGGAGACATGATCGCCACGCTGGTAGTGTCGTTGGGACCGGACTTCCAAAACCTCACGAGCCAAGAGCAGGAAGTGCTCGCGGATGATGTCTTCGGCCTCGCTCGCGATGAGGACCTGTTCTCTGGCGAGGCTGTCGATCTCCTGATGACGCGGATCGGTGGCAAGCGGAACCTGAAGAGCTATGTCGATACGCTCATGGCCGGTGCCCGGAGACGCGGAGTCGTGTCGGGTAAGCAGCCGAGGCACCCATCGAGAGCCGAGCAGAGCGTGACGACTGGCGCACAGGTGAGGCAGTTCAACGAGGGCTACGCGCAATCGGTCAAGCGCCAGCAGGGCTCACGGCGCATGGAGCAGGGCTTCGAGGCCGGTGACCCCGGAGCCCGAAGTCAGATCGAGGAAAACACGTTCGTCATTCAGGAGATGAACAAGTGGCTCAACGACCACGACTTTCATCTCGACAAGCCGCTACCGGGTGGCGGGTTCGCGTGGATTCATCGTTACGTGCCCTCGATCTTCGTCAACCTCACGCCGACTCCCGATGGCGTTCGCGTCGAAACGGAAGACGACAGAGTGACCATCGACGGCAAGCTCAACAAGTACGAAGACGTTCTGAAGTTCATCAGCAAGGTGATGAAGTTCGAGAAGGACCGGCTGATGGACCTCGCGAGGAAGATCAGCCCGTGAGTCTCAACCCCCGCTTGCAGGACCCTCATCGGAAGATACCTGAGCCGCAGACAGGTGGCGGGTACGACCAACCGGCTAAGGGTTTCGAGCAGACACGCTCCGGTTGGAGTCTCACGACCGTAGCGCCGAAGGGACCGCCTGCGTGGATCAACGAGCGCATCGTGGTCGTCTGTGACAATATGTTCGAGGAAGACGAAGAGTACGAGTACCACGTTATCGAGTATGGTAAGTACATCGACAAGTTCAATTACGTTGATGCACTCAGAGCCGTTAATCGGTGCGGGGTCCTGATGCCGCGAGCGATTGAACTTCTGAGTTACGCTGCGGCTTGGTGTTGCGCCTCGCTCGATCATCGCGGCAACGGTGAGTTGCTTGGCGACCGATGGAACCTCGCGAGCATCATGCCCGCGAAGGAGTGGCGGAAGTTCGCTATCGGATGGAAGTGGGTCGAGACACCAATCCCTCAAGGGCGGTACGGCGCATGAGCAAGCAGACGGTAGATGAGGTCCGTAGAGCGCAGCGAGCGATGGGTCAGCCGGTTGCGAACGTGGAAGAGCAGACCGTGCCCGACTTCCTGCGCACTCAGTTGAGGCTGCTCGATACCGTGACGACTCAGGCTGAGGACAAGCTCTTCGAGGCAGTCCGTACTGGTAACGACCTTGCCCGGCAGATCGACCGCATCGAGGCGATCACCGACAACGAGAAGATCAAGACGAAGGCGCAGAAGTGGGTGAAGGATTGGGAGAAGGCCGTGGACCTCGCGAACAAGGTCAACGGGTTCTTCGTGACATCCTTCAAGGCTGCGCTCGACATCGAAGCTGCTCTCAAGCGCGACCTGATGGGGTGACAAGATGAAGCAGAAACAGGTAGTCGAGGACATTCGCAGAGCGCAGCGTGCGCTCGGCCAGCCGGTAGCGAGCCTCGAAGAGCCGAAGCAGGAGCAGCAGTTGACCACGAGCCTTGCGCACACGCACAAGGCGAAGATTAACGCAGCGATGAAGGCTATCGACAAAGCCAGCGGGGCGTGGTTCCTCAGTCCCGGTGGTGGCGATGACAAGGTGAAGACCGCGTTGCGTGACATCGAGGCCGGGATTCGGAAGGAGAAGAATCTCAGCCGTGACCAGAAGCGGATGGCCGAAGAGTTAATCAAGAAGACAGAGGAGAGGTTCAGCCGCGAGTTCTTCGACCGTTTGGCAGATGTCTACGACCAGATGGAAGATGAGATGGATCGGTTCGCTGAATCTCTTCACAACTTCGGAGCGTGAAGATGAGGATCGTAGACCAGATTGCTCTGTGGTGGATGAAGGTCGATCACGCTCGACCGCTCACGAACCTGCTTCTCACGGCGGGCTTCCACACCGCCTTCACGGCGCTGTGCGGGACCGTTGGCCTCTCGGGTCATGCGCTCTTCATGTACTGCTTCAAAGAGGGCACGCCGTTCGCTCGTGCGAAGGTCGAACGCCGTGATCCGTTCCCCGTGTCCGACAGGATGAAGGCGCGTGGCTGGACCCGAGCGTGGCGTATCGCAGACAGCATCGCAGACGTGGCCGGTCCACTGATCGTGTTCTTACTGTTCACTTTCTTCTAGGCTGATTCGACGGTCGGCCTTGCTCCCATTTCTTTCTCTTTCCATAAGGGGGCAGCAACATGAGTATCGAGCAGACGTACAAGGTCCGGTATCGTCCGGGCACAGGAGATGTAGAGTCCTCGTTGGTCACGGCGTACCGAGTCGAGGGCTGGCGAATGGACTACGCCTTCTTCGGGTTGGATCAGGAAGTCGAGCAACTGATCCCCCGCGAGGTCGTACAGAGCGTCATCAAGTGCGAGCCGAAAGACTTCGAGCCTGCCAGTGGGTATCTCGACTTCGATGCCTGCTGTGCGATCCTTCGGGATTGGCTGAAGCCGATCTCGCGCTGGTTCGATGTCGAAAAGATGTGGCGCACGTTCGAGAAGAACGAGGATGACTTCACTCCGAGAGCGCACATCGAACTCTTCACCGCAAGCAACAAGTACAGGATCACCTTCCGGCCTTCGGTCGAGCGTGATTCACCCGAGGCTGGACCCGAGGATGGTTACCTCGGCTGCACGGTCACGAGCCGTAAGGAGAGGCCGGGCGAAGATTGGAAGCGCGGCAACGACCTCGCGGACGGGGCGTTCCACTTTACAACGTGGGAGAGGATCGTAGCGGACATCGTTGGCTACGAACTTGGCACGGAGAGTCAGCCGCAGCGGACGCCACCAATCCCCACTGTCATCGGTCCTGATCCTAAAGAAGTAAGAAGGCAGGACTAACTGCGAGGCCGACCGTCGATGAAGCAGGCGTACATGGAATGGGCATTAAGGAAGGAGCCGGTCGAAGAGCAGAGCTTCCGCAAGGGTGCGAAGGTGATCGTCTCGGTTGACGACAGGCGGTGGGGTGGTCGCATCACATCGAAGTTCCCCGGAGCGTTCACGTTCAACGCAGACGATCCGGGCACTGGCGAACTCGTGGATGTAGAGATCGTGCGTTGAAGACCGCTTACCTCGAATGGGCTCTGCGTCAAGAGGCGTTCAGCCCGGACATGATCGGAAAATTCGCGAACGAGCACGAAGAGATCAGTGACCTCTTCGATAAGACGCTCGCGAGTAAGCAGCGCGGGGCTCCCGAGATGGCGATGGGGGCCATTCAGAAGCTCGACCTCGCGCAAGTCTACGGCTGGCTGTGCGAGCACGTAGGCGACCTGACTCATCGCATGGCGCAGAAGCCGACCTTCTTCGAGGGCGGTTACGAGTGGGTGAGCGAGAAGGTGAGGAAGACGGCTCGCTCGCTCAACAACTTTGCGGACGTTCGCGACCTCGTTGGGCAGATCGAGCGCAACATCGAGTACCGGAAAGAGAAGCGCCCCGGAGAGCCGGGACCGCAGACGTTCGATGAGGCCGTGGCACTGTTGCAGCCGCGAGCGAGGAAGTACGCAGACGAACATCGGAAGCTGCCGACCTACAACCGGGTTCAATTTCTCGCCAAGCGTGCAGCGGTGAGGCTCGGAGAGATCGACTTCTACGATCACGAGACGAACGTGCGCTATGTGCTCGACTTCCTCGAAGCACTCAACATAGAACTACGCGACCCCGAGAACTGGAAGCGGGTGTCGATGATCGTAGAGAACGCCCCGCGCTAACTGAACGAAGGAGAAAGTACAATGTCACTCGCCGCACTGAAGGACCTGCTCGGGATCGAGGGCAACCCGATTACGTGGATGTTGGAGCAG
>Ga0255055_10001562_pt1 | contig 16588 bp, 14 predicted proteins | sample JV7_2_27_MG_FD_188633 | JGI IMG/M metagenome (GOLD analysis project Ga0255055, IMG submission 188633) | Seawater microbial communities from Jervis Inlet, British Columbia, Canada - JV7_2_27 | ecosystem: Environmental > Aquatic > Marine > Inlet | place: Canada: British Columbia | collected... | reverse complement strand
AGTAGAAACCATGTTCACCAGCCACTGTCTTTAGCCTCATGCTAAACAGTCTCTGGTGTCCCCTGACAGCAGGTTTGAGTGGAAAAATATCGGAAGGGTTTTCTTCGAACAAATAGCAGGTAGTGCCAATACCTTTATAAGTCTAGCTTTCGTTGTTAACCCACCATCTCTATTCATCACTCGTCAAATTTAGTCAGATCTACATCTGATCCGCTTACGTAAATAAGATTATTCAACTCATCCAAGTGGGACCGGCACGACCAGTAATTTCCCAAAACCCATCAACTTTTTCTAGGATGTATGTTGTGCCGCCAGCTGCCAAATTTGCTATGTAAATACTTCCAGCCACCTGGACTGAGCTGCCTTCTTTCAGATAGATATTCCCCAATCTGATGATCGCCCCACCACGTTTCACTTCGAAACCAGATTCTTCAAATACTGCATCTTCAAACCTATCAATCCATATAATCTCTATGGATAAGTCGGTTAACATGCTGGAAATCTCACCCTGCATGGTCTCTGTAATTATATGCGTATCTGATTGTTGGCCTTCAACCGGATTCCCGGCCCTATCGTCCGTGTTCTTGATAACGTAAAGAGTGTCGGGATTAAGATTTCCCCCGAAGGTATCATCTACTGTCGCGAGCTGCCGTATTACAACAGCATAGATAGCTGTTTCATCTTGTATTGGCAAACTAGTTTGAATCTGTTGACCTGCGAACTGTGTCCCGAGAACGGTCTCCAGTGCTTTTGTTACCGCCGGGTTCTCGCCAACATACAGCACGATTATTCTACCAGCCTTATAGAAGTGGGGTGGAGCAACCCAAAAGGGTAGACTCGTCCCTATAGAACTACCGTCAAGGGAAACGAGCGCTGCCTCCGCTCCGGCTGCTGCTTGATCGCTGTATTCGAAGACCTGGACATCTTCACCATTCACCTTGAATACCTGCCCTGTGACTGAGAAGAAATCTTGGACTATTACCTGCGGTAGTGTTGGATGGTCAACTGTAGCTCCACCAGCACGGAGACTATCAACAAATTGATTATAATCCATCAAAGGTCTCACCAGTACCTGTTCTGCCTTAACTTGGGCTGGATATGATTCCATCACTGGTCCTGAAAACCATACTTCTACAGTTTGCCCGTTTTGTAATGAATCAAATGGTACCGTGTGTTGATCCTGTCCGTCATATTCGTAGATTGGTGTATTCTTCTCGATAGTTACCCAGAATTTATCTGAGGTGTTATTCGGTTGCTCAAGTTCTACAAGTATTCGTCCGTCTATAGTATCACTATCAACGACATCTATATCGGTAATAGTGCCGGTAATATCTGATTCCTCTGGGACTATAACGTCATTAGGGTCTACTCCATCGAGGTCCATTTGATTTATCATATCCCATTCGTTGTCCATTGAAGCGTATGCAATCTCTCCCTGTTCGATAGTGATGGCTACTTCATGGGGGGTAATTACTTGTGCTAGCATTCTCCCGGTACGGTCACCATATCCAGCATGTGCACTATCAAACTGGAAAATAAATGTCCATGTGAAAGGAATAGATATTGCTATATCATTGCTAAACTTCAAGGTCTCTTCTATTCCATCAAATGCAAAGGTGGGACTTTGTTTAATAAACTCTAAAGCGGTATTTCTACTATCCTCTTTGGACAGTTGCTTGAGAGTATCGATTTCAATCACAGTTCCTTCGAAGCTTACACTTCCTTCCCAGTGCCAACCGGTCTCGATATTCAAGACAACGATTTTATAGACAGTGTTTTCAGGAAGGACTATAGGATAGGAAATGGTAATCAGCCACTCGCCTGATATGAACTGTTTTGTCCCTGATCCGACAAGCTCCTCGGCAGTAGTCATATATTCCTTCCATTCAAGATCTTTGTCTGGAACATTGTCATCATACTTATCGTCTAAATATGATAATCCAGCATCTCTAGCTTCAGCAGCATTTCGAATCTCGACTGGTTGGCTTGTGCAGCCAACCAAGAGTGTTGAGACAAGTACTGCAACAGTTGATATAATAGCTATTAGGGTTGATTTCCTCTTTGACACATTAACCTCCGTGCATATGAGTATTTTCTAATATATATAACGAGATTGGCTATAATAAGTTAGTAATGATCGTAAAGAATAACAAATAATTGGGAGAGTCTTGATGAAGTATTAAAAATTGTTAGTGGCTAGATAAATTCAGGCATAAAAGTATCTCTTATTGTAAAGACAAATCCTTCTTAATTTCCTCAAATTGTTCTTTGGTTATCTCACCTTTGGCGTATCGCTCTATAGCTAAATCTATAGCGTTATTATTTGTTTTTAAACTTTCCTAGTTAGCAAATCTACTAGTCCCCCATAATATAAAGGCAATTAAACCGCCCCCAATAATAAACATCCAAATTCCACCAAACCAAGACTAACAACCTGCCCCTTCACCCAAACACCACATATCAACATCCGCTTACCTCTTCAAGGGTACGATATGTATTGAGAAGCGTATGTGATGGAAGTCGCTTTCAAAACAAAGTGGTCACAGCAGGGATTAAGCCGACAATTAAAGGTAAATGGGGATTCTACGTTCAATCGATACGGTTTGTTCGCTTGAGATTATATCTACACAAAGCACAAAATTATTTCAGGTGGAATTTGACTCTCTTGTATTTCTTCTTTTGAAAGACTAATATTACATTTGACTGCAAGGCATGTTGGGTTGCTATCCACATATTTTATTGTTTATTATATTGACAATACCAATATCTAAGATTAACCAGATTTATAAACAGCATAAAATTTCGGGAGAAGATGGACAAAAGTGACAGAGAAACAAGAAGAACCTATACCGCGAAATGAATCAGAGAATTCATTTGTTAAAGGGTTATCGCTTCATTCGTTTGCTCAGGGCGGGGGTGCTGCCCGGGTCGATACAAAAAACGGTAAAATCCTTAGGATTAAACCACTGCACTACGATGAAAAATACACCCCAGAGGAAATAGGTCAATGGCAGGTTAAGGCACGCAATAAAGTCTTCAAGTCAAAACTAAAGACACTGCCCAACCCTCACGGTCTGGCATATAAACAACGAGTGTACTCTCCTAACAGGATCAAATATCCCATTAAACGGGTCGATTGGGATCCTAATGGTGACCGGAATCCGCAGAATCGGGGTAAGAGCAAGTTCAAGAGAATATCCTGGGATGAAGCCACCGATATCATAGCCAGTGAGATAAAGAGAATACAGGCACAGTACGGGCCATATGCGATATATCTGCAGGGTGATGGGCATGGAGAATCGAAAATCGTTCACGCTTCACACGGGTGTCAAACCCAGATGTTCAAGTACCTGGGAGAAGGAGAGAAAAAGGGAGAGTATACCATGCAGGTCCGGACTCCTGACAGCTGGGAAGGATGGAAATGGGGTGCTACCCATATGTGGGGGATGTCTCCTTTCGGTACTTACGGTCCGAGTCCCAACGGTTTCAAGGACATCGCCGAAAATACGGATATGATCCTAGCCTGGGGTTGTGACTGGGAAACCACACCCTGGCAACTCGGCGGTCAGCAACTGAGTCTGTGGGCATATTTCTACGCGGAACTCGGTGTCAAGCATATATTTATCTGCCCTGACTTGAACTATTCTGCTGCGATACATGCCGATAAATGGATTCCTGTATATCCCAATACCGATGCTGCTTTGCTATTAGCGATAGCATATACATGGATAAAAGAAGGCACATATAACAAAGACTTCATCGCCACACATACACTTGGTTTCGACAAATTCAAGGCGTACGTAACCGGAGATGAAGATGGAGTCCCAAAGACGGCGGAATGGGCTTCGCCGTTATGCGGTGTCCCTGTCTGGACGATAAAAGCACTGGCGAGAGAATGGGCATCCAAAACAACAACATTCGGCAGCGGTACCGGTGGTTCGCTTTGCCGAGGTACCTATTCTACGGAACCTACCCGTATGCAGGCGGCGTGTTGTGCCATGCAGGGAATCGGCAAACCAGGCACCAGCAGGACGTCCGCCTTCAGTATGCCCCGGGCCTCGGTAATGCTTAATGCCTTCTCAGCTTACCGCGGGCTTGGAGAGAACAAGTGGCACCCTAAGCAGTTCGTCCCCAAGACCAGGATTCACGATGCAATCCTTGATGCTTCCGCTGATAAGCCCATGAAATTTTACAGCACGGGCTCACCGGTGATGCCCGTCGAAGACCAGTTCGTACAATACCAATATCCCGTGGAAGGCTGCTCCGAGATACACATGATATGGTCGGACATACCCTGCTGGATAGGTTGCTGTAACTGCGGGAACAGGATGATAGACGCGTTCAGAAGTCCCAAGATAGAGACTATAGTGATCCAACACCCGTGGCTGGAGAATGATACCCTTTATGCCGATATAATCCTGCCGATCTGTACCAAGTTCGAGTTAGATGATATCATGATCGGCACCGATTCATTCTGTCAGAGTGTCTACCCGGAAGGGAAGTGTATCGAGCCTATCGGCGAGTCCAAGAGCGACTACGAAGCAGTCGGTGAAGTAGCCAAGAAACTCGGCATATATGACGAGTATACAGAAGGCAAGACCGTCGAAGAATGGATAAGAATCGGTTATGAGGGCAGTGGCATAAAAGACTATATCAGCTGGGAAAAACTCAATGAGAAGGGATTCTATTGCGTACCGCCGGCTGAAGGCTGGGAAAACGATCCTGTCGGACGATCGGACTTCTTGAGAGACCCGGAAACGTATCCTTTGAAAACGCCTACCGGGAAAATAGAATTCGAGGCTACAGGATTATTGGAGAATTTTCCCGATGACGAAGAAAGACCGCCCGTACCTCACTGGATACCATTCGGCAAGACCCACCAGGAGAGCCGGCTGCATCCCAGGGCTGAGCAGTATCCGTTCCTCCTCGTTTCAAATCATGGTAGATGGAGAGAGCACGTTCAGCTTGATGACGTCTCCTGGTTCAGGGAAATCGAGACATGCAAGGTCAAGGGACCGGACGGGTACATGTATGAACCGGTCTGGATAAATCCGGTTGATGCTGCCTCAAGGGATTTGAAAAACAGGGACGTGGTCAAGATGTATAACGAACGTGGCATCGTCCTCGGCGGTGCCTATATAACCGAGAGAATAATGCCGGGAGTGGTATACCAGGACCACGGTGCCAGGTCCGACCCCATAACCGACCGGATTGACCGTGGTGGCAATAATAACCTTATTTCTCCCGAAAAGACCACTTCTCCAAATACCCAAGGTCAGGTTGCCAGCGGTTTCCTCGTTCAGGTTGAAAAGGTAAACCTTGAAGAAATGGATATGTGGAGGAAGCAATACCCCGAATCATTCTGGAGGGAATACGATCCGGCTTCCGGTCTCCGTTTCAACGGCTGGATTGAAGAAGATACTCAGGAGTAAACATGGTAGAACAAAAACAGACACAGGAGATAATGTCACCCGATAATACAATACAGACACTTCACCACAGGATGTCTGCTAACCGTTTCGGGCATCGAACGGTTACGGGAGTGGTGAAGAATGTCAGTTCCGACTCCAGCGTTATCGCCGAGATAAAGGCGGAGTACTATGACGAAATCGGAGTGATGATCGGCACCGAAATTGAAATCGTGAGAATATTGACACCGGGTAAAACCGCTGCTTTTGAAGTCGTTTACTCTGGAGACCGACGCTGGGATATTAATAATTATAAAATTGTATCGTTAAGCCGTATATAACACGGTTTTTGTGAACTTGTGTAATCATTCTTGTTAGGACGGGGAGAGAGGGGAGAGTCGAACTCCACCTGAAACAATTCTGTGTTTTGTTTAGTCACAGTCTGTGATAACCTTTTCCTTTTGTATATACTTGTTACACGATATCATCAGCATAGGCGTGTTTTCAACCATTACCAGCCTCATCATTCCGTTTTTGTCTTTCCCAGTATTCAAGATCCGCTAATGCTATTTGCCTGGCTGTTTCAGAATGAAAATAGTGCGCCTTATTCAAGCCCTCTTCAAGTAGTTTAAAGCGCTGTGCCTCCCGTTTTTTAGCTCGCGCTTCAGACACAGTAAATCCTTCCTTTGAAGTTCTCCACAGTTTATCCGAATCACGGACTATCCCTTCATTCTTAGAGATAAATCCTTTTCTGGTATCATGCTGAGAGATGATATCAAGAATTTCATCAGTCAACTCGGGAGGATAATTTACTTTCCGCAGGATTTTTATAGCCAGTTTAATGCTTTCAATCTGATGTTCGTACACTACGTCACGCCTGTCTTCTTCTTTGGTTCTTGGATCAAATACCATCATGCGTCGTTCTTCAGGAAGCTGACTCCAACCAACATCGTGTAATATGATGGCTGGTATAACAACATCCTCATCCCCATTTTCGAGAGTTACTAACTTACATGCATATTTCAAACTTGTTTCTGCGTGTCCGGCATCATCACGCCTATCCTGATAGGGTTGGGCAAGTTCCCAGATTTTATTGAAGATGTCTTTCATGGATTTCTTCCCTCCAGAATTAGAGTCGAACTCCACCTGAAACAATTTTGTGTTTTGTACAGTCACGTTAACTCTTCAGGTGGTACAACCCATAAAAGCAGCAACTACGGGTAGCTTCCAAAGAGCTTAAATTTTAAGGGATGTCGCTATCGATTCGATCCCCATCAACTCCCGTAGCTTTATATTCCTTAGTGGTTGATATCTCCAAGAACACGATGGGTTTAGCGCATTTCTTTACAACCAGAGGGCAATGCTTTAAGCCTGGCGGGATGGAGACGATCGCAGGGCTGGTGATGATATGTTCTTCTAATTCCTCACCCAGGCAGATGCTGATTTCCGCACCGAAATCGTTTATATTTGTCGGATCTCCCCCAAGAAAGCATAGCAATTCGTGATTATCATGGGAATGAGTGAAATCAGCTGCATAGCCTGGCTTAGAAATGCAGTGGTAACCCAAAGTCGTGCCCGAGCCATACTCATTGTGATGAGCCCATACCGACGTACCAGTCATTCCTGGTTCTGCCTCAAAATAAAATGGCCCTCGCTTTATTTGTCTCCAATATTTCTTCTTATTATTTGAAAAACCCTCTTTAATATACATTTTTTGATTATCAATTGACGTAACTTCATCATTGTCCGACATATTTATTGCCCTCCTATCTTCTAACATTAAAGGCCAGTCTCCTTTAGGAAAAGGTCAATTAGTGAAACTCATTATAGGTTAATCAGGAGAAAGAAACAAGGAGACCCTGTCTCTCCCTGAAACAATTTTAACTTTTGTATGTGTATAATTTAATTCCATATTATACTAAATATCTAGGCTTTCAACATCTTTTTGAATCCATTCAAGGCTTTCTCATATATACCTTTAGCCGCTGGCTAAATCCCAGCCGCTGCCACTTGTTTTTTATTCTGAATACGTCCGCCTGAATTATCGAGTTCAATTATGGTGAGATAATATTCAGTTTGGCGGGTGCGGCCTGCAGCCTTTCAACTTTTCCTTCTTCAGAAATACGGACGGCATTACCAAATTTAGCACCTGCCGTATATTCCTTATTACAAAAGTTAGGGTGTACAGTGAAATAGTCACCTGGTTGGGGCAGAATATCGGCTGGCATATCGATTGCCATATTATAAACGTGAATTTGTGGAGTCATCGGTTCATAACCGGCACTATGTATGCGGTTTACCAAATCATTTTCTATATCTCCATATTTAACGTTCTTTTCCAGTTCTACTAGAGAGTACTCATAAAGTTCCCTGCAGAAATCGAACATCATTCCGACCTGTTCCTCAGGTGTACCCATTGAGAGCGCATAGCACAGTTGGCAAGAAACACCACCATACACCACACTAGTCTCGAATATAACGATATCGCCCATGCGGAGTTTGTGGTGTGACGCCGGCGCTCTCGGAAAGGTTGGCCTGGGTCCCGAGGTGGCCAGCATAAAATGCGGAAACCATCCTCCGTTCCTTATGATTGCCTCCTCGGCAATTGCCCACAGCTCCATTTCCGAAACTCCTGGCTTAAAGGCATTGACAACTGCCTCATAGGAACGGTCATGGATTTCGCATACCTTCCTCAGAAATGCCAGTTCTTCATCGCTGGTTCTAGAGACCTCATTCATTGCATCGGAATATACATGTGTGGCGTCTTCGAAGATGGCTGAAGGTAAGGTCTGTCGTAATATATCATTAGCCAACGCCGGAAATATCCCTGTCCTGTAACCCACAATGCCGATCCTACCTTTTTCCAGCTTCAACCGCTTTATCATATCGATAACTTTTTCTACCGGATTCAGTCCTTCAACAATTTCTTTGATCCAGGAAGTCTCTGAAGCACAATGGATAAATTGTGGACCTATAGACCCACTCACCGCTAGACCAGGCTCGCCGTTAAGAGGAAATACCACGTACATACCAGGATTATAGAAAGGCACGAAATTAGATACGTAGTATATGTGGTTATTGGGAGAAGACATATACCCAAAAGGCCCTCCAATTATCAGACAATCAAGATTATGTGTTTGCATAGAATTCCTAATGGCTTCCCAACGTCTGTCCCGCTCTTTCTCTGAAGGTAAGGGGAAAATCCAAGGATAGCGAAGCCCCGCTGGATAACCTGGATAATTATATGTATTTAATTCGCTCATTTTCTTCTCGCTACTCTACGTTTATTATTCTTGTTCTATTGAATTGTACTATCGATGACTTATAAATTCTGTGGTATAAGCCAGTAGGCACAATTATAGCTAAGTCAATGTTAGATAGCAAAGTATTCGTAAGAAAAACTAATAACGAGGCCAGAAGCGTTCCTTTTTTGTATTACACTATCTGATGTTTTTGGTACACATGAAATTGATAGTGACTTTGACATTCAACCTGCGCATCACCTACACTGGTTGAATTGAATTTCATACTTTGGCATAAAGTCATGATGGGTATTCGATAACTTAACCTAGAGCAAAGAGATAGAGTTCTGAAAAATAGATAAGGGGGCAATCGGAGATGACCGAATCATATGACTTGGTTATTATAGGCGCGGGTTCTGCGGGACTTACGGCAGCGGGTTTTGCAGTCCAGCTTGGGATTCGTGTTGCACTTGCGGAGAAACACCGAACAGGTGGTGATTGCACTTGGACGGGCTGTGTGCCTAGCAAAACCCTACTCAAGATCGCGAAAGTAGCTCATGGTATGCGAAACGCCTCCCGCTATGGAATTACTTCTGCGGATCCAATAGTTGACTTGAAATCCGTAATGTCGGTAGTTCGTAATGTTATTGACCAGGTTTATCGGGAAGAGTCACCTGAAGCATTAGTTGCTAGTGGCATCGACGTGCTACAAGGGGAAGTTCGCTTTCTTGATCCGCATATCCTAGCGGTCAATAGAGATACGATTACAGCGCGCCATGTTCTGCTGGCCACAGGTGCCTATCCGTTTATACCACCGATCAACGGTCTGGATACAGTCAACTCTTTAACCTATGAAAACATCTGGGATATGGAGACTTTACCGGAACACTTGATTGTGATAGGTGCCGGCCCGATTGGCTGTGAAATGGCGCAGGCTTTTCGGCGTCTGGGGTCTCAAGTGACCTTGTTAGAAGCCGGAGAACACATCTTACCTCGAGATGAACCGGATGCCTCTAAGGTGATAACCGAAGTATTCAATGCGGAAGGTATCAATATACACTCCGGGGTTAGGGTAGATCGTGTCTGGCAGAAAGAGAATGCCATCCACGTAGCAACCGAAAGCGAAGAATTTGTCGGAGATACTTTGCTGGTGGCAGTCGGGAGGCGACCGCAGGTTGAGGGTCTGGCTCTGGAGAAAGCAGGGGTGACCTATAGCCCACAAGGAATAGAGGTGGATGAGAATCTGCGCACCAGTCAGAGACATATATATGCAGCCGGAGATTGCACGGGAAGCTACCAGTTTACGCACTATGCCGGCTGGCAGGCAGCTATGGCCATACGCAATGCTCTACTTCCCGGCTCTACCAGGGGAATACGCGACATGGTACCGTGGACTACATTTACGGATCCCGAGGTGGCGCATGCAGGTCTATCTGAACAGCAGGCACGCGAGCAACTTGGGGATGTTGTAATGACATGCAAATGGCCGATGGAACGAGTAGATCGTGCCAGGACGGAGGGTCGTACTCAGGGCTTTCTCAAGCTGGTACATAAGAAAGATGGCACGCTGTTGGGTGCAACAATAGTATGCGAGCAGGCGGGAGAGATGATACATGAATGGATCGTGGCTCTGGAACATAACCTGAAGGTGGGTGACCTGGCGCAGACCATTCATGTATATCCAACTTATTCGACTGCCAGTATGCAGGCTGCGGCTGAGATCAGGGTGACACAGTTGTTAGGTGGCTTATCCGGACGTGCCATAAGAGGATTATCTCATTTGTTGCACTAAGTATAAGGTATGTATTGATGTTATGATTGACCCTGGCCTTTGGTTTGTGTTTCCGGTGGCGATAGGTATCGCCACGATCGCCATGATGGCAGGTATCGGCGGAGCCGTTCTATTCGCTCCGTTTTTCATGCTAGTGCTTAAACTTGATCCAATAATAGCTCTGGGCGCTGGTCTCGTCATTGAGTTCTTTGGATTCTCCAGCGGTGTTATCGGTTACTGGCGAAAGAAGGAGATTAACTTCGGTCTTGTTAAATCGCTTGTCATATTCACCGTTCCGGCAACTATAGCCGGCGTATTTCTAGGCAGACTAATCCCTGCATTCGTCCTGCAAATCATGCTGGTACTTCTGTTATTATATCTGGCCTATCAATTTATACTTACAGGAAAGGAATGTATACCCAAGGACCCTCGCTGTACGGGACTTACTGGAAGAAGTGGTAAGTTGAGACTTACCGGGATTATAAGGTTTACCAGCCTTCTCGGAGGGCTATCAGTAGGCATGATATCAGCCGGCCTGGGAGAAATTAATGAGCTAAACTTTCTAAAAAGGATGAAGCTTCCTGTCGCTGCTGCATCAGCTACTTCGGTATTTCTAGTAGCCATGAGTGCATCAGCCGGTTCGATTATTCATGGGTATTTCCTGCTGAGGGAGGATAATCTTTCTGTCTTTACCGATGTGATTTCTATTCTGGTGTTCACCCTGCCTGGTGTTATAGCAGGCGCCCAGTTAGGGGTATTTCTGGCTAATCGAATAAACGCCCATTTAATGGCAAAGATTGTAGGAGTGTTATTCTTTGTGTTGGCGGTACTAACACTTATGCTTGTAATTTAGACACAGGTGGAAAGGTGGATAAACTTAGGTTATGAGTAAGAGGCCAACAACCTTACGAGCCTTTTTAAGCCTAGTCAGAATTGATAATTCCCTTTTTGCTGCCCTTGGTATCGTTGTGAGCGGATTACTGGCTGGCGATTTGGTTGGTTGGCAGTTCGAATATTTCGTCGCTTTTTTCATCATCTTTTTTTGTGCTACCGGCAACTTCGCCTTTAACGACTATTATGACTACGAGGTTGATAAGAGAAATCAACGTACGGATCGGCCGCTGGTTATCGGACTTCTTGATAAAAAGACGGCGCTAATCACGGGTATAGTATCCTATATCATACTGATACTGCTTTCATTACTGCTGAACACTATTGCGACTTCACTGGTGCTGGCAAGTTTGCCTATTTTCTTTATGTACAATGCTTGGTTGAAGAAAGTGTTTCTGGTTAAAAATATTGTTATAGGCTATGCTTTTGTAGTCACCATTCTACTGGGTTCTTTAGTGTCTGATAATATCTTGGAATCATTAATCGTATACTTCGCCGCCATGGGATTTATTGTTGGCCTGGGGTATGAAATAATGCTTGATATTGGGGATGTTACTGGAGATAGAGCACTGGGTGTACAAACAATCTCCACTAGATATGGCAGTCAACCGGCGGCGTTGGTATCGGTAATAATCTACGCGCTAATTATGCTTATGGACCCTTTGCCTTTTTTCGTTAATATCGATTCACGCCTGAGCTTCGATTATATCTTTCTTATATTGATATTGATTCCCGTTATATCCTATTTTTTTATTTCTAGATCCTTGCTAAAGGACAAGTCTAAGGACAATATATTTCGTTTAAAGAAAAGGGTATTTCTGACTATGCAAGTCGGGTGTGTGGCTTATCTTGTTGGCGTCTTTCTCTGAGTTAGGGTGACTGACTACACTATTTAGCTATTGCTTTACCTCCAAACGGGTCATGATACGGAGCAGGACAGAGAAAATCATAGTTACATACAGAATAAATGCCAGCAACACCCAAACAACGGGCGTAAAGCCCGCAATGCTGGTATCCAGAGCGGCAGTCACGATACCAACTACTAAAAACACATTCCCTATCAACCCGGCTCCGCACACGAAAATGTCAGATCTGCACCAGAATTTCAATAGCCACTCGGTCATTCATTACCCCCTTTATTGTTTCATCTCAGTACGAAGAATATACCCCCAGACTACATACCGTCAATCAACAATAATCATATCCGTTTTAAGACTGTTTTAATCGCCTGCTTCGGATTCAGTGAACTGATTCATTTAATCAGACCTTGATTCATACAAAATAACAGAATTGTTACAGGGAGATACGGGGTCTCCCCCGTCTCCACTAAAAAGATTCCTTTTTTACCTGGGAGATTTACGCCTAGCGATTAGACGTGAGATTCAGAGGACCTTTTTTTCCAGATGATAATAAACCATTGGATTGTTTGACCAAATCATATTACAAGGAGGAACTGAAAAACTCACTGTTGTTTTCCTGGATATACTGGATATATTTGATTATTCATTACGCTGGGATACGCTTTTCCCTGACCAACAATCCATTATTGAAGCTGCCAATGCTTCTATCAAAGGTCCTCTTATTTGAGTGTGTCTTCTCTTATAATGGATACACCGGGCAATGATGCTAAATCCATACGCGGGGGCTTCTCCGGAATATGCTCCGACGGGCGGACCAGTTCAAATGTCAGGGCATTCTTTTTACACCCGACGATACAGGAGCCGCATCCCATACAATAATCTTCAAGGATGTGTGCCTTTTTCTTATCCGAGTTCATGGTCAATCTCATCTCTATAGCATGAAAGAAACACCGCTTGGTGCAAACTTCGCAGCCGACACATTGTTCCATATCAACTGTGGCTAAATATCGACTCGGTGAATACATCTGGCGTAGTCTGCCCGAACGAATAGCAGGTCCCAAGACAGCACAGCAGCATTCACAGCAATTGCACATCACGTAATCCGGAATTCCGGCATAGTTACCCATCAAGTGCATGAGTCCACCTTTTTCAAGTTCGTCCGAATAGGCTATTGCTTCCTCGAGCGAAAGTTTTTTCATAACTGAATGTTCGTTGACATCACGCTCCAGCGTATGTTCGGCAAAATAGTAGCAGGTCATCAAGGGCCTATCGCAGTTATGAAATTCTTTACGGCAGGGACACTCAACTATGCCTATCACCTCTTCTTTGGCAAATATCTGTGCCATATCCTCGTACCAGAGGACATCCTCCGACTTAATCTTGGGGCTGGCGGTCAGGGCCAAGCGATACGGGACTATCCTGTTACCCGGTACTCCTGTGGCCTCCGGCCTATCCAGTCGGCTTCCTAATCCTTTCTGAAATCTCTCTATTTCTTCAGGATGGAATTCTGCCCATGCCTCCCAGAATCCTTCGGGAATATATTCGTCCTTAGCATGCGGGATACGCGCGAAAAACACGTGTATTCCAAACTTAAAGACATACTCTGTCTTTCCGTAAAAAAGCAACCTTCTGCGTTTAAAATCATCAAGTTTCTCCTGAAGACTTCTCTCGTCAATGTTTAACCTTTTAGCAACCAGTTCACAGGTCGCCGGCTTCAGGAATTCGAGGAGTAATTGGCCCTCTTCGGGTGTGAACAGTATCCGTAAAAACTTGACACAACTTGCTGAACCCGGGTAACCTAGTTTCTCGGCTGCTTCGAGATAAATATCTTCGTTGACCATGATATGCCTCCTGTTTATTCCTGCCGATCCAGTGACTACCCGATAAAAGCTAGCTTAATCGAGCTCGTAATAACCGCCGTAAGGACCAATAATAGTATTTACGGCAATACGTCGACCGGATTTACTGGGCTGAGGGGCCGGAAATTTGAATTCTCGAGCCTTCATGTACTCCGGTGGTCTTACTATTTCATATCTCATCGCCTTCTGTTTGCACCCGACAATGCAGACGCCGCACCCCTTGCAGTTCTCGCTGATGATGTGTGCCTTGAGTTTCTTGGAGCCTACCGTCTTTTGCATTTCGATGGCATTAAACGGGCATTTTTCGACGCAGTCCTGACAACCGGTACAAATGTCCTCATCCACCATAGCCTCGTATCGGTTGGGCTCCACCAGGTCGAGCCTGTCACCTTGGGTGTAGGAATAGAGCATCTCACAGGCGTCCGGACAGCAATAGCAGACTCCCCAGTGAATAAGCCCGGCTTCTTCGTTCGCACGCACGATTTCCAGGGTTTCTTCTTCGGAGACTTCTTTCAGCAAACGGCCTGGCTTATTAAGATGATATTCCCCCCGGGAATTATCAAAAACGGCAAAACATGTCATGATCGGGTGGTCGCATTTTCCCCAGAGTATCCGGCAACCGCACGGAGCGACGATTCTCCTTTTAGCGAGGTGAATCTGCATTTTCCAGTCCTCCATGGGCAGGATTTGGTCCGGGGTGATGTTAGGACTGAGTTCGAGAGCACCGATGGCAGGCGTTATCATAATACCGTGTCCCCCTGCCTTCTTTCTCTCGCTAGCCATATTCGTCCAGCTAATTGACCACTCATTATAAAAGAAGTCCCCCCACAGGTCCTTAACCTTCTGAGACATTGCGTGCGGTCCTGTGTGTACACCTGTATCTGCAATATCATGATGAAATCCCAACAGAGTTGTGTGAAAAGCAAATTGCGTCTTGCCCCTGGTAAGTATCCCTCTATCTACCAGGCTCTCACACCTTTTAGTAATGCTTTCCTCGTCGCCTCCCAGGATGTCAGCAAGCTCCCCACAGGTCGCCGGGATATACAACTCGAGGCATATTTTCGCTTCTTCAGGGGTAAGCATTTCCTCAAGAATGCTGAGAAAACGTCTGGACACAGGAGCCCCCAACTTCTTTGCTAATTCACTGTAAATATCATTTTCTGTCATAATTCTCCTTCGTATTTTTCTTCTATTCTGTGCTGTCTGACGTGAGTAGTTTATGAATGACTCGTATGCTACATTACTATACTGCTTCATGGAAGTCAAAAATACAGGCGGAATAATTTAAACGAAGTTTGAGCCTATTGGTGGCGGATATTCCCTTTGACGGTCATTAATCTAAACCTTATTTATTCTACCTCCATGCTATCAATATACAGTTCGCGTCCACCGATTATCTCTATCTGCTGGTCTCTGCAATCGGGGCAGTGAAAATCAAGCCTTTCAGGGGTAAAAATAGTGTTGCAATTACGGCAACGTAATTGGGCTGGAGTATTCATAAAGAAGAGACTGGCCTGTGCAGCGATGGTGTCTCTGCTGAGGAAATTGAAGTAAAAATTCACAGACTCTTCTACTACACCGGAGAGTTCGCCAACAACCAGATATATCCGGAGAATCTTATTGGCTTTTGCTCTCTCTGCGTTTTCGATTGCCAGGGCTAATAAAGATTCAACAATGCTTTGTTCATGCATTATTTATGAGTGGATCCATTTCTGATGCTTTATATCACTGATATATGATCGGCTGAGGGTAGAATAACACTTACAGAGTTCAAGTTACAAGCACCTCTGTCTCTTCAGCATGTGGCTTTATCCGGATTATTTTTACATTTTCGCTAGTTCTGATATTCTATGATATAAACGAACTAGGAGGTGAGAAGACATGGAGTTTACACATGATAACGTGCAGAAATGGTTTGATATCTATTTTGCAGAATTTAATATGTGCAACGGAGACCCTGAAAAAGTACCGAATATGGAAAAATATTTTTCCGAAGACCTTCAATTTATCTCATATATGTTAAATGTAAAACGTCCGGATGACCGAAATGGTCTGCTGAACACCATGGTGCATCCTGGTCTTCTGGAGGAGTTAAAACCAGAGGATGTGATTATCGACGAGAAGAATAAAGCTGTCGCCGTTATTTTACGGGTTCAATTCAGAGAAGAATCAACTGGAACTGTATTCCCAGCGAAACATAATTGTGCTGTTTATAACCTTATTGAAGACGGGAATAGCGAGCTTAAAATAAGAAGGATTTCATATTTTACCGAGCACCGTTCGCCTGACGAACCGGACATGAAAAACCTGATGAAGAAATATAGGGAACAAGCGCTGGGTACTTAATCCTTATTATATTTACGAACATATTTCCTAATATTTATTACTCAAGGTCTTCAATATGGATAGGATATTGACATAAGTATTATTGCTGTCATAAAAGTTGACAAATAGGAAGAAAACGACTAAACTACCCTTAATTTATATTCAAATAGGCAGGCTTATCACGTAAGAGGCGAGCAGCAATATCGTATATCAACAGCACCCAGATAAATAA
>Ga0255055_10001561_pt1 | contig 16590 bp, 13 predicted proteins | sample JV7_2_27_MG_FD_188633 | JGI IMG/M metagenome (GOLD analysis project Ga0255055, IMG submission 188633) | Seawater microbial communities from Jervis Inlet, British Columbia, Canada - JV7_2_27 | ecosystem: Environmental > Aquatic > Marine > Inlet | place: Canada: British Columbia | collected... | reverse complement strand
CTCTTGATGCTGCCCGCGATCCACCGGAGCGCTTCGGCCGCTGCCTGGTCACGATTCTGCCGCGTCACCTGCAGACTGAAAACCGGGTAGTCGGGGCTGCGACTCTCGAACTCAGGTGCCAGGCTCAGCGCGGCAGCAAGATTGACGAGATCGCGCACTGCCGTCTGCCCCGCACCAGCACTCGCCTTTCCGCGGAGCAACTCAGCCAGCTTCTTGGTGCTACCCTGATAGGTCACCTCCACCGCACTGGTCATGTGCTCCCGCAGCCACGTCGTCAGCGCACGGAGATGATCCTGCGCCTTGTCCTCGTAGATCTTCTTGTTGCTGCCTGACGCCGTCGTCGCCTGCTCCCTGGCTCCCGCGTACAGACGTAGCGCCATGTTGAAAGAGTCGTCGGGCTTCTTCAGTCGGAAGAAAACCTCGTCGGCCTTCTGTTCGTCCTTGAAGTAGGGCGCGTCGTACGGCTGGATGAAGTAGAGGTAGAAGTCGCGCGGCGGCTGCGCCGTCGATCGTTCGTTCGGTGCGCCGAAGAACAGGTATCCGCTCCGACCGGCCTTACGCTCGCGCCATTCCAACTCGTGCTCCCAGATGCGGTAGCCTGACACGTATGGCGAGGTATCAGGATCCTCAAGCACAACGCGTCGCAGCGCGTCGAAGTAGTAGCGATCCAGTTGCGAGTCATCGAGCGTTTCGCCCTTCTTCTCGATCAGTGACTCGAAGTCGATGTCCTTCTTGAGATCAAGGTAATATTGCCCGTTCTCTTTGTTGAACGAGATGAATTGCCCACTGACGGTCCGCAGAATCTCCTTAAGAACCGTCTCGACCATCGTCTTTAGGAACTCCGCATCCCGTTCAGGCATCGGGAGGATGAGACAGAGATCGTCCCGCAGCTCGTCCGCCGTCGCGCCAAGCGGCGCGAAGATGTCCCCCGTAGTCAAGCGATGTACCGAGAGAGCGCGGATGACCCGCAGCGCCACAGACTTGTACTGCGGACGCGTGAATGCCTGCTCGATCCGACTCTCGAGGACGTCACTCTTGTCGATCACTTCGCGGATCTCGGGAGTGGATCGATAGGACGGGTTGTCTTTGAGGTTCGCCCAGTAGCTGTCGTAGGCGATAAGCCCGGGCTCTTCACTTGGCACGTCCAGCTTGACCAGCTTCTTGATCGCGGCGCTCAGGGTTTTCAGCACCTCGCGCTTCTCCGCCACAGTCACGCGCTCGAAGGTCTCGAGATAGGCGGGATGCACGGGGAAGAGCCGCACGTACTCATCCAGCCGTTCATTCATGGAGCCGTACAACGGGCCGAACTGCTCGAGGTGCTCGCGGATCTGTCCTGATTGCTCCGGCGTCTTCTTGAGCAGCCGTTCCGCAACGACGAATGCCACGTCCTCCCGGGCGATCCGCACCTGCTCGAAGCGATCCTTAACGCGCCGTATCGAATCCGCCGCGAACTGGAAGCGCGGGCTGTCGAAGAGGCTCTCCTGCACGCCGGACACGAACCGGAAGCGGGTACTCCGGCACACCTCGCCGATCTCGCGGAGGAAGTTTAGGTCCAATACAAGCGCCTGGTCCTTCCGGCTGCGCAGGTAGTCCAGCAGTTCGTCCAGCACGAAGAGCAGTCCCTGGTCCGGATAGACCTTCTGGAACTCTGCCATCATCTCGTGGAACGAGTCCTTGTTATTCGAGACTTCGGCTGCGCTCGGGAACTCATAGGAGACGTCGAACTCCCCGAGTTGCTCCTCAATCTCCCCGCACACAATGTCCCGCAGGCTCATCTCGGTGGCACCGATCTCGTAGCGCTTGACCTTGAACTTCCCTGCGATCACATCTGCGGCCTTCGCGACCTTGGCATTCGTGAGCAGAGGTGCCAAATCCTCGTGCTCTGCAACCGCCGAGAGAATGGCCATGAGGTGGGACTTCCCCGTCCCGTAGTTCCCGACCACCATGAGGCCCCTGTTGTCCGTCGGCTTGGTGAACTGAAGCTGTGGCAGCACAATTTCGGTAAGCTGTTCGGCCATCCGCTCCGAGATCACGAACGTCTCGACCAACTTCTTCGCTTCGGCCTCGGCGTCGGCCTCACGTAGTTGGATGACGGATTCGATCGGCTGGAACTCTATCAGATCTTTGTATTTCATGTGGCTATATCGTGCTCGGGTTAGTGCTTCGCGTGCGGTCCGTCCAAGGGTAGCACCTGCGCATCCGGCTTGGAATAGGTGCGGTACTCCCGATGGCTCGGCTCGGCGTAGGTCAGTTGCTCTCCCTCGTACGTGCCAGGCCAGGCGGCGACGATCGTTCGGGTGCGCGACAAATGCTGTAACAGACGAAGGGGATCCTGCTGGAGAGCCGGCTCGAACAGCAATTCAATGTGGTCTAGCGCAACCACCTCCCCCTCCACCGCGGCCACTGCACTCTCCGCAAGCTCCGTCACCTTGCGGGGTCGGCTGCGCGCCGGCAGCTCCTGCAGCTGCTTGGCTAACTCTAGACTCAGGTTGAGCATGGGCCACCCCTCCTGCTCGGCGGCCGCTCTTAGCAATGCCGTCTTGCCGCTGCCGGCTGGGCCGACGAGGAGGACGAGACGGTAGTAGGCGTCTGTTACTCCGGCTACCGTCTGCACGAGTGAGTCAATGCGTGTCACGGGCAGCACCAATACACTGGGTTCCAAACCGTCCACGCGAGGTTGCCATGTAGGTGGGCCAACACTTCAGTCAACCGCAAATAGCGCAAGCTCCGACTCCTCCTCCCAATCAACTGCGCCTTCGTCATAGTCCTCGAGTTCTACGTCGGGTCGGAACGCGCCGTCGACTCGCGGTACGTCTCTTTCCATAGCTCGCTCAATGAGCTGCAGCAACGCTTCGGCCCTTTCTTCATAGAACGACCAAAAACCGTCTACCTTCAAATGACGGGCAGGTATCCAGTGTGACGCTAGGATCTCGTCCATGCGACACTCTTCGATTCCAGCTCTCTTTTGCAGGCGAATCAAGTACTCAGATGGAGCCGAACCACCAATCTGTCGATTGGTACGTGCCGCGATCGCCGTCTTGTTGATGATGCTGTCGAAGTATTTGCGATCTATCTGGCTGTTATTGCACCACTTCTTCGGAAAGATGTGGTGAATGTCGATCTCTTCGTCGAAGAACTCCTGAAATTCAATGGACTGTCCGGTACGGAAGTCCGTGCACCCTTCGCGCATGAGGATTGCATACAGTCCCTTGTAAGCTGCGCTATTGCGGCTCCGCAGTGTAAGCAGCCGTGTGGCAGCGAAGTTTGCGTCACTGATGGTTACGGGCTCTTCGGCACCCTGCACGTAGGATGCTACTTCCGGCAGGTCCTTCGCGAAGCGCGACTCGATTGCGCCACCGTACAGCTCGCCGAAGACACCGCACCAATACCACCGCGCGATCTTACGGCGAGCACCATCAGACTGCGCCTCATTACCGAGGTCCGTAAAGATGGCTGAAAGCGGTACTAGCTGCGTGCGATACGGAACGTCCCGGGCCTTGAAGATCTTCTGCTGGTGCAAGAACTTCGCTGCCTCCCCAAGCCCTTCTTCAACCTTGTCTGCCCATGATTGGTATTCCAACACACTGAGCTTGAGGATGTCCCGACGCTTGCAGCCGATACCTGGAGCATCCTTCTGTGATCGGCCCGTCGCAATGGCGGCTTGTCGACGAGCTTGAGTAACGAGAAGCGAAATGGCCTGTAGAAAGTCATCGGAATGTAGACCCTGGAGCGCTCGGTATCTTGCCTTAAGTCTCTTCTCGCGCGCGCTCCAATCATCCCGCAACTGGAAGTCCTCAGCAGCAAATGTCGCTGTTAACAGCTCGAAGACTGTGAGCGACACCCCACCGGTATTCACCTTCTCGAATACCAGGCAGACTGCCTCTTTCGGAGTCTCTCTTGTCAATCTGATCACCGGTACTTGGTACTGCTCAAACCGTTTGATCACACCAGCTTCAAAAGAGTCGAACAACTGAATCTTCTCGGCTTGATATTCCCAATATTTGTTGAAGCGTTGTCGCCAGTCCGCAGCAGCGAAGATCTCCCTCACTGGGAACATCTCCTCCTCGTACTCACGCTCAGAACTCGACAGGTCTAGTTCGATACCACCACCGAACTTCTTGACTTGGCGATCTGCTGGCACGCTGATGACCGCGTCTTCCAAATCACCGTCACCGTTGGCTGCGGAGTTCATATCAATGTAGTACCAGCGTGAAATCGCTTTCCCTTTGGAATCTTTCGTGGCAACGGCTTGCGAACCCCGCAAAGCCTGGTGCAGCGATGTGAGCCGCTGCTGACCATCCAACACCAGCGTCTGCGGTTCTGAGTGCTTCGATGACCCAGGTGTACCCGAGAATAGACGCGGCTTGAACCGTATGCCCTCACCCCCCGTTTCCAATGTCATCAATGCGCCAATGGGAAAAGACACGCCCACGCTCGCGAGCAGACTCTTGATCCGATCGTCGTCCCAAACCCAGCCGCGCTGGAAGTCAGGAAGCTGCGTCTTACCGACGTGAATTTCCTCGAGGAGGTCTTTCAGCGGGCGTTTGGTGCTGTCGAAGGAGGCTCCAGTGGTCATGTGTTTCCTAACCTTTCTCTCTCAAATCGTACACGTTATTGCCTTGCTCCTCCATCCTTCTCTTCACCTCGAGCAACTCGTCACGCTCATCGGGAAAGAGCGCTGCTAGCGGTATCGATTCGTACCCAGGCGGGGAAAACTCGGGCCCTCCGGGAATTCTGAACTTACATAGAAGACGGCGCGAGAAATCGAGTTCCTTCCGCTCGTACTCCTGCTTAGCATCGAGTGTCATTGTCGGGTATTCGCCCAACAGGTATGCCTCCTGGTGGTGTGGCCTCAGCGCCGACGGGGGGCAAATGCTCAGCAATCTCACGATTTGCATTCCCTCCTCCGATGAGGCGGTAACACTCCCACTAATCTGCGGTAGTGCGAATACGTACACAAAGCAACACTCATGCTGAACTCGCTGTGCAAAGCTGCAGCCAACTCGAAGCGAAGTCGTAACATCCAGTAGGGGAGTGTCGCATATTTCATAGTGTTGCAGAATCGCCCACCGGACTATCTGAAACCGGCGCACCTTCAGACTACCGAGCAGGTTGTACTCACGCATCAGCGCCTTCTCAGACCGGCCAAGTAAGCCGAAACGACGCGTCAACTCAGCACGGGGGAGACTGAATCCATCGGATGGCCTGAAGATAGCGGGGTAAAATGTACTCGAGTGCTTTGAGTTCCTGTGGTCATCCGGCTGTCCTCTGAAGAACAACACGAACTCAGGATTTCGGAAGGACAGTTCTGCTACTTTCTTAACCATGGTTGGGAAGTTCCGTACGGCGTGGCCCTGACCCTGGCGTATCTCAGTGCCAGATGCTTGAACACACGAGGTTTGCCTTTCAAGAAACGTATGCACTCGCTTACCTAAGGATCGCATGATTTCTCCTCTGGTTACCCATACTCGCTGCCACTAAGGGACTGGGTCACAGAAACCGCTTTCAGGCTCTCGCACCCGTCAGGATGACCTTCAGAAGCATATGCGTTGACCTCCTGTTTGGGAGTCGCCTTACCAGCGCCTCACAGAAGCAGTTGCACAGCCACGATCACCGCGGCCAAGCCCAGTGCTACTGCCAACACAGTGTTCCTTATCGTACTCGATGATTTCTGCAGTTCCACGAGAGCAGTACCCAATGACTTTCTCAGTTCAGACACCGCGGAACTGACCTCGCTGATTTGCTCGCTGAGCTGCCCTATCCCCTCGTTGAGAGTCTCACCGACAGTCTCTATTCTGGCTTCCATGGCTTGCTGATTGGTTAGCAACTCGGGCGTGCCGATCTCTCTCAGTGATTGGACTACCGCTACCGACGACTCGGCTGTCCGCTGCAGGGCACCTGCTGCCGACGCCACCTGTTCCCCAGCGGTGCCGATGGCGTTCTTTGCGGACGCATACGACTCGGTTTCCTGACGTAGTCTGGTCAGTTCCTCAACCAGCCTGGTCGCCTCTTCTTCTATCTCCAAGAACCTAGTTACACTGGAATCACCCATTGTTGAACTCCTTTAAGACACCAGCATGGCAGAACAACTGGCGGCAAGTTTGCGATTGAGCCACGCAGCCGGCCCAACAGCAAGATGCGGTGAAAGACTCTCGAGAAGAGTACGCACTAGATCCCTACCAACATGTCGTGAGGCTAGTGTGGCTGATATGAGAGGCTCTGTCTTTCCTCCCATGTCAGAGATCCGATTGACGGATATAGCAATGCCATTGGCAATGTCAGCCGGCTTGAGCGCGAACTTGTCAAATCCGAAACTGATTGCCGCACTCACATTCTGCCGCACAATGTCAGTGTCCGTATCGGTGCAGAGAATCTCCGCGACGCCTCTCAGAAGCAACACTCCGGGAATATCCGGATATGACCCCAGCACTCGTGCGACAGCACCCCGCAGCGAGGCAGCGTCGTTGGGAGAAACCACTTGCTCTATGATCGGTTCGATTACGTCCATCCCCCCTACGGTCGAGTCCCTGACTCCCTCGAGTGCTTCGTCCCATTCCGTTTGCTCCAGATAACTGAGGATCCGGTTGCGCAGATCTCGGTCGGTACGGGAGTTAATCGCAGCCTGCAGCATCTCACCGAGGGCACGGCGCCTCGCCAGCTCAACGTGCTCGTATATGAAGCGGATCAAGAGCTCTACAACTTCATGTACGTACTCGCGCATTGCCCGGTCCATAAGCTGCCGGGCGGCGGTTTCGGCTTCTTCACCGAGACGAGTGTGGTAAGACCCGGCGTAGTGACCCAGAGCCGCCGCGATTCGTTCCTTATTGGCACCAGTCATCCTGACGTTGAACTCACCACCCGAATGATCCACGGTGTAGTCTTCCACTATGCCCAACAGGACCAAGCGGTGTAGCGCCTTTTCAGCGCGTCCCCGACCGTTCCCGTTCTTATCCTTGCCTTTGGACCACTTGCCCGACCGCCAGCTCACGCTCGTGTTGTGCCGCGTTCCTAGACCGCCCAGTTGATCTAGCAGCCGTGAAACATCATTCAGCTCAGCCTCGATGCCTCGAAACGCCTTCGTGTGAAAGAACAGCACCCTTATTACATCGTCTGCATCTGCCCAGCTAACCTCGTCCACCAGCCGAATCACATCCTCAATCGGTTTCGCAGGATCCAACAAATCTGCCGACCTTTGAGGATCATCGTTGGATACGATCAGGGCGCACTCGGCCTGTTGTCGGTCACGTCCTGCCCTACCTGCCTCCTGGTAGAAGGATTCAATCGAGGGTGGCAGACCGACGTGTATCGTGTACCTGATGTTTTCCTTGTCTATGCCCATGCCAAACGCCTTGGTGCACGCGAGAATCGAAGTGCGGTTGCGCTTGAAATCGCGTGCGGTTTCGCGTTTGTGAGCTTGCCAACCGTGCTCGTTGTGTGATCTCGGGGCTTTGCCGGAGTAGATCCCGACTTGTATCCCCAACTGCTTGCTGAGATGATCACCGTAGTCATCGATGCCGTACTCGCCGTTGACATGGGGACAAAAAACCAAGCCGGCATTGGACTTCACGGGATTAGGTCGGAAGAAAGAGCTGTGGTCCGCTCCGAACTTCGTCGGCAAACTGCGAAGCAAACCCTCCACATGGTGTGACTTCTCCCGGGACCGGCACTTGAGGATGGTGTATCGCAGTTCCGGTCGGTCGAACGTCTTGGGGGTTATGATCGACTCATATGACGTTATGCCCAACTCGCGTTGCACATCCTTGAGCACTATCCTGCTCGCCGTACCAGTAAGAGCCACGAGCGGTGGTGTCACATCGTTCGATCGGCAATACTCGCGGGTCACGCGACCGAGGTTCAAGTATGCCGTTCTGAAATCATGCCCCCACTCTGAAACACAGTGCGCCTCGTCAACAGTGATCACCGAGATCGGGGTTGAGATCGTTAGCGCTCGCAGCGCATCGCGGAACTCCTCACTTTGGAATCGCTCGGGTGTGATGTAACAGAAGAGAAAATGCCCGCTTTTGAGGGCTCTTAGTGCAAGGCCCCTCTGTTGGGTATTGAGTTCGCTAGTGATACCTAAGCAACGGTCAATCCCGACCCGAGCGAGGTTGTCGATTTGGTCGTCTATGAGAGATATGATTGGATCAACAACGATGCAGCTGCCCGGGATGAGAAAACTCGCTAGCTGGAACGCGATAGATTTCCCGCCACCCGTTGGCAGTAGGACGACGGAATCTAGGCCACGGAGTGTTCGTTCAATTGTCTCCCACTGGCCCTCCCAGAAATCGTCCTTCCGGAACATGTAGTTGAGAAACCAGCGAGCATCTTCACGGTTGGGAGCGTCAGCTCTCACCGGAGACGCTGTTGTGATCGGTGCACTCATTTGAAACGGGAACGTGATGTCAGATATTTGGAATGCGGGTACGCCTTCTGCCGTTTGTTTGGCTGCCGAGCTGTCTGCTGGGCAGATCACCACATCACAACTGGCTTCCGCTGGCAGCAAATCGGCATTCCCGCTGATCGGTGGGAGATCCAGGCCATGCAGTCTGCTCGTGCGAATGAGGAGTTCAGCGAAGTCGTCGATGGCAGTTTGAGCAACGTCCAGCACTGCTGGATCCTCACCCACTCGCTCTGGAGGGACAATCCCGACCTTCCACGACTCGTGCATGGTAAGAGCGCCAGTGCGAATCGCTACTAGCAGAGTTGCCTGTACTTGATGAAAAAACTTGCACAAGCGCAGTTCACGGGAGAGCTCGGTTTCATTCGTAACATCGGCCCTAGCTGAAAGAAGCGCATCACGAAGCAAGTCAAGGTTCGGCCCGGCCCTCTCCCTAACCTCACGCGTCGGGACCCGGAGCACCTTGATGCCAACACTGGCTAGAGCATCATCCCGGCTTGAATCTCTCGCTTCGTGGAACTCATGGTCCTCGCCATCGACCTCCACAAGCAGCGGCTCCGAATGCGGATGAACTAGGAGGAAGTCTCCACGTTGCAGTGTCTTCGCATCTACCTGGGGGGCAATTGAGGACAACTCAATTTGCGGGATCACCTGCCAAGGCAGGGACTCTCGACGACAGAGATCGGCTACCGTTTCCCACAGAAGCTGCTCTTCTGCGCTCTCAAAGACTTTGGGCGAGTATCGGATGGAAGGTCTGATTGCAACTCGTTTGATCGCACCAATGAGTTCATGAGTATCACCAAGGCCGATCTTGCTTGCGATCCGTAGCCCTTTCTCGAGCACCGGCGAGCAATATGGCGTCGTACCCCGGTGGAGTATCGCTTCAACAACAGCAAGGACATTCAGTAGGCTCTGGTCGGGCGCCTGGCCTACCAGAACCGGGTAGTCGAGACGCCACTGCGCCAGAGATCTGACAAGCGACTTATCCAACTCACCATCGTGTATCTGCTCAACAATGCATGCCGGGAGGGGGCAGCTTTGGAAGAAACTGTTCTGCTCGCCGAGGTTTCGTGCGGCAGCCGAAACGATGACTGGGAATGTTGTCTCCTTTGACTCTGTCTCTCTTGTCCCTGAGGAGGTGTCGTGCGGCCCCGCGGTCTGAGAAACATTCACTATGCCCTTGCACTCCGGGTATCGCTCACAGCCCCAGAACTGGCCACCAGCGTTTCGACCGCGCCTGGCAGTCCGCAGTCTCATCTCTGCTCCACATTCCGGGCACGTCGGCTGCGTATCTGTCATGTCCTTGCTAGGACTTTGCGGTTGGATCCTGCAGACGGATAGGCCGAGCGGTTCATCAGTCGGGCCCGGGAGCAAGGCAACAACACCCGCAGATGCGCGTCCATCGCGTCATCGGCGTAGGACGGATTCCATACTGTTACGAGGTGTCGAGGTGACGGCATTCTAAACATCTATTATGCAACCGCCCGAGGGGAGCGGCTAGTGCGTTTTTGGGACACTGACGTGCGAAATCGGGACATTTGTCACGATTTCGGCAAATCGAGACCCCATTAGGGTCATCACCCCTGCCTCCATCGCCCCATCTAGTCAGATGAGCAGGGGAAGAAGGGGAAGCAGGGGCCGGAGATGAGAGCGCCTCACCGCCCCCGCCCGTCTTCGGCCGTCTCTGTCCGTTTTTCTCCACTCTCCACCCAATCCAGCTCCTCCTCACTCCACTCAAACACGCCGAGCGGTCCATACTTGAGGTTGAGTGTCACACTGTACGGCATGAGCGCGGTCTCGAACAACATCAGGTCGCGTGAGATCACGTAAGTGTGATCGCCGTCCTCGAGGCCGCGGGCGGCGGCTACGAAGTCGTCGAGGTTCCTGACCGGCCGGCCGGCGAACTCGGCGATGATCACCATGGGGTTGCCGAGGTCGGGATCGTTCAGGCCGATTGACGAGAGGCTGGAACCCTGCGGCGCGTACGACATGTACACGCCGTCGCCTTGGAACGCGAAGAACGCGCGCAGCTTGGGTGTGATCTCGTGGATCGTGGCACCCGCGAACTGAACGAAGCGGCGTACCTTGGACTGCTCCATGTCTGTCACCGGAACGGCCACGTCCATGCGCTGGCCGTTGCGGTACACCGTGAGCGTAACGCTCTCGCCCACCGCGGCGTTCAACAGCTGATCGAAGCGGTACAGGTCGTCGCGCAACACCTCACCGTCTACGGCGTACACTATGTCGCCCGACTTGAACCGTGCCGCGCCCGCCGTGCGCGGGATCAGCGTCTCGACCTGCATGACCCGCGGCGTGCCGGAACCGTCGAACTCCATGCCGCTCACCACGCTCTGCGGCAGACCGAAGTGACGCACCGCTTCACCCACAGTGATGAGTTCCAGATCGACACCGATCTCGCCCCGCCGGATCGGCTCGCCGCTCCGGATCTTGGCCAGCGCGTCTACCACGTAGTCGATCGGGAGCTCGAAGCTCGACGTCTCGGTGCCACGAGCGTGGAGCGCCACCACCTCACCCTCAGCGTTCCACACCGGACTGCCGCTCGAGCCACCCGTGCGGTCGAACGTGCTGTGGATGTAACTGGAGTGCCGGTCACCCTTGTTCACGTTCAGGTTGGCCACCGACCCGAGCTTGATGGAATACTCCTCCTTCTCGTTGTTCCCGATCAGCAGCACCTCGTCACCCACCGCGAGGTCGCGGCCCGAGCCGAGTGTTACGGCGCGCAGGGTGACCGGTACGTCGGGATCTATCTTATAGAACGCGAAGTCGTGGGTCGGGTCGTAATAGACCGTCCACGCCTCGGTGAAGCTGCCGTCGTGGAAGTGGACCTTCACGTACGACGGACTGGTGCCGGCCACGTGCGCGTTGGTCGCGATAATCCCCCGCTCCGCATCGACGATGAACCCCGTGCCGTAGCTCGTGCCCTGCTCCTCCGTCTCGAACACGATCTCCGACGACTTCTCGATGTTCACCACCATCGATTTGAACTCGGCGAGCCGGTCGGTCCAGACACCCTGGCCCGAGGCGGACTGCGGTGCGAGCCACAGGATCGTCGCTGCAAAGGTGAGCGCGAATACTCCGGTCCGACTTTTCATGCTTGCTCCTAACCCTCGGTATGTGATCTTCGCCTTCTTCGGTACCCAAAAACTACGGGAGGGGTGTGACAGCCGACCGCGATTCAGGCGGAAAAACACATGGTCGTCGTCTTGGACATCAGAGTCGGCTTTCTGAATCCGTCCTTCAGCTGAGAAGGCGCTGGCCTAGCTAAGGAACGATATTTTAGAAAAATTTTTTTGGGGCCTGGCCGCCCCACTAGATACTGGTACCGGTTGTCCAGAGCAGCCCTACCCGGGGGGGGGGAGTCGCCACCAAAATCCAACACAGATGTGAGGGGATAGGACTCGTCACCGACGCCTTTGTTTCTTCGTCCACTCGAAGAGGTCACCCGGATCGATGTCAAGCACGTCACAAGTGGCCTCGAGCAGATCCATATCGAAGGACTGAAGCTCACCGCGTTGACGCACGATGCGGTAGATCGTGGTCATGCTGATCCGCCCCCGTGACTGCTTCGACAGCGCATAGGGCGTTATCCCACGCTCTTCGAGCAACTCCGGGAATCGCAGTCTCAGCGGCATACGTCCATACATAAGAGATACTGCCATTGTTGACAATACTGCCAGCAATGGTAATATTGTCATTGATGGCAGTATTACTACCGACCCCACTCCAGACATGATGTGGAGGTGATGTGAGCCTACAGGCTATCGGCTACGTTCGCGTTAGCACCGACGAGCAGGTCCGCGAGGGTGTGAGTATCGCCGTACAACGGGAACGGATTGAAGCATACGCAACAGCCAAAGGACTGGAGCTGGTCGACCTTCTGACGGACGAAGGCCTATCGGGCAAGAATCTCAACCGCCCCGCTCTGCAGAAGCTTCTCGCCAGCTGTCGCGCCCGCACGGTGGACCACGTGATTGTCTGGAAGCTTGACCGACTTACGCGCCGGACCAAGCACCTGCTCAACCTTGTCGAGGATGTGTTCCTCGCCAAGAACATCGAACTCCACTCGGTGTCAGAGTCACTCGACACGTCCACGCCTCACGGTCGTTTTGTCCTCACTCTGTTCGGCGGCCTCGCACAGATGGAGCGAGAGCTGATCGGTGAGCGAACGAAGTCAGCTCTCGAGTACAAGCGCCGGCTGGGTCAACCCACGAGTCACCCACCACTCGGGTTCCGCGCCAACGGCAAGAAGCACCGCATGGTTCCGGTGCCGGAGGAGCTCGATACAGTCCGTCGCATACTCGAGCTTTGGCGTCGCGGTATGTCCCTACGCGCGATCGCTGGCCACCTCAATGCTGACGGCGCTCCAACGAAGCGGGGCGGCCGCTGGTACGCCTCCACGGTCAAGGGAGTAGTAGACAGGCGTCAGTGGTACCAGGAGGCCATACAGGCCGTCTAGGCGCCTCGGCGTACAGGCCCGACCGGGCGTGTACACTACCTAGCACGGAAGAACAGAGGAGACAATCCCCGAACCTGAGATACCAGGCTGCCCGGACTGGTTAACCCGCCTGTGCCCCTATTGGTTCATACCGGTATCATCACGACTCGGAGTCACCTAACGATGTTGTCGATCAGCGGCGCGGCGAAGCCGCGTCCGCTGGAGCGACTGGTTGGGCAGCGGCGTACTTGATCCGGGCATCGTCTATAGCGCCGACCCATTCGTCGCGCTTAGAGACCACGAACTTGTGGATGGAACCGTCTGCCAACTCAATTGCGATGCCATTCGGCACCAGGAAGCATGTCATTCGCGTCCGGCGGTCGCGATGTTCGACAGATCAATCCGCGCTGGGCCCCGTTGAATGTTGAGCGAGTGCGACTCGAAGACGAGACGATGGGACGTCAGGTAGAGCTCGCCACCGACGGCCTCGATCCCACGCCACATGTTAGCCGAACCTTTCCGGAGAAGAATCTCGGTTGCCACCATTTCAGTCTTCATAGGTGTGTCTCCCTAACTCCTACTATGTTGCACATTCCTCCACCTAACACTGCGTCATCCGGCCACATAACGTTCCTGCGTTTGAGCTGCGGGCGCCCGTTCGCCGGGCGCGCTTCTCAGTTGGATCTAATCGTATCTACCGCAGCGCTGGTATCAACGCCGCCCGCCACGCCCGTCAGCTCCTAACGCGTGTTAAGCCGCTCCCGTCGGGGGCTCGCCCTCACGGGATTGCGTCTCTGGCGGCGCAATCGTCGGGCGATCCAATTCGATGTCATCCCAGGAGGCGGGGTCCTCGAGGGATTCAAGGTGCGTAAGTACCGTAGCGTGTGATAGCGCGCCGCGAATGTCTGCTTCGATGCGCTCGAGCAGGCTGTGGCCGCGATGAACAGTCCAGCCCCCCGGAACCAAGACATGGAATGAGACGAATCGACGCGCTCCGGCCTGGTGCGTCCGGAGCGCGTGGAACTGCACGCCGGCGTCAGCATACTGGGCGAGGACCCGTTGCAGCGTCCGTTGATCTTCAGCCGGGAGCGCAGAGTCCATTAGCCCCGAGACGGAACGGCGTACGAGCCGGACACCCGTCGCGACGATGTTGCCAGCGACGATGAGAGCGATGATTGGGTCTAGTCTTTGCCAACCGGTCAGTGCAACGGCGCCGACGCCAACGAGAACGCCAGCGGAGGTCCACACATCGGTCAGCAGGTGCTGGGCATTGGCTTCAAGCGTAATCGACAGATGTCGCTGGCCCGCGCGGAGCAGGACCAGGCCGACGCCCAGGTTCACGAGCGCAGCGATTACGGAAATCACGAGTCCGAGGCCGATCTGCTCGAGTGGCCGGGGATGCATGAGTCGCTGCGCTGCGGCGACCCCGATGGCGCCGGCAGCAACGAGGATCAGCGTACCTTCGAGGATGCTTGAGAAATACTCCGCCTTGTCGTGCCCGAAGGGGTGGTCGTCGTCGGGGGGGCCGGCAGCTACAATCAGCATCGTCAGCGCCATGAGCCCACCAGCGAGGTTCACGAACGATTCCAACGCGTCGGACAACAAACCGACCGAACCGGTGAGTACGTAGGCGGCCGCCTTGAGGGCCATCGTGAGGATTGCCGCACCGATGGAGAGCCAGGCAAAACGGGTCAGCGACCTACGGTTCATAGTGCCTGCTTTTTCTACGCAATCGACGGAGCAGCCTAACGGATCGGCGTTCAGCGGCCAGCAACAGCGCTGACCGGTCGCGACCCTGCCAATCGAGTATGCCGCCAGATGGCAACCAAGGTCAATTGAACCGAGCTGTTGATGGTCCGCTGCAACGGCTTGTTAGGCGGCATCTTTGGTAGCCGTGCATGCGGGATATCCGGAGCAACCCCAAAACTGGCCGCCCGTCCTACACCCTTTCCGGGCAGTACGTAGCACCATTGCTTTCCCACACCGAGGGCAGATCGGGCTGCGACGATTCTGCCTGAGGTTTTCTAGATGACTTCGGGCAAGGTCGGACTGCGAACTTTGAAACTCCGTCAGGGTTCTAACCGAATCTTCAACCACTGCATCAGAAAGGCAGATGTCGGTCTTTGACCGAATGTACGAAGAAAGTGCTTGCAGCTCTATGACGTTGGGTGGCACGTCTGTCTTGAATTCGCTCTGCCCCACGAACACGATGACGGAATGGAGGCAGCGATGTTCCAGCTGAAGGATCTCCTCCACGGCCTTGAGATGCTTGTAGTTCTGATGCAGTGGGTTCTGAAACTGATACTTGTTCCCATAGATCGATTGGGTCCACTTCCTCGACCTTGAGTCTCCAAAGATCCAGCCCGTCAGGCTCTTGGTTTCGATTACGAATACGCCGAACTTCGAAACAACAACATGATCGATCTGTGTAGTGCCGTCTCTTGTTGGTAGCGTTAGATCGTGAAGCGGCCGGTAGATCTTCCCATTCAAACCACGGTTGATGGAGGACTGAACTTTCAGTTCACCAGCGTTGCCTTTGGGCCTGACGGATCGCAACACGTAAATGACGGCAAGGAAGGCGACAACGAGCCAAGCGATCGGGGACTCTAGAAGCGTTTCCATATTCGTTGCGGTCAGCGGATGTCCGCCTAACGACTTTGGAATTCTGTTGCGCGACTACAATGCTCTTCCCGAGCTGCGAGGTGCAAGCCGAGTAGCTCGGGCCCTCTCGCTTGCCCGCGCCAACAGCAATTCCTTGTTAGGCTGCGCCGGTCAGGCCTCCAGTAGCGGTCATGAGGGGTCTCGCGGCGATAGCCTGCTCGATCGATCAGTAGATGCCCGGAATCAAGCGGTAGCGGACGCGGCCGGCGTAGTCCCGGTACCCCGGGAGCTCATTCTGCAGGGTGCGGTCTTCGAGGGCCGTTCTCACCACGGCTATGACGACAGCCGCCGCCGCTGGAATCAGGGTCCACACCGAACCCAATGCCAATGCCATGGCGAACGGGGACAGAACGCTTCCCGAGTAGCCCGGATGTCGGACCATCTTGTATGGGCCGGTGTCGCACACCACGTGCCCACGATCCGACTGAATGCGCACCACTGCCGAGAAGAAGCGATTCTCCAGGAACGCCCACCCTACAAATCCGTAGGCTGCCGCAGCCAACACCAATCCGAGGATGTTGAGCCAGCTCGGGAAGTCCGGCGACCACCCGAAGCGGTGATCCAGTCCAGCCACGACGAACAGGGGCAAGCCGAGGCTCAACGCCATCAGTGGGGAAAGGAGTTTATCCCAGGACTTGATACCCGGAGCCCTCGAGAGTTGCGCCCGTTCCGCCATCAACCCCGGATGCCGTCGCTCAGCCCAAAGTCGCATGCCAATTCCTGCAGCGGCGAAGAGGAGAGCGTAGGCCCACCCCTGCCACCAGCCCCAGTCATATCCACACAGCATGAGCACGCATGCATGGAGAGCGTAGACCGTGGTCAAGCCCGTCCAGAACGCCACAGCCGACGACGAGCTCTTCATCGGACCTCCTTGCGCAGCCTAATAGTAAATGAACTGACCAGCATATCTATATATCCTACACGTCGTCTGCAACGTAGCAATGGGCTCGGTGGGGGAGTCGGGGAGTAACATCGTGCACTCCTGGAACCTTGTAAGGTCGGTCGATCCCGCAGATGAGTGATATACTGCGAATGCCTCGCAGCATATCATGAATCCCCGATTCCTCATACTTGC
>Ga0255055_10001560_pt1 | contig 16592 bp, 18 predicted proteins | sample JV7_2_27_MG_FD_188633 | JGI IMG/M metagenome (GOLD analysis project Ga0255055, IMG submission 188633) | Seawater microbial communities from Jervis Inlet, British Columbia, Canada - JV7_2_27 | ecosystem: Environmental > Aquatic > Marine > Inlet | place: Canada: British Columbia | collected... | reverse complement strand
CGTCCCGCCCCTTCCCCGATACCGGAGCCGTGCCGCTCATAGCCGACATGTCGAGCGATTTCCTCTGGCGGCCCTTCGACGTGACGAAGTTCGGCCTGGTGTACGCCGGAGCCCAGAAGAACCTGGGACCCTCGGGAGTGGTGGTGGCGGTGGTTTCGAAGGAGGTGCTCGACAGGGGGCGCAAGGACATCCCCAAGATCTTCCAGTTCCGCACCCACGCGGAGAACAAATCGCTCTACAACACTCCGCCCACCTTCGGGATCTACATGGTCCGCAACGTCCTCGCGTGGCTGAAAGGCCAGGGGGGGCTTAAGAAGGTGGAGGAGATGAACCGGAAGAAGGCGAATCGCCTCTACGGCGTCATCGACGGCAATTCCGAGTTCTTCCGGTCGCCGGTAGAGAAGGAGAGCCGGTCGGTGATGAACGTGGTCTTCCGGCTTCCAAGCGAGGAACTCGAGGCGCAGTTCATCGCCGATGCAAAGAAGAACGGCATGGTCGGTCTGAAAGGCCACCGTTCCGTAGGCGGAATCCGCGCATCCATTTACAACGCGGCGTCGTACGAATGGGTGGACGCGCTCGCCGGCTTCATGGAGGAATTTGCCAGGAAAAAATAAGGATAGGGGCTAAGATGTAGCGGGAAAAGGGGGATTGATTTTTCCCCATCCATCCCCTATCTTGGTTTTTCACATATGGGGGGCTGTAGCTCAGTTGGGAGAGCGCCTGAATGGCATTCAGGAGGTCGTCGGTTCGATCCCGATCAGCTCCACCAGATTATTCAAGGGGTTAGGCCAACCGGCTTGGCCCCTTCTTCTTTGCCAGTTGCCAATCTGTTGCCAATCCCCGCCCGGGGGGCCTTCTCGTTCCGCCAATCGGGATCGTCGAGCCGGTTGACGGCCTGACGGTTCTCGCCGGGGATCAGGTGCCCGTAGGTCCCCACCGTCATGCTGATGTCGTGGTGCCCGAGCTGGTGCTGCACGTAGACTGGGCTCTCCCCCTTCCGGAGCAGGAGGGAGGCGAAGGTGTGCCGCGCGTCGTGGAACCGTATCCGGCGCAGCTTGGCCTTCGTCAAGACGAAGTTGAAGTCCCGCCGGATGTTTGACGGGTCCATCGGGCTCCACCCCGGGGCGGGGAAGACAAGCTCCGGCATCGCCCGACCGCTTTTCAGCGCCGCCGCGGCGATCCTTTTTCGGTGCTCCTCCAGAACAACCGCAAGTTGATCCGACATGTCCACGCGCCGGATCTTCCCGGACTTGGTCGTGCTGAATAGCCCCTTCCGGTACGATCGCCCGACTTCGATAAACTTCCCGCGCCAGTCGATCGACGACCACTCCAGCGCGACCAGCTCCCCCTGGCGCATCCCCGTACGGAACGCGGTGAGCAGGAAGGGATGGAAGCGTGGGAGGTGCTCCTTGGCGGCGGCGAGGAGATCTCGGACCTCCTCGTCGGTTAAGGCCGAGACCTTCTCCCTCGTGTCCTCCACCCGGATGATCTTCGCCGGTTTCGCCGCCGGGTTCTTCGCGACGAGCCCATCCTCGATGGCCCGGTTGAAGACCCCGGAGATCGTCGCCAACATGTACCGGATCGACCGGGGCGCCATCCCGGCCTCCTTCTTCCCGGCGCAGTAGGTCCGGACCGCGTCCTTCGTGATCTCGTCGAGGCGCATCCCTCCGAATGTCGGGAGGACGTGCGTGTCCAGGAGGTATCGGTAGCCCTCGACGGTGGACGGCCTACAGTTCATCTCCACGTGCGTGGAGAACCACTTCCCGGCAGCCTCCTTGAACGTCGGGACCAGTCTCCCGTCTTCCCCCCGGCGGGGGAGGTTGTAATCATCTTGCAGGAGCAGTTTCCCGAGGGTCTTCGCGAACGCTTCTGCCTCCTTCCTGTTGGTGAACGTCTTGAACTTCCTCCTCCCGTTCTTGTACGCGCCGACGCGGTACTTCGTGGCGCGCGAGCCGTCCGGCTTCGCGGACTTAAGCTCCGTTATCCAAGGCATGTTTCCTCCTTTCCGGTCTGTTGTTCGTGGATCATGGTGCCGAACTATCTCACCTCCTTTCCGGCCTGCGCTTCGTTCGCCGCTTCGGTTCTTTCTCCGCGAGGTAAGCGTCGATCTGCTTCCGGAGCCAATCGGAGAAGGTAAGCCCCTCGTCGAGCAGGACGTGGTAAAGCCGCCGCTTCTGATCCTCGTCTATGCTTGCGATCACCTTGACCATCCCAATTCCGGCCCTCCCTTCGGGGTATATGGGTATATATATCACCATAACGATTCCCTGTCGACGAGAAAAGGAGTGACTGATTCCGTTCAGCCCCATTTCCTGTTCCACACGGTCTCTCCCGCTTGATATAGTCCGTGTTGAATCCTTGCCACGCTTCCACCCCGGAGGTGTCAATGACCCTTCCCCGTGTCAAGCGGATCGCGATGTTCCTGATATCTCTTTGTGTACTTACTTCTTGCGGTTCTTCTTTCGATGGCTCGGTGACGGTCTATCCCACGGAGAAAACGTTTTCTGGAAAGCGTATTCCTCTATTGAGGACCGCCTTCAAGGCATCATTTGAGACTCAAACAGTTGTGTACTGGTATCCGGGAATACGTGAAACCCCTGAAAGACTTATAAACTGCACCGTCCGTGATAATTATAATTGGGTGGGGGAGTATATTGACCATTCCGGGAGAGTCGAAATGGTTGATGGAAGAATCTTGAGTTACAGTCCGAACAAGGTATATGTGAGTTCTTTCTACTGGTGGTATCTGCATTTTAAGATGAAAATCTCATAGTGAACCCGAAGAAGTAGCCCCACCCTTCCCCAGGAGGCCCTATGCGTAGAGTTCTTCCCGTCGTCCTTCTTGCCGTTTTCGCATTGATGATCTCTTCCACATCCTTTGCGGAATCTGGCGGGAATACTCCACGGAAGAAACTACCGCAAGAAGGATGACGGTCCGGATCCTGTTCCGGGAGGCTGCGGATGCACGGGGGATAGGCGACACGCGCATACCAGGGGCGAAAAGAACACGGGGCAGTTAGCCAGCGACTATCATGGAACGAAAGTGAGAAGAGTGCCCGTAAAAAATAATATGAAGAAAAATATGATTTACATCTATATATCGTGTATGATATATGAGGTGTCTCGGTGAGGATCAAGATCTTCCCGAACGCGCTGGGAGAGGCAGCCAAGCTTCCTCCCCACGAAAAGGATGATTTTGGAGTCATTATCAAGGTCCTCAAGGCGGATCCGTTCACGGACTCGGAGATTGTCGACGACGTCGTGTTCTCGACGATGCGAGTGACCGAACTCCGGGCCTTGTGCCCGGATATCCGACGCGCGAAGACCGAGGAAATGAAGCATCGGGTGCTCTACTTCGTCGATGAGCGACATGATGTCGTCGTGATCGTGGCAGTCCTCCCGAGGGATTACGCCTACAAGAGACGGGACAGGGTTGTCGCGGAAATCAGGTTCTACTACGAAAGTGAAGGGTGGAAATATGACTACCACTAGCGCAGGTGGTGCATGGCCGACCGAGACGTTTTCAACCCCGGCCCAGATGATTGTGTACCCGAGGCGCATCAAGAGTTGGCCTCTTCCGACGGTGCCTCCGACCGTGTCGGTCCCAATGAGGGTGTATTCCGAGGAAGAGGCCCTTTCGATTCTTTTCCCGACGGCTCGGGATCGCAAGAGACTAGCGGTTGTCGAGAAGAAACACGATGATGAGATCCGCGCCGCCATCAAGTCGGGCGAGATGAACCCGATTCGCGGATGGAGAATCATCCGGGGGATGGACCAGAAGGAGCTCGCCCACCTGACCGGCCTCAAGCAGCCGAACATCTCGCGCATGGAGAAACTGGGGGCGGCGGCCGAGGTTCCCAATCTCAAGAAGATCGCCGAGGCGTTGCGAATCGGCATCGAGGAGTTGATCCTATGAAGGCGAAATCCGGCCCGATTGTCCGCTACGCCCTCGTCTGCGACGACGTCCGGGAGGAAAAAAGCGGGAAGGAAACGCTGGTCGGCGTCTATAACAGCAAGATCATCGTGGCAGGCCTCCCTGCTGTCCTCCCGAAGCTGTGCTTCCGGATCCGCATCATCCCCATTCGGCGCGCGCTTGCCATTTCCCTGTCCGTGCGAGCTCCAGAAGGCGGCGAATCGATTACCGGGCTGAAGGCTGTCATCCCAGCGGGGTCTGAAAAATCGGAAGAGCACACCCTGAACCTAGTCATGTCTCCGTTCGTTCTCAAGGTAGAGGGAGAATATTCCCTCATCGTCGAACACGGAGGAAAAGAAGAGACAGCTTTGAGGTTCCGTACGGAGGTCGTGAAGACTCCAGTTGTCCGACAACCGAAGGCCTGATCGACCGTCCGTATCCGACTTTACAGAAGTCTCCAGCCCCGCTTCGTATGCGCTATGCACGTCAGTTTCCCGACCAGGGCGGCCAGATCCCCGGTGATTCGGACGAGGTCTGCCGCCAGGATGGCAATCGATTGCAATGGAATACAATCAGGACGACGATCTCCCGGCCACCCGCACCTTACCCTCCCCCGGCAGGTATCGCGCCTCGAGGGGAAGGTGGAGCCGAGCGGGGACGATCGCCCGGCCCCGGTTGCGGGAAGCGATAGCTGGGAGTATATTTTGATAACAACCCGCTGATCACCAAGATGTTAGGCAGATTGCAGATGCGCATCCTTTCATGGAACGTGAACTTCCGCTCACCAAAGTGCCTCGAAGGTATCCGAGGTCTTGAGGCGGATATTGTCATGCTTCAGGAGGTCACCCACGGAAGCGCACGCGGCATTATGGCCGCGCTGGAGCTCGGCGGATGCAAGCACCGCTGGTACTGCGGTTCCGTATCGGACACACGCAAGCGATATGGGAACGTCACCGCAAGTCGTTGGCCCGTGTCCGCGGCTTCTCGGGGCTGGGCGCCGAAGATGCCGTGGCCGCAGCTCGGGCTCCGTGCGACCGTGCACACGCCGGATGGCGACATCGACACAATCAACGTCCATATCCCGAACGCGTCCGGGAACGGCTGGAGGAAGATCGACTCTCTGGAAGCGGTGGCTGACGTCCTGGAGTCAGGCGACGACGTTGCGCGCGTCCTCGCTGGCGACTTCAACGAGCCTCAATCGATACTTCCCAACGGCCGGATCGTGACGTTTGGCCAGCGGATCTACCCCGATGGTTCTATCCGGCTTGGCCGACGAAGCCGGGGGGGCGCACCCCAAGGCTCGTTCACGGACCAGGACGGTCGCACATACGGTCTGCATCGCTGGGATACCACCGTGCGACGCATCTTCGAGGGATCATCGCGGCACGGCCTTCGTCACGTTCACAAGGTCGAAGGCGACGGACTGCCTCATGTGCCAACGACTCATATCGCGAATGGTCAACCTCGCTTCTTCGATCACCTGTTTGTCTCCCGCCACTTCCGGGTCACCGGCTATCGCTACGTGGATGACGTTCGAGAGCAGCTGCTATACAGCGATCATTCGGCATTGTATGCAGACGTCGATCTCGATGAAGTAAACGGCTTAACTACCGCTTGCAGCTGACTGCTTGCCTGTACCTCGTTGTGCCTCCGCCCTTTTCATTCGCGCCTTCACGAATCAGTTTTCAATGATCGGTTTGATCGTTACCGGGAGATGATCCTCCTCGAATCCACCGCCCCAAGTGCCGCGTTCCACGCCCCTTCCTCCACTGTTCATATCGACTTGACTTCCCATAATCGTTGAAACATTCTGAATCTGGATTCACTTATCTCCATACCACCGGTTTCAACGAAAAGGAGATCGCCATGAGGAAATATGTCTCGCTGTCCCTGCTTTTGTTGATGACGGTAGTCACGTTTTTTGGTTGTGCCGGTATGGGTTATGTTTGGAAAAGCGACCCAGAGACTCAAACTGTAAGCAATGAGTATTTCGATGCCCAACTTGAGCCGTTTTGCTCCGCTGGTGGATGCACTGCTTTCGTTCTAACTATAAAAAACAAGTCAGATAAAAATCTTGAGTTGAATTGGAATAAAACTCTATTCGTGAACCACGGACAAACATCTGGTGGTTTCATGTTTGAGGGTGTTGTCTTCAAGGATAGAAATAACCCCAAACCTCCAGATGTTATTTTCCCGAATGGACACCTCGTAAAGAGTATATATCCAAATAATTTGGTGGGTTTTTACAGTGGAAAATATGCGCGTTGGTACCATAGCCCAATGGATAGTGGTATGAACGGCGCATATTTATCTGTTATTGTTGATGGAAAAGAGATTAACGAGAAACTAACTGTAAATCTATCAAGAACGGAACAGAAGTAACAATAGAATCGGCTCTCCGCTCTGCAGATAGGCCTATAAACCGAGGGCGCGCCTTACTCCCCGAAGCAGACCTTTCTGCCGCCGATAATTTGGGGCAGGGGTAGTAATCCTCCCTCACTTTTTTTATGCGCCTTCAAGAGTCTATTTTCAATGAACGGACTGACCAATATTGGTTCACTCACATCCTTTCCACGGTCGTCCACCGGGATGCAGGGCTCGGGTCCGCCGCGGATCCCCCCGTTGAATAGAATCGAATCTATTCAGAGCGGACTTATTCCTTTTCCTCACCTCTTACCTTTCCCCGGGTAGAAAACGTGCCTAAAGGGAAGGTGGGGCCGGACGAGGACGATCGCCCGACCCCGGTTCCCCGAATAAGGCAGGAGGACGGTCTCGCCTTCGCCGGGAAGAAGAAAGAGCGGGAGCCGTCCGCCGCGACCCCCGCGATGACGAACGCGCCCGGCGAAAGGAGCAAAATCCGGACGTTGGCGGAAAGGGAAAAGGTTCATGTTCGTCTCCAACGCCAGCGGCGATAAAACCAATCCTCCGCAATCCGCTCCACCTCCCGCTCCTCCTCGGCGATTTCGATTTCATCCGAGAGGGAAAGGAGCGACAGAAGCCCGTTTCGTGGCGGGATATGCCGCTTACGGGTATGGTGGACGGCCTCATGGTAAAGCAACCAGATGGCAACCTCCTCCGGCTTCACACGGACTCCTGTGCGCGAGCGGATCTCCGACGCGATCTTCTCGCGGTCGAGGTGTGGACTGATCTCGATCGTCTTGGTGTCGGGGCAATATCGGGCCGGGGCGCCCCCGTAGATCCGCGCGACCCGAACCTCCCGGACGCCGATCTCCTTGGCCTCCGCGACTGGATCAAAGTCGGACGGAAAGAAACTCTCGATCGCAGGGAGAGGACCTTCCGCTTCCGGGGAGGGGAAGATGCCTCGGAGTTCCTCCCGAACCTTTTCCTCTATCGCCTCCCGGATTGTCCGGACGACCGCCTCGGGAAGTCGGTTCCTTGCGTTCAGGTTCGTCCCCATTCCTATCCCTTTGTCACCACACCGCCAGGCCCCGGAAGGACGACCTCCGAAGGATCTCCGCCCGAATGGCTTCCCGGACGATATGCCGGGTACGCTCCAGGTCTGTCTCCCGATGATCCACACGCTTGGAGCCGCGCGTGGCCTCCTTTCGCTGCCGCGCCTTGACCATGAGGTCGTGTCCCGCGCAATAGCCCCCGCGCCCCGAGCACTTCCCCTTGCCCGCACACACCGCCTTACTCATGTCCTCACCTCCTCTCCGGCCTGCTTCATCTCGACTTCGAGTGTGTAAAACGTAAGCCGCTTGGGCGACTTGAAACTCCTTCGTCCAGGCTTACCGGATGGCTTGCCGTTCAACGAGATCAAAACCCCGAGGTCGAGGTCTTTTATCGCGTCGAGCTCCGGCGGTAGGATCCCCTCACCTCGTTGCTCCTCAACTTCGGCAGGCGGCGTGAGGTCTTGCCCTTTCCCATCGGGGCCGCTCCAAAGTTCATACCGTCCGTCCGGCCCGGTCTCCTTCATCGCGCGATAATACTCGTAACTAAAAAACCCCGGCGGGATTCCCGTGATTTGCAACCGAGCGGCGACGGCCTCACGCAGGACAGGGTCCTTCGGCGCAACGATCAAATAGCGATTTATGGCTCGTTTGGCAACGATCCTTCTTGGAGCCGCCTCCCGTGCCCGCACGTGCAGGGAAACCAGCTCCCGCGCAACGGTAAGAGCCTCCGCCTGCTTCTGCCGCAAGGTCTCCATCAGTCCGGAAACCTGAAGCCGAAGGGCCTCCAGCCGGGGCTGCGCGAGCTTTTCCTGGAGTTCGAGAACCTCGTCCGCGACTGCATCACGGCTCTCCTGCTTCTCCAGCACGAGCTTCCTCGCCTCGGCCAACTTCTTCTCGGCCTGCTCGACCGCATCCGCCGCCGCCCGCCATCCCTTCCGGAGCTCCCACGATCCGGAGGCTTCGCCGGCTTCCCGCCTCGTTAGTTCCTCCTGCGCCGCCCGCAGTCCCCCCTCGATCGTGCGCAACACCTCCCGGGCCTTCGAGAGAGCCGCTCCTGCTTTCGCTTGCTCTCGTTCCCTTTCAGACAATGTTCTTTCCATTTCACTCACCTTGGCACCCATGGCATCCATTCCTCCCTTCGTCTGCCCCCGACCGTGAAAGCGCCGGGGAGCGTCTTTGTCTTCGATAGATCGACCAGAACACCGCAAACCGCATTACTTGCATCGTCGTTGGCTCCCGGCGGGTGATCGACGAAGTCCCTGTTCCGCCCCGCCTTCCGCTCCAGGGCGCAGAGCTGGGCGACGAGGGTCCGATCGTCCAGAAGACGGACCTTGCCGGAGTTCAGGAGCGGCAGGAACTCGAGGTAGATTTCAGACTTCGTCCGCGACGCCGCCCGGTACTCGATGCCGAACTTGCGGAAGATCTCCCTCGGGAACTCCCCGGCGAACTTGTCGGCTGTAACGGACCTGATCCGGTACATTTTCAGGAACGCCGAGAACTCCTCGATCGTCCGCTCGGGAGAAAAGGGCGGACGGACGATCCGCAAGGCGTCCAATACCCTGACGCCGTCCTGCTCGTGCGCCACGGCAACCGCCGCCGCGTCCTTCCCGCTCCCGCCGGCCATGTCGCAGAAGCTCCTGTACGAAACCCCGTCGGCGGGAAGCAGCTCGTGCCTGCCCGCGGCGACCGCCTCCCGAACGACCTCGGGATCGAGGAAGGCCGAGACGTCCGAACGCCACTCCGCGCCGTACTCGGAGGCCGCCGCGACGGGATCCAGCTTGTAGGCCCTCCGGATCGCGGCCCCGTCGACCGTCGGGTTCATGTCGTGGCTAGTCCCCACCATGCACAGGATGTCCTCGTCCTCCTCGCCGAGGTACTTCTCCTGCGTCTGCCACATCGCCCCCTGCCGGCCCCAAGGGGAGCTCAACACCACGAGCAGGGAGCCGGGGACCTTCACGAGCCCGGGGCGGATCGCGCCGATGACCTCCACGTCCGGGTTCGCGGAGTCCTCGCTCCTCCAGAAGCACGCCTCGTCGGCAATGCAGCAGACGACGCTGTAGCCCCTCACCGCCCGGTAGGAGGACGTGTGAATCTCGATGACGATCTCGTTCGACAAGTGGATCGCCTCGGAGGTCCTCCGCATCACGAGGCGCGACAGCATCGGGATGGCGTCGATGATCCCGTTGATGTAGCCAAGCACGATCTTCGCCTGTCGCCGGTCGCTCGCGATCATCATGACGATGCCCTGCTCGCCGGGCGAGAGGCCGTACTGACGGAAACAGGCAAGGAAGACGACGATCCAGGCGGCGATCATGCTCTTCCCCGCGCCGCGCCCGAAACGCCCCCAGAACTCGCGAATCTGACGGGGGGGCGGATGCTGCCGACCCGTGAGACGGCGGTACACTTCGAGTTCCGCGTCCATCATCGGCAGGGCGAAGATCGCCCGCAGGACGACGAACCAGTTCCCCCATGTAGCAAGGTCCTTGAAGACCTTGCCTCCGAGGAGAGGGTCCCGCATGAACTCGATGATCGTCATGCTTCGCCGTCCTCCCCGGGCTGTTCTTCCTCGACATCGACCGGCTCATCCTTGCCTTCAGGCCCAGGAATCTCTGTCCGTGGGCCGTCCTGAACACGTTCCGGGCCGTTCCCGCCGCCTGCTCGCTTCTTCTCCTCGGCCTTCTGCTTCAAGTAACTCGCAAGGTCCGGAACCTTTGAGGGACGCCTGTCAGCCATTTCATAAAACGCCTGAAGGTCCCGCCGTAAGCCTTCGGAAAAACTCATGTAATTCTTTCCCAGGGCTGGAATAATTCCACCATCCTTTGTAATAATTCCGCGTAACCCGTCGACAAACTTGCCGATTTGCATGACGACGATGATTTTTTCCCTGATCCTGTCGAGAATTAAGACCTGCCCGGCACTCAAGTTCTGCATCCCGCCCAAATCATCCGCAAGTCCTTGAATTACCTTATGAAGTTCGCGGCCCTCTCTCGTGCGCTTGTCAGACCACCGTCTGCGCGTATGGGCAGAACGACCCCCATGCGTCAAGGCACCCCCGGCCGGGTTTTTTTCTTTCCATCTCCGCAGATTCTCCGCACCGGCAGCGGCACTCCGCTCCGCCGGGGAGGGGTTCCCGATCCGGGGCTTGAAGGGACTCACCGGGGTCCTCCTCTGGCGACAGACCGGCAACCGAGACGGAAACCGCCGGAGATTGATGTCCCGCAAACCCTCTCCACGCTTGCCTTTCCAGCCTTCTCGCCGATGCCACGACCTCCTGACAACCGATCAGATTCGATCACCGGAACACCTCCATCGCTATGACGGGGAAGCATCCCGGCCCTCCAAGGACGGGGGTGTGGTGTCGGTTATTTGACACCTCATTCCCTTCTCCGTGGTGACGCATTGGTGACGCATAAGGGGCCAGATCCGGAAAGTTCCCTTGTAAACTCGTCTCGCGTAGAGGTTCCGGAATTGGGGTCTTATGCGTCACCGTTACGTCACCCAAGGGGGGTTACTCCCTTCCATCCACGGACTCCGCCGTGCGTTCTGACCCTTGCGAACCCCTTCTCATCGAGCCGGAGCCCGAGTGCACGTTGGCTCATCGGGCGTTCACCCGACGATTCGCACCATGTTTTGTATGCGGCATAGATCGCCCCCGCCGTGGTCTGGGAGGAGTCACCGACCTCGCACCTGTCTTCGAGGAACGGCGCGAGGCGGTCTTCGGCGGTCCTGTACTCGGCCACGGCAGCCCGCACCTTCTCCGGCGGATTGAGGCCGCTGATGAGCCATTCGAGTGCGCCCGTCATCATCCAGGTCAAGATCCCCGCCCGCTCCGCCGGGGACTTGAGTTTTTCGCCGAGGGTCTTGTCCCTCTGGTCCTCGGGCACGGTCTTCTCGAACGGGATGACGAGCAGCCTTCTCCACGTCGCCCCGCCGGTCGAGCGGATATGCGGACGGTGGTTCCCCTCGAACCGGATCTTGAAGCCGCAGGTGAACTGGAAGAACTCCCTGAACAGGAATCTGGTAGACATCTGATCTTGTCCCGTAAGCATACGGATAAGCCCTTCGTCGAACGCCTGCTCCTCCTGCGGCTCGGACGCCGTTACCAGACGAGCGCCCACGAGGGCTGCGACATCGTTCCTCACCGACTTCTCCGACCGGGACCGGAGAAAGGTCGCCATGTCTGCTGCACGGGCGTATGTACCCATAACGTCTGCTCGGGCGCGTGTCTCAACTCCCTTCCCTGCGGCCTCGGGTCCGTAGGCGTACTCGAACACCTGCTCCCTCATGTCGCCGGTCAGCGCGTACCCCGCGAGCCGACGACGGAAGGCCATCAACTCCTTGTCGCCCCCGGCGGACTGTTCGAGGTATCGCTCGAAAATCGGCGCGGGTGCTTCGGGCCCGCGCCACTCCGCAGGGGAGATGTTCGTGATCATGTCCTTGGGGTTGTGCGGCATCAACTCCACGATGGCCCGGACGGGGTCGATCACGAGGGTGCCGTTCTGGACGTTGAATCGCCACGGGTCGGCGTCGAAGGCATCGGGCGGGACGATGATCCCTTCCTCGGTCTTCGCCAACTCGAGCATCGCCGCGATCCTGCCCACCGCCTCGGAGTGCGTCGCGTGCTTTGCCATTTCCCGCCGTTTCGTGTCGTCTGGTTCCAACGCCGCCATCTCGTACATGCGCCGGATGGTTTCCTTCGCGAGCCGCTCCACTTCTCCGCCTTGTGCCCTCTCCCACCGTTTCCCGCTGAAAAAGAACCACCCGCCGAGCCGATCGCAGTAGCGCACCTTGTCTCCATGAAGCAGCACGAACATCGTCGCGTTCCACAGATCGGTGGGGCGAAGCGCTTCGAGGGCCGCTTCCTGTGCGCCCGCCGGGTCTTCGACACCGAACATCAAGAGGTCCGCCAGGAGCGGGGAAAGCGCCGTCCCTTCGCTGTTCGCCCTCTGGACGATTCTCCCGGCGTCTACCTCGCCATGCTCGACCAGGTCTGCCCGGATGTGCCGGAGGGCGACGGCGAGATCCTTCCGAGCCCCCTGTCCCAGGGTGTCGAGCTCGGCCACGGAAACCGGCCCTCCCCGGATCGCAAGGGAGAGGGTTTCACGGAGACGGCTCTCGAGAGTCGTCATCTCCGCTTCCCCTTCTTCCGCCCGCGGCTCGCCGTCAGTTCCTCGGCCACCTTGTATGCCTCCCCGATGTCGACGGGCCTCTGCCGGTACTTCTCCAGCCATACGAGGACCTCGTCGGTCCGGAAAAGTAGTTTGCCGCCCCCAGGAGACCGAAAGTGGGGGATCTCTTGTAGCCGCGCGCGCACTTCCCGTTTCGATAGAGGAAGGAAAGGTCCGCACAAGCCGTTGAGGTCGAGGATGCGGACGTTCATGCCGCCCCCCGCCTGCTGTTGTCGGGGAAAAGTTCGGCGAACGGCATGCCGATGATGCACGCGATTTTTTCCGCAAGCTCCGCGTCCGGCTCGCACACTCCCCGGGCGATCGCGGCCAAATGACCTTGGGTAATCTCAAGTTCCTGGGCGAGTGCCTTCCTTTGAGATCTCCCCTCCACAGAGAGGAGCATCTCGAGAGGGGTGGGGGGGTCGAGCGGCCTTGGGGCGGCCCCTTTGGCAAAGAGCACCGCCGCTGGCGCGTTGACGGCCTGCGCGATCGTCTTCGCGATTTCGGGAGTGAGAGAGGCAGGGCCGCCTGTTTCGAGCCGACAAACGAACGAGGTTGAGCGACCGATCAGGTGCGCGAGATCCCGTTGGCGCAGCCCGGCAGCGATCCGGGAGATGCGGAGGTTGATGAAAATCGGTTGCATGCCCCCCATTTAAGCCTACTCGGGGGGCAAGGAAGGGGCTTGCGTACCCTACTTTTTCAGGCGGGAAACGTAATTCTTGAACGCACGGAACTTGAGATACTTTGCCGAGTCGCTGGGGCCTCCATCCTGGAGGAGCTTCTGGTCCTCGATCCATTTGTCGGCGTCGATCCCGGAAATGGCGTAATCTCCGACGTGGAGAGGTTCTTCTTCGGTGTACCGAATAAGTTGATCCCACAAGGCACGAGCAGAGAGGGGGGGCTTCGCCAAGCGGTCCCGGATGGCCTGCTCGATCCCGAGGCGCCGCTTTTCATGTTTGCCGCCCTTGCTCCCGCCCTTGCCGAGGTTCCCGTGTTTCAGCACTTTCTCCTCCCACCGGAACTTCATCTTCCAGGTCGTAGCCATCTTCGCGAGCTCTCCCATGTGTAGCTCAAACTGCGAGAGGTGAAACTCCCTTTTTTTCTCCGAAAGGTGAGGATTCCGAAGGTCCGACCGGGCCGTTAGCGCCTCGTGCCAGCACGTGAGGATCTTCGCCGCGAACCACTCCGGCGCATGCAATTCCTTGAGTCCTAGTTGTTCAACGAGGTTGAGTAGGCGGCACGATCCGCCCTTGGGCCGGGGATACATTCGCCTCGGATCTGTGGGGAGGTTAGCCTTTTCGAGGGTGCTCCGTGCCCACGCGATGGAACCGTCGTACCCGAGATATTCCTCCTTTGATGGGGGGTGGTCCGATAGTCCCGCCGCAAGTCGTGCCTTCCATTCCTTCGCGAGGGATTCCTCGGAGGCTCCCGAAGTGGCCCATTCGGGCGAGGGCAGGGGAAACCATCTGTCAGTCTTCTTCGTGATCCCGCTGCCGACGCGGTGGGTTTTCCACCGAGGGGGGCCGTCGGAAGATTTCTTGGGGGATCGCTTCTTCTGCATCGCGCCGCCTCCTCTCGCGGCCCTCAAAGGTTGCCCGGGGGAAGCGGGTGAGGATTCCCCGCTTGTCGGGAGCGACCCTATCCCCCGGAGTCCTTCAACTCAAACTATCATTGGTCAAACGCGAGTCAATGAGGCAAGCGGAAATGAATCGCCCCCCTCATTCCTCCGCATGAGTATCTTGACGTGTACACCGTAAAAGGGTATTGATACAACATAGCGGATATGTCTTATAAGTGATTGTAATTGTTAGCGTTACTGTTGTTGCCCATCTCCGTTAACCAACTGGATTAGCCCACAGGCATCCGACAACCTTCGGGCAACCGTTTTCCCTTCCGATGAAGGGGGCTGGGATGGTTTCCCCTTTTCCCAGAACGGTTCGCTATCACTTCTATTCAACAGACCTGTGTCAATTCCGGCCCCCCTGACTGTACCCATCAATATCAATCAATTATCGATACCTGTATTTTTTATGCGTGAAAGGAGAAGGAGAAAATGAAAAGATTGCTGATTTCCATATTGGTTGCCATATGCCTTATCGCATCCATGACAGTATTTGCTGGTGATAAGACTACCGATAAAAAATTAGTAGGGGGACAATTTGTTTTTGCTCCAGCATCGCATAGTCAATTTACGACACAATCTGGAAGAACTTATACTATAACATCTAGGGTGCTTATCTTGAATGCGTCAGTTTGTAGAATGAAATTAGAATTAGTGAGGCTTGAGGGCAGTCTTGGCCCAGGCCCACAGCAAGGAGCAAGGTATGATTTAGTAGGGGGGGAAACATACCACCCAGCAATTGTTTTAAGACCAGGTCAATCAGTAGCTTATCGTGTAACCGGTCGGGGGATTCCATTTTTCCCACAATCTATTGATTTAGATGGGGATGGATTAACAGAAGGAGTAAGACCACATTGGCTTGTTAAGTGGAGTGTTATTTCAAAAAAAGAAGTGGATGCTTGCTCCAAAATCTCCCCTCCATTAATTGAATCAAACAGGACATGGATAGATGTCTTCCCGGATGGAGGTGGCGCTCAGCTCATAGTATCCGTAGATTACGAGCAAGGAAGGGTTGTCGCAGAGTGGTAACAGGTTCAGAAGGAGTGGATGAAGGGGGAGCGTTCATTATTATCGCCCCCCTTCTATCTCGTCCTCACGGTTGATCCGGGGGAAGACGGTGCAGGAGTCCGCCTTGTCGGCACGCGTTGCCTATCCCCCATAAGGAGAGGTCAGTTCAGTTGCCGCTCTGTTGCCAATGTTGCCCCCAGATTGCCGCATAATGCCGCGCTCTGCAACCCGTAACCCCTTGATATATTTGTTTTTCCGTGTATCATAATCTCCATGGCATTCAGGAGGTCGTCGGTTCGATCCCGATCAGCTCCACCAAGGATAACCGCAAGGGGCTAGCCATAAACGGGTAGCCCCTTTTCTTATCCGGCTCTCCCTCCCCCCGTTCTTTCCCCTACTTTTTCGTCTCCTTCTTCCGTTGCAATGCCAGGTCGAGCCATTCGTGCATCCGGCGAATGTTCTTGGACAGGTACCAGCGCCCGTTCGCGAAAACCCCGTAGTCGGCTCCCGCCATCGCGGAGGCGAATCGGGTGGAATTCGCGAAGAAAAGCCACTCTTCCACCCACATCCTCTCGATCGGTTCGTTGAAGATGCTGTCCTTCTGCGCGAGTCCCTTCGCCAACCCTTTATCCCAGGCGGTCAGCAGGATTTTCGTGGCGGTCAGGGTCATCTCGTTCGTGACCCGGATCGTTTCCTCGAAGCGAGCAAAGTGTCCATCCACCCAGCTTCCGGCGTGGCAGCCGGAACAGATCTTCTTCATCTTCGCCGTCCGGTCTTTCTGTTCTCCGGCATCGATCAGAAACGAAACCGCCGGCTCGCCGGTGAGTTCGGTCGGGAGGGGAAGGCCCGCCTTGTTCCTGATCACCGTGGTGTCCGGGGACAACGGGTGGGGATGGGCATAGACGAGTCCGAAGATCCGCCATGCAAGACGGTCGTTCATCTGGTGGGAACGTTCGGCGACGACTTCCGGTTGGTCGCCCTCCCCGGCAACCAGGAGACTCACATGGCAGACGGCGCACGTGGGGGCGGTAAAATCCGTTCCGATCTTCCAGGGGACGTTCGTGAAGTTCCACGTGTCTCCGAGAGAGGAATAGATGTTCCCGTGCTTGCTTACCAGGTAGACGGGGTAGGCGGGAACGTCGGGACCCTTGTGGCATTGGGAGCAGGTGGCGGGGTTCCTGGCCACCTTGATCGAGAACTGGTGCCGGGCGTGGCAGGACGTGCAGGAACCCTTCGAGGCGTCGGGATTGATTCGCCCCACTCCCTGGTTCGGCCACCCCGAAAGAACGGGAAACGCCATCTCCCCCATTGCGGTCTCCCGTTCCCGCATTCCCGAAACACCGATTACGGTTCCATGGCAATAGAAGCAGGCATCGGCGTTTGTCCGGTCCGAGGGAGGGGTGACCCCGATCTTTCTCTCGGTGAAGGCATACGTACCGTTCACCTGATCCACGAGTCCGTGGTAGACC
>Ga0255055_10001559_pt1 | contig 16594 bp, 15 predicted proteins | sample JV7_2_27_MG_FD_188633 | JGI IMG/M metagenome (GOLD analysis project Ga0255055, IMG submission 188633) | Seawater microbial communities from Jervis Inlet, British Columbia, Canada - JV7_2_27 | ecosystem: Environmental > Aquatic > Marine > Inlet | place: Canada: British Columbia | collected... | reverse complement strand
ATTGAGGTCTCTGGTGCCCCTCGAGCTACGGCTGGCCTGGCGGAACGTCTGGCGAAATCCACGGCGCACCGGTCTCACCGTGGCCGCCACCGTCTTCGCCGTCTTCCTGGTGGTCTTCTTCGTCGCGTTGGCCGCCGGCCTTCACGAGAAGATGATCGAGGACAGCGTGCGGCTGCACTCTGGACACCTTTCGGTGTCGGGAGAGGGGTATCTGGAGAACCAGACCCTCGAGCAGTACCTGCATCTCGACCCCAGCTTCGACGCCGCCATCGCCGGGACGCCCGGCGTGCGGGGGATGGCCCCCCGCGTGGTCAGTTTCGGGCTGCTCTCCAAGGACTCGGCCACCCAGGGCGTCGCGCTCTTCGGCGTCGATCCGGAGCGGGAGCCCAGCGTCTCCACCCTCCCGGATCGGATTCGCCGCGGCCGTTTCGTTTCCGACGAGACGCCCCTCGGCATCGTCCTGGGTGAGCGGCTCTCGCAGAACCTGGGCGCCGATCTCGGGGACCCGGTCCTGGTCTACTCGGTCGCCTACTCCCTCGAGATGTCCTACGAGATCTTCACGGTGGTGGGGATCGTGAAGCTCCCCGAACCCGCGCTCGACCGCGCCCTGGCCGTGATCTCACTGGACGACGCACAGGAGTTCTTTGTCTACGGCGACCGGGTGACCGAGGTGGCCCTTCTCGCGGAGGATGCGGATGCCTCGCCGAAGCTGGCCCGGACCCTTGCCGCGACGCTGCCGGAGATCTCCCGCACGCCGGCGGAGGTACACACCTGGGAGGAGATCATGCCGGAGCTCCAGCAGCTGATCTTCCTCGACGACGCGGCGATGTACATCCTGCTGGTCATTCTGGTGGTGGTGGTGGCCTTCGGGATCCTCAACACCATCTTGATGTCGGTGCTCGAGCGCACCCGCGAGCTCGGCGTGGTCCTCGCCCTGGGTCTTCGCCCCTCCGCCGTGTTCCGCCTGATCTATTTCGAGTCGATGCTACTGGCGCTCGGCGGGCTCCTGATCGGCCTCGCGCTGGCGATCCCGGCAGTCCTCTACTTCGAGGCGCATCCGGTGGCGCTGACCGGGAACGCGATGGCCGGAATGGAGCTCTTCGGCATCGAGCCGGTGATGACCTGGAAGCTCAAGCCGTGGAACCCGATCGGGTCGGCGATCACCATCTTGGCCGTCGCCGCCATCGCGGCGCTCTACCCGGCCCTCAAGGCCAGCCGAGGCCGTCCGGTGGACGCGCTGAGGAGTCTCTGAGATGGGCGCCGGGGTCTGGCGAATGGCGTGGCGGAACATCGGGCGAAGCCCGCGGCGGACCGGCATCGTGGTGACCGCCGTCTCCGTGGGCCTCGCCGGGGTCCTGCTCGCCATGGCGGTGAACTACGGCATGGTCTTCCAGATGATCGAGACGGCCATCGCCACCGAGCTCGGCCATCTCCAGATCCACGGAGCCGGATTCGACCGGAAGCCCGGTATCGAGATCCGCATCGAGGACGGAGAACGCCTCGCGACCGGCACTCTATCCGGGCTTCCGGGACTCGAGGCCTGGGCGCCCCGGATCCGGAGCCAGGGCCTGGTGTTTTCGCCCCGGGCCAATGTGGGAGTCCAGGTGGTCGGGATCGATCCGGCCCGCGAGGCGCATGTCTCGGTTCTGGCCGATTCGATCGTCTCCGGCGCCTACCTGGATGGGCAGCGCAGGAAGCTGCTGCTGGGCGAGAAGCTGGCGAGCCGCCTTCACGTGGAGGTGGGCGACAAGCTGGTGCTCTCGGTGCAGGACGTGCGCGGGGAGATGACCGGCGAGGCGTTCCGGGTGGGGGGCCTGTTTCGGACCGCTTCCAGGGAACTCGACAGGGGCTCCGTCTTCCTCCGCATCGACGAGGGGAAGCAGCTCTTCGGCCTCGGTGAGGCCATCTCCGAGCTGGTGGTGATCGCCGACCAGCGCCGCCATCTCGACGATCTCAAGAGAGAGATCGAGGCGAAGCTTTCCGGAGACTTCGAGGTGCGTACCTGGGAGGAGATCCAGCCCCTGCTGGTCTACTTCGTCGATCTCTTCGATCAGATGGGCTGGTTCGTCTACGGGGCGGTCTTCGTGGCGATGGCCTTCGGCATCGCCAACGTGCTCTTGATGTCGGTCTACGAGCGGATCCGGGAGATCGGCATCCTGATGGCCATCGGCATGGGACCCCGGCGTCTGGTGGTGGGCATCGTGATCGAGTCGCTGCTGCTGACACTGCTTGGCGTGGTGATCGGCCTGGCCGTCGGGACGCTCTCGGTCTGGCTGCTGCGCGACGGGATCGACCTGTCTCGCTGGGCCGAGGGACTCACCGCCTACGGCATCGGCACCAAGATCGTCCCGGTGATCCGGAGCAAGGACCTGATCATTCCAACGCTGGTGGCGGTGGGCACCGCGGTGTTCGCGAGCTTGTGGCCCGCCCTGCGCGCCGTGCGGATTCGACCCGCCGACGCGGTGCGGCACGTCTAGGAGAAGTCATGTCGATGCTGGAAGCGAGGGGAGTGAGCAAGGTCTACGAGACCCGGGGGGTGGAGACCGTCGCTCTTCGCGACGTCGATCTCTCCATCGAGAGCGGAGAGTTCACCGCACTGGCCGGCCCCAGCGGCTCGGGCAAGACCACGCTGCTGAATCTCTTCGGGGGCCTGGATGCCCCCAGCGAGGGCGTCGTGGTCCTGGACGGCGACGATCTCGGCTCACTCACCTCGTCCCAGCTGGCCGAGGAGCGTCTCCACAAGCTCGGCTTCGTCTTCCAGGCCTACAACCTGATCCCGGTGTTCTCCGCCCGGGAGAACGTGGAGTTCGTCATGGAGCTGCAGGGTGTTTCGCCCTCGGAGCGGCGCCGGCGGGCCATGGCGATACTGGAGGAGGTGGGCCTGGGAGATCTCGCCGACAAGCGTCCGATGGAGATGAGCGGCGGACAGCAGCAGCGGGTCGCCGTCGCACGCGCCATCGTCAGCCAGCCCCGCGTGGTGCTGGCCGACGAGCCCACCGCAAACCTCGACTCGAAGACCGCGGGGACCCTCCTCGACCTGATGGAGGAGCTCAACCGGGAGCACGGGGTGACCTTCGTCTTCTCGACCCACGATCCCATGGTGATCGAGAAGGCGCGGCGAACCGTGCGGCTCCGCGACGGTGCCGTGGTGGCCGACGAGACCAAGCCCGGCGCAGCGTAGACAGGCCGGCTCAGCCACGGAGTCCGGCGAGCCGCTCGATGGTTTCCCCGGCCTCGCGCACCACCTGCTCGATGATCGCCGCGCAGGAGAGCTCGCCGGTGATGCCACCGGCGCCCTGTCCGCAGGGCATGGCGGATCTCGAGGGATCCACCGCGCCGGTGTCCGGGAAGATGGCGGAGAAGACGCCCGTCTTGATCGAGACGCCCAGCTGATCCGGGAACGGTCGGATCTCCTCGGGACGGCTCTCATACTCCTCGACGTAGGCGTTGCGGATCACGCGCATCGGCTTTCCCGAGTAGCAGCGGGTGACGATGGTGTCCTCTTCGCGGATCTCGGCGATTCGCTTCTTGTAGTCCGGGGCGGCGCGGGCCTCGTGGGAGGCCACGAAGCGGGTTCCCATCCAGACTCCCTGGGCGCCGAAGGCGAGGGCGGCGGCCAGGCCGCGGCCGTCCACGATCGACCCCGCCCCCAGCACGGGAATGCCGACGGCATCGACGGTCTGGGGGATCAGCGCCATTCCCGCGATCTGGCCGGTGTGGCCTCCGGCCTCGGTTCCCTGGGCCACCACCACGTCACAGCCGGCGCGCTCGGCGGCGACGGCGTGGCGGACCTTGCCGCACATGCTCATCACCTTGACCCCGCCCTCGTGGCATTTCTGGATCACCGCTTCGGGGACGCCGAGCCCCGCGATGAAGGCGGAGGCTCCCTCCTCGATGATGGTGTCGATGGCGTCCATCATCTGCGCGGGAAGCGCGGCGAGGAGATCCACACCGAAGGGCTTGTCCGTCAATTGCCGGACCTTCCGCATCTCGTCGCGAATGCCCTCGGGAGACTCGGCCGCCATTCCGAGGGTGCCGAAGCCGCCGGCTTCGGAGACGGCCGCGCAGACCTTCGCGTAGGCCACGCCGCCCATGCCCGCCAGGAAGATGGGGACCTCGATCCCGAACTGGTCACAGAGGGGAGTTCGCAGAGTCATGGGCGTTTCCTCAAATGAGTAGTCGATCGAAGAGTAGGGTACCGATCCCGAGGAAAGCGGAGAATCCAAAGAGATCGGTGATGGTGGTGACGAAGACGCCGGAGCCGACGGCGGGGTCCTGCCCCAGGGCCTTGAGTATCAGGGGCACCGCGGCGCCCATGATGCCGGCGATCGCCATGGTGATGATCATGGTGGCGAAGAGGACGACGCCCAGGTAGGGGCTCCCCTGCCACAGGTAGGCGAAAGCGCCGCTCACGGCTCCCGTGACGATGCCGATCACGATGGCCACACTCACCTCCTTGCGGATCGCCCGCAAGCCGCTGCTGAACTCGAGCTCGCCCAGCGCGATGGCGCGGGTGATGACCGTCAGGGCCTGGATGCCCCCGTTCCCGCCCATGCCCGCCACGACCGGCATGAAGAAGGCGAGGGTGACGATCTGCTCGAGGGTGCGCTCGAAGAGCCCGATCACCCACGCCAGCAGGAAGGTCGCGCCCAGGTTCAGGAGCATCCAGGGCAGCCGCTTGCGGACTGCGTGATGCGCGGGACTGAAGACCCGGTCCTCGTCGGAGAGACCGGCGAGGTGGTACATGTCCTCGGTGGCTTCCTCGGTGATGACGTCGATCACGTCGTCGACGGTGATCACGCCGAGGATCCGGTTCTCCCCGTCGACGACGGGAACCGCCAGCAGGTTGTAGCGGGCGACGATCTGGGCCACGTCCTCCTGGTCGGCCTCTGCGCGCACGGAGACGGGATCCTGGACCATCAGCTCACCACAGCGCCGGGCCGGACTCGCCGCCACCAGCCGGCGGAGGGGAACCACGCCGCGAAGCTGCTGCTTCTCGTCGACGACGTAGAGGTAGAGGATCGCTTCGGCGTCGTCGCCGGCCTCGCGGATCGCCTCGATCGCCTCCTGGGCGGTTACTCCCTCGTCGAGGGCGAGGAAGCGGGTGACCATGACGCGACCGGCGCTGGAGGGCGGGTACAGCTCGGCCTTTCGCAGCTCGGCGCGCTGTGTTTCGGGGAGGAGGGCGACGACGGGTTCCCTGCGCTCCTCGTCCAGCCATTCCACGAACTCGACCATGTCGTCGAGCTCGAGCCGCGCGATCACCTGGGCGAGCCGCTCGTCTCCCACTGCGTCGAAGATCTGGGGCAGAAGCTCCGGCGGAAGCTCCCGGAGCGTGCTGGCCGCGCGCTGCTGCTGGAACAGCAGGTCGATGACGGTCCGGATCTCGGGGGGCGTGAGCCCCGAGAGGACCGGTCCGCGGTCGGCGGGGCGCATCCGGGACAGGAGCCGCTGCGCGCGGGCGGTCATGCCGCTCGCGAGCAGCCGGCGGAGGATCCTGATGGTCTCCTGAGAGTTCGCCATGGCAGAGGCCTCGATCCCCGCGCCGGGGAGGTCTCTGCGAGCCTCTAGGCGGGAGAAAGCTCTTTGGCGAGACTAGGTTGCGGCTCCGGCCCCGCGTCGCCCGTGTTGCCTTCGTCTTCCATCGATTCCGAGCTGCTTTCTACCGCAGATTGCTCGATTTCTCTAGTCGCTTCTCCTCGAGTGGTCCCGGCCGGTTTCCACCTGGCTTGTTTCCCCAGAGGCGCGGCGAGAGGCGGTGATAGGATGTGAGGGGGGGGGCACCTTGAGTACTCATCATCTGATTCTGGTTCCACACACCCACTGGGACCGCGAGTGGTACCGGACCCACGAGCAGTTCCGCTACCGGCTGGTGCGGCTCCTCGACGGGCTCCTGGACATGCTCGAGGAGGACTCGGAATTCCGCCATTTCACCCTTGATGGGCAGTCGATCCTCATCGACGATTACCTCGAGGTGCGCCCCGGAGCGCGAGAGCGACTCGCCAAGCTGGTCCGAGAGGGCCGGATTCTGGTCGGTCCCTGGTACGTACTGCCCGACGAATGGCTGGTTTCGGGAGAGGCCCTGATCCGCAACCTGCGCCTCGGGCTCCGCAAGGCCCGGGAGCTGGGCGGCTCGATGAACCTGGGCTACGTCCCCGATCAGTTCGGCCACGTCGGGCAGCTGCCCCAGATCTTCGCCGGATTCGGACTCGAGGCCGCGATGCTGTGGCGCGGCGTCGGCGCAGACGTGGAGGAGACCGCCTTCCTGTGGGAGGCACCGGACGGAACCTCGCTCTTCACGGTCTATCTCCGCTACGGCTACGGCAACGCCGTGATGCTGCCCCTCGATTCCGAGGCACTGGCGAAGCGACTTCGAGAGGCCGCCTCCCTCCTCGAGCCCCACTCTCGAATCCCCACCCTGCTGCTGATGAACGGGAGCGATCACGAGCTTCCCCAGGTGGGTCTGCCCGCCGCGCTGGAGCGGGCGGTGAGATCGCTTCCCGGTTGGAGTGCAGAGATCGGAACGCTGCCGGGATTCGTCGCGCGGGCGAAGCGCGAGTCCGCATCCGACCTTCCCGTTCATCGGGGAGAGCTTCGCTCCGGACTTCGCTGCCCCCTGCTTCCGGGATGCGCCTCGGCCCGTCTTCCCCAGAAGCGAAGCGACTTCGAGAACGACCGGCTGCTCACGCGCTACCTGGAGCCGCTGGCCACCTGGCTCTCCGCACTGGGCGGAGAGCCCGACATCGAGGTGATCGATCTCGCCTGGCGAATCGCCCTGGAGAATCACCCCCACGATTCCATCTGCGGCTGCTCCGTCGATCGCGTCCACGAGCAGATGGAGAGTCGCTTCCAGCGCGTGGCCGACCTCGCGGGCGTCCATCTGGAACGCGTCGCGTGGGACTGGGCCCGCGCGGTGGCGGTGCCGCAACAGGGCTTCGGACGCGGCGCCGGGGAGAGCCTCGTGGTCTGGAATCCCCATGGCGCCGGTCCGACCGAGGTGGATGCGATCATCGAGGCAGACCTCCCGGTTTCGCGGGGGAAGGTGAGGGCCGTTCATCTTCGCGACGCCGACGGGCGGCGGATTCCCGCCCGGGCCGATGTCGTCGAGCCGGGGGCAGAGCGGTACGACTGGGTACTCCCCACCCGCGTCCTGGAGATGCTCCTGCCCGGTCTCTCCGGAGACTTCGCCGGCAACTACGTCCACGAGATGCGCGTCGCCGAGACGGGGGCGCAGCTCACTCTCGACTTCCGGCTCGCCAGGAGCCCTTCGGGCTTCGACGCAGAGCCGGTGAAGCGAGCGATTCTCGACAGGCTCGAGGGCGGCCAGATCGAGGAGGTTCGGGTGCGGGGCCACGTGATTCCCCGCATCAGGCTCCGCTTCGTCGATGATCTGCCCGGCCACGGCCTGCGCGTCTATCGTCTCGCGCGCGGAAGGGCGCGGCGTGGCCGGGATCGGGGCCGCCTGCAGAGCGAGCGTCGAGCGGACGGCGGAGTCCGCATCGCCAACGAGATCTGGTCGGTGGAGGTCGCCGCCGACGGCCGGGTGAGCCTCTCGAACCGGATCCAGGGAGCCCGCATCGAGGATGCGCTGCGGGTCGTCTCCGAGGGAGATCGCGGTGACGAGTACAATTTCGATCCGGTCCCGGGAGCCGCGCGCGTCGAGCGGCCGGATCGCGTTCGGGTCTTTCTTGGACCCGCTTGCGAGGGCGAGGTCAGTGCGGTCATCGCTGCGAAGTACCGGGTACCACTCGAGATCGCACCGGATCGCGATGCGCGCGGCAAGTCATCGGTGGTGCTCCCCGTGACGCTTCGCATCCGTCTCGTCTCCGGACTCGACCGGGTGGACGTGGAGAGCATCGTCGACAACACCGCGCGGGATCATCGGCTCCGCCTTCACGTTCGCGCTCCCTTTGCAGCTCGGCGTTTCGAGGTGGAGTCGGCTTTCGAGATCGCCGAGAGGCCGATCGATCCGCCACGGGACGGCTTCGGAAGCGAGCATCCCTCGGAGTTCCCCGTCGGTGCCACGCCCCAGCGAAGCTTCGCGACTCTGGACGACGGACATCGCGCACTCACGGTGGCGAACCGGGGCTCGACGGAGGTGGATGCGGTGCCGGAAGCCGACGGCACCACGTCCCTGGCCATCACACTGCTTCGGGCGGTCGGATGGCTCTCTCGGGGGGACCTTCGGCTTCGTCCCGGGGACGCGGGGCCATCGCTCGAGACCGCAGCCGCACAGGTTGCCGGCCCCCACCGCGCAGAGCTCTCCATCCGTCTTCACCCGGTCGGCGAGGTCGAACGCGTCTGTGAGGCGCACCGATTCGCCGTACCGGCTCGGGCGTGGATCGGAGGAGGCCCCGTCGGCGCGCCGCTCGCCGATGGTGCGCGATTGGTCGAGATCGACGACCCCGAAGTGGTGGTGTCCGCCATCGAGCCGCGCCCGGATCGCGGCGCGCTGCTGCGGCTCTGCAACGAGTCGGCGCAGCCGCGCACCGTCACGCTCCGCTGGAATGGATTCGGTGCCCGCGCACTCGAGCCCGTCGACCTGATGGAACGGACGGTACGAGAGCGTTCGGTCAGCACGGACAAGACGGGTGCGACCCTCTCCCTGCGACCGTGGGGGATCGCCACTCTCCGCGTCTGCTGAAGCTGCACCGGTGCCGCCCACTCGGTGCCGGCGATCTGCGGTCGGGCTGCCGTCGACCTGCGCGGGAAAGGGGCCAGAACGCCTCTCGGTGAGCCCTCTCTCCGAGCCGCAAGAGATTTCCCATCTTTCCGTTACGACGGGCGGATTTCGGGTTCCGCTGGCACTGCAAGCTTCTCTCGCTTCCAGAGGGCCTCTCGTCGGCAAAGAAACGCCCTTCCAGGCCGATGAGTCCGGAGCACCGGTTTCTCCCGGAATCGGGACTGGTGCAGATCGCGGGAACCGTATCCGCGGAGGGCGTCAGGCCAGGTGGGACGAGCGCACGGCATCGCAGCGGGGGTCACGCTCGGGCTCTGGCTCGCTTGGCTCCCGCAGCTCGCCTCCGGGCAGGAGGGGCTTCCCAGGATCTGGTCTGCTCCGAGAGGGGATCTCGTTCCCGCGCCCGCCACCGCGCTCTACACGCTCAAGGGCCGGGGCGAGGGGGCCGGGCGCTGGCACGCCGACCACCAATCCCTCGGAATCGTCGATCCCACCCTGCTGGGCGAGGACCTCTCCGGCATTTGCGCACAGGTCGACACCCGAAAGGATCTCGAGGTCTCCGAATTGCATCCTCAGAGCTTCGATTCGGAGCGTCGGCACGTTTTCCTGGTTCGGATTACCCGCGGGAAAACTTGAGGAGAACTGGAGGAATCCGGCCGGAGATGCACACGAGGCGCGTGCCCCGGGGGTTCCTCCCCTCTGCCCTGGCAATCATGGACCCCGAAAAACCTGGTGGTTTCTTTGTCAGAAAACCCTAAAGGAGCGTAGACTCTTGTCCATGAGTTGACTGGTAGGGGTTGCGTTGGACCCCGGGCGGTGTGTGCGATGGGTGATGTGAGCACGCCGATTCGGGGAGTTGGGAGGGGCGCATGAAGCTGCTCATCGAGGCCATTGTTCAGTCGTTGGTGGACAAGCCGGAGGAGGTCCAGATCAAGGAGGTCATTGGGGACCACGCACACGTACTCGAACTCAGGGTTGCGAAGGAAGACCTCGGCAAGGTAATCGGGAAGGGAGGAGCCCACGCGTCGGCGATCCGTACCCTCATGGCGGCCGCCAGCGGAAAGGAGAAGAAGCGCTACATCCTCGAGATCATCGAGTACTAGCGCCTCCCCCCATAGCCCGTCGAGCAGTGCGAGCGCGCCAGACCCAGGCCGGAGCGCGAGAGAGGATTCGCTCGTCTCTATTGCCATCGTTGAGACGTTTCCGGCTCTTCTCGCATGCCGCGATGTGCGCGCGCTGCTCCTCTGACCTTTCACCCGGCCTTCCCGTACGGCACGCCTACGGCGTGCCTCGGTCCCCGAAGGCGTAGCAGTGCTATGACAAGGGGACCGCAACGCAGCCAGCGGCGATGGATCGGCGTCGGGACGAGTTGTCCCACTCTTGGGTCAGGCTCCTAGTGCTCGGTGCGCGCAAAGACCCCCGCGGACTTCATCCTGGTGAACGGATTCGCGAAGAATTCGAGGAGGCCGAGCGTCTCCCGCCAGCTCGGCCGCTGAGTCACGGTCCTGTAACTCGGGTTACCATTTCGTGCTTGTGGGGAGTTTGCCACAGTAAGGAGTTTCCTCTCGATTGGCTTTCACCTCGAGGGCTTGGAGAATCTGTTGCCGGTCGTGACAGTCGGCACGCGGTTTGCCTCTCATGAAGACGGAGACCGTGAGTCTTGTCACGGAACGCTTCCGGGGAGGCGAGGTTTGACGTGAAAGTGTCATTCACTGTGGAAGAGCACTACCGGCGGGGCAAGGAATTGCTGAGGGATGGGAAGGATCGCGAAGCCTTCGAGCACTTTTGCACCTCACACAACCTCGACCTGGCAAATCCCCGCTACCGCTCCTATTACGGCCTTGGACTGGCCCTCGTCGAGCGGCGTTTCGACCGTGCCCTCGAGCTCTGCCGCTCCGCGGCCAAGGAGGAGTTCTTCAATCCTGACCTCTACCATAATCTCGCGCGGGTTCACCTGGCCTTCGGGTTCAAGGCCGAGGCGATTCGCTATTTGCGGCGAGGGCTGATGATCGATCCCGGAAACTCGCCGATGTTGGACGATCTGTGCCATCTGGGAGTGAGGCAGCAGCCGGTCCTGACCTTCCTGCCGCGCCGACATCCGATGAATCGCTTGCTGGGCCGCTGCCGGAGCTGGTGGGGCGAGAACGAGGCAGCCAGCCCCGTCCATCGCCTGGCCTCCTAGGAGTCTGACCTTCTTTTCCCATCGCAGGCCAGAATCCTCGCCCGAGCCACACGCTTGACGGGAGGGCGGTCAAACAGTATTGATCCCGCCGCTCGATTCACCTCCAATCGGCGAGGAAAGCGGCTTTCGTGGGCAGCGTGATCAAGAAGCGGCGCAAGAAGATGCGCAAGCACAAGAAGAAGAAGCTGCTCAAGCGCGCGCGGCACAAGCGCAAGCGCTAGCCTGCAGTTCTCACCGGGTCGCGACATCCCGCGAGACCCTGGGTCCTTGGTGGATCTGCTCCTCTCCTCGGTGTTCGGCTTCTCTTCGGAACGTGGGCCGCAAACGAGGTTTGCGCTTGCCCTTTCTGAACTCCGCTCGGCTTCGCCTCGCTGCGCGCACGGCTCGCCCAGAGCTCGCCGCGCCTGCGTTGAAGTCGGATTCCAGAGGGTTGGGATCTGTGCTTCGGGGGGAAACTGGTGGGTCGGCCGCAGCTTGGTCTTACATGACTTTGTTTTTCTTGCACTTCTCTCTTGACGGAGGTAAAAAGACACTGTTAGCTTCATTCGCAACTGTGGCTCTACTTCCGCGAATTGCGGCGGTAAGGAGGCACAAAGCCTTCAAGTCGCCGGTTCCGGGCTCCGATAGGGGCGGGAGCCACCAATAGGGGGGTGACCCAAGAATGGCAGCTCGTAAGAAGGCGACTCGCAAGAAGGCCAGGCGCAAGAAGGCGACTCGCAAGAAGGCGACTCGCAAGAAGGCCAGGCGCAAGAAGGCGACTCGCAAGAAGGCGACTCGCAAGAAGGCGACTCGCAAGAAGGCCAGGCGCAAGAAGGCGACTCGCAAGAAGGCGACTCGCAAGAAGGCGACTCGCAAGAAGGCGACCCGCAAGAAGGGCGCACGGAAGAAGGCAAGGCGGAAGAAGGCCTCCTGAGGGGGATCTGCTCCATTTCAGCCTAGGTCTTCGGACCCCGGCCGGCTCCGCCGGCCGGGGTTTCCTTCTTCCGGGGCGTGGCCTAGGCTTCTTTTCCTTCCAATCATCTACCTATCGATCTAAGCCGAGAGGATCCGATGGCGCGAATCACAATCGAGGACTGCACCCGGAAAGTTGCGAACCGCTTCCATCTGGTTCAAATGGCTTCCATCCGGGCCAAGCAACTCAAGAAGGGCGCCCGGTCCCTGGTCGAGACCGAGGACAACAAGGAGGTCGTGACGGCTCTGCGTGAGATCGCCGCTGGCTACATCAACCCCGACCACGGCGATGACGAGGAGGCCGAAGCGGAAGAGTAATCAGCTCGCGAGGCGGATCAGCGCGCGGGTGCCCCAGGGGGACCTCTCAGCCGACGACCTCCACTGGGACGTGAAAGGTCACGATGGTCCCCTGGCCCACCTCGCTGGAGAGAGACATCTCCCCATCCAGCAGGTTGAGCAGGTCGCGGACCAGCGCGAGCCCCAGGCCCGCGCCGCGGTACTTGTTCGATGACAGCGAGTCGACCTGGTAGAACTCGTCGAAGATGAACTGCTGATCATCGGAGCAGATGCCGATTCCGCTGTCGCGAATCTCGCAGCTCAAACGGTCTCCCTGGACCTCGACGCCGATCTCGATGGCTCCATGAGCCGTGAACTTGGCGGCGTTGTCGAGGAGCAGGAACAGGATCTGGTTCAGCTTGGCCAGGTCGGCCCGGATCTTGGGTAGCGGCTCGGTGATCTTCTTCTCGATCGAAACCGGCTTGTCCCCCAGCGTGTCCTGAACGCTGAAGATCGCCTCCTCCACCACCTCGCGGAAGTTCAACTCCTGGCTCTCGATCGGGAGTTCGCCCTGCTTGATCCGCCACAGGTCGAGGATGTTCTGCAGGGTTCGAAGGAAGGAGGTTCCGTCGTCTAGCGCGTGGCGAAGGTTCTCTTTCGCGGCCTCGGAGAGGCTCTCGTTTTCACCTGCGAGTACCGAGATGATCGATTCGATGATTGCGTTGAGAGGCGTGCTGAGCTCGCGCGACATCTTCTCGATGAAGTCGTGCTTGAGCTTCTCGACCTTTCCGAGCTTCTCGCTGCTGCGCAGCAGTTCGATATCCTGGGCAAAGAGCGCCTCGGACAGCTTGAGAATCTCGTCGCTTTTCTCTTCCTCGGCGCGATTCTCCCCCTGAGCCTGGGACTCGAGCCTCTCGAGCTTCGAGACGAGCATGCGGTGGTCGAGGCGGAGCCCGATGGATTGTACGAGCGCACGTAGCTCATCGATGGCGCCCTCGCTGATCTCCTCTGGAGGCGCAACGGCCAGGGCACCGTGAACCCGTCCCTCGAAAACGATCGCCGTGACCCACAGACCGCCGTTGCCGCCCTCTCCGAGCGATACTTCCGCTTTCCCGGTCTGGATCTGGCCGCTCTCGATGGCCTCGCGGACCATTGCCTCCACAGCCGATGCGGCGGCCCGCGCCGCCTCCGGGGATGCGAAGCCCGCGGCTGCTCGCAGCTGGGGCGAGCGCTCCGATTCGTTCGCGGCGCAGACGAAGATCAGTGAGAGCCCGCCACCCGCGATCTCGGAAGCGCGAACGCTCCCCGCGCGCAGTGCATTGGCGAGTGTCTCGCTGCGCTCGGCCACTGGAGTGGCTTCTGCCGATTTAACTGATCCCGTGCTCACCGGGGCTCCCACAGCTCAGAATCGTCCGTCCGAATCGATCTCGAACGGTTCCAACGTCTTGCCTCCGTTGCTCTCTTCGTCCGGTGAGTGCCCCTCGAGAGACAGCTTGGTCTGGAAGTCCGCCGGGTTGGAGGCTGCCGAGAGGGCGGTGTCGACGGAGATTTTGTTCGCCTTGAGGAGGTCCAGGAGATGCTGATCGAAGGTCTGCATCTTCTCGGCGCGCCCCCGGCCGATGAAGTCGTTCAACTCGGGTGTCTTGGCGGGATCGCGGATGCACTCCTGAATCGAGCGCGTGTTGCGCAGGACCTCGACAGCGGGAACGCGACCGGTGTCCTTCTTGTTGACCAGCAGACGGAGCGACACGATTGCCCGGACGTTGTCCGCCAGGCGGGCGCGGACGCTCAACTGCTCCTCCGTAGGGAAGAACGAGACCAGCCGGTTGATGGTCGACGCCACATCGGAGGTGTGGATGGTGGAGAAGACCAGGTGTCCCGTTTCCGCCGCCTTGAGCGAGGTGTCCACGGTCTCGAGGTCGCGCATCTCGCCGACCATGATCACATCGGGATCCTGGCGCAGGGCCGCCCGCAGTGCGGCCGGGAAGGACTCGGTGTCGGTTCCGATCTCTCGCTGGGTGATGATGCACTTGTCGTGGGTGAAGACGAATTCGATCGGATCCTCGATGGTGATGATCTTCGCCTTTCGGCTCTGGTTGACCTCGTTCATCATCGCGGCCAGGGTCGTCGACTTGCCCATGCCCGTCGCGCCGGTCACCAGGACGTAGCCGCGGCGGAGAGTGGAGATGTCCCGGAGCACTCCCGGAAGATTCAGCTCCTCGAGACTCTGGATCTGAAGGGGGATCACCCGCAGTACGATGTTGAAAAAACGCCTCTGGCGGGAAATGTTGACGCGAAAGCGCCCCTCACCGGGAAGCTCGAAGGCGAGGTCGAGTTCGTTGAAGTCCATGTCCTGGCCGCGCGAATCATCTTCCAGGAGCATGCGCGTGATCTCTTCCGTGTCCTCGGGTGCGAGCACCTTGTAACGAAGCTCGACGAGGTTCCCGTTGAACCGGTAGAGGGGCAGGTTTCCCACCTGGAAGTGGATGTCCGACGCTCCCTTCTCGATTCCGAGACGGAGCAGGCGATTGAGCTTCTCGCGTTCCATCTACCGATTGCCTCCAGTCGGACAGACCGCGTTACAGGGACCATGTACCTCGCATGCCGTATCGGCTTTTCCCATGGGCTCTTGACTCCGATTCGCTCCCGATCGGCCTGAGGGCTGCTCGGCTATAGTCCCGCGGAGAACCCCATCCCGGGAAACGAGTGGGGGGAGGGAGACGGTGGATTACCGGGTGCTGGCGGTCGCCCTTCTGCCCCTCCTCGCCGGGGCGCCAGCCTCGTCCCAGGAGCCGGTGACTCCGGAGACCTCCAGGGCGGCTGCTCCGCAGGTGGACCTGGACCAGCTGCTCAAGCTGCCGTCCACGCTCGATTACTCAGTGGAGAAGCGCGGGGGTCTCACCCCAGGGGAGTGGCGCATCCGCTTTCAGGCGCTCCGCGCCGCCCTTGCAGGCGAGCGGGAGGCACTCGAGCTCGCCGAATCGGAGCTGGAGCGCATCGCTGGCTCCGCGGACGCCTGGCAGGTCGGTCCCCCCGTGCCCGGGATGACGGGAGGGTCGTCCGACGCCCCTCTCGACTTCAGGATCCGCCGGGTCATCAACCGGCATCGCAATGAAATCGATCGACTGGAGCGACAGCTCCGGGAGCTCGAGGTCGAGGCGAACCTGGCGATGGTCCCGGAGGACTGGTGGCACTAGCCCATCCGATCGACTCACACTTGGCGTGGGCGAAGTGCGGTTTGGCCTCCGTTTCGGAAGCCCTGTCCCCCGCCTTCAGCGGCTTCGCCGAGGTGCGCTTGCGCTACGTCCTTTCGTCGATCCACTTGCGGGCGCTGGAGAGGAAGAGGAATGCCGGCAGTGCGAGGCCGGCGGTCAGGGCGAAGTAGTGTCCGTAGCCCATCCACTCGACCGCTCTTCCCGAGGCTGCGCCCGCGAAGGTACCGGGCAGCGCGTAGAGCCCGGTCAGTGCGGCGTACTGGACCGCCGCGTGCTTGCGGTCGCAGATGTTCATCAGGAAGGAGAGGAAGCCGGCGCCGGCGAGACCGCTGCAGAACGACTCCAACAGCGAGGCGGTGTAGATTCCCGTCCGGCCGCTTCCCGGTAGCCAGGCGGCGCCGGCGTAGCCGAGATTCGAGGCCAGGGCGAGAATGCCGACGATGATGAGCGCACGTCCGATTCCGAGACGCGCCACGATCCAGCCTCCGACTGCCGCCCCGCCCATGGTGGCGATGGCGCCGAGGGCGGTGGAAACGAGCGCCATCTCTTCGTGCGAGAATCCTCGATCCACCCAGAAGGGCCTCAGCATCGGCGCCATCCCGAGGTCGCCCACGCGGTAGAGCAGCACGAAGCAGAGCACCAGCCCCACGCCGCCGCGCCCCTTCCAGCTGTGGAACGCGCCGCGCATGTTGTGCCGCGCCTCGAGAGGCACCTCGATCCGGGGACACGAGAAGACGCCGGCGGCCATCACCGCCATCAGCGCCGCGGCGACACCGAAGGTGGCGGTCCAGCCGATGCGGTTCGGCAGCAGCAAGAGCCCCCCGCCCGCCGCGATCAGTCCGATCCGGTAGGCGATGAGGCGCGCGCTGTTCGCAGGTCCTTCTTCGCCGTGCTCCACGATTCCGATCGTGTATGCGTCGATGGCGATGTCCTGGGTCGCGGAGGCGACGCAGAAGACGATCAGCACCGTCCAGAAGAGCCTGTCGATCTGCCCCAGGTCGAGGCCGGGGAGAAACAGGAGGGATACCGCCATCGCGCACAGGGCCGCGGCGATCCACTGCCTGCGCTCGCCGAAGCGATCGATCAGGGGGGACCAGAGGAACTTGATCGACCAGGCCAGATACAGGCCGCTCACCGCGCCGATGGTTGCGAGGGAAACGCCGTGGTCCCGGAAGTAGACGGGCCACAGGTCGCGAAAGATCCCCATCGGGGCGCCTTCGATCACGTAGACGCCGGCGATGATCAGGAGCTTCTTTTGGAGACCCACCTCTCAACCCCCCCCCGAGAGGT
>Ga0255055_10001558_pt1 | contig 16611 bp, 9 predicted proteins | sample JV7_2_27_MG_FD_188633 | JGI IMG/M metagenome (GOLD analysis project Ga0255055, IMG submission 188633) | Seawater microbial communities from Jervis Inlet, British Columbia, Canada - JV7_2_27 | ecosystem: Environmental > Aquatic > Marine > Inlet | place: Canada: British Columbia | collected... | reverse complement strand
CATCGAGGGGAGGGTTGGTGTATTTCCCCACGGCTCTGCAAAGCATCCGTACAGCGGAGATGCTGCTCAACGTATCGGGCACCAACTACTACTTCGACTTCAACGTTATCGCCTCGGAGCCTGGCATTGCCTACAACATCGGGCCCAACGAGATCATCTCTATCGCCAACATCACCTCTGCGGCTCGGGTCACCAACCTGAGGAGGTTCCGCAAGGGTGAGGATGAGGAAACGGCAGAGGAGTACGTGGGGCGACTAGAGGCTACTCTGGGTGAGAAGTCGATGGTGGCCATCCGTGGTATTGCCGCCAAGCTCCTCGAGGGCTTCCCGGAGATCAATCGGCTGAACGTGATTGGCAACGGCGACCCAGAGATGCGCCGGGACATCATCACCGGTGGTGGGCTGGGTGATGTAATCGCCTCTGGCAACACCGGTGTGACCATCTCGGATGGAGAGGGAAATATCAACACCCGGAGGTTCTACACCACGGAGGCGGACTTCAGTGCCATCGTTGGGGATGCCACCAACCTGGTGCTGACGGTCTTTGGAGCTTTCGGAGTAGTAGTGTCATCGATGGACCTCGACGTTCTACGCGTCCCGGAGATGAACACCGTCGACACAGTAGAACAGGAGTTCCTGGTGGGTATGACGGGCTTGTCATGGTCCGTCCGCCGGCGTGAGCTCACACTCAGTGGCATACCGGGAGGGATTCTGTTCCCGGACAATCCCAACGGCACGGTGAGCATCCTCGAGGATGAGGTGCATGTGGGCGGGATGTACGACGTTTACACCCGTACTACTGACTTCGATGACTCGTCGTTGAGCTTGAGCAACCTAACTGATGACGACCCGTTGCTCAGCGGCACGAAGGCTTCTGCTCCGATTATACCTGCAGCTCCGACGATAGTTCTTGGGGATTACAAGATCGGCATTGACTACCTCGAGGGAGACGAAGTCTGGCAGATGTTAGAGGAGGCCGCGTATCGTGGCTACACACTTCAACTGCAGGGGCCAAGCACGGCCGCTGGAACCTACCGCATCACGTGGGTGACTCATGATGCGGTCCTAGGTGTTCGCATTGCCACAATTCCTGCGCTGACGATGTATGACGCGGTGGAGGTGCGGTGGAAGCTGTTCGACGAGCTCAACATCAGCTTGACCGAGCCCAAAGAGACCAAGCTCAGTGGTACCGACTTGGTTACTACTCAGGGTTCAGATGAGGTGACTACTGCAGCTGGTCTCAACTTCGACGAGTATGGTGTAGCGACTGGGGACGTTCTCCGTTTGTTGGATGGAGTGGATGCCGGGGACTACGGCATCATCTCTGACCCTCTTCTACCGGCCTACGACCGACTTCAGATTGACACACCCTTCCCGCACTCATTGGGGTCGTCGAACTACGAAATCTACCGACCGGCTGGCAGTGGTATGCAGCTGCCTCTGGTACGCATCCGTTCCATCGAACTCGTAGATTCTTCCAGTCAGCCTCAGGGTTCCATCATCCCCTACGCCAAGCCGGTGGATGTACAGAGCCGGTCTTTCCAGAATCCAGCGCGTGGAGTGAAGCATGAGTACAGTGATGTGCGCTTGGGTTTGGTGAGTGCAGAAATTAACGCCTCTGGTGAGTTTGCAGTAGTCACTACCGATGACCTCTGGATGAAAGTTGGCGGAACTCCTGGTGGTGTCACATATCATCTGACCAACTTCATCAGCACGAACAACCCTACACTAGATGAGATCATCGATGACTTGAATGCTGCGCTGCTATCGTTGGGTTATGCGGCGATGGTCATCAAGGTCAACAACCGTAGGTTTGGCATACGACCGGCAGGGAGCGACGGATACGTTTCCGCCTATGCTGGCTCAGCAAAGAACGTCCTGTTTGGAGAGTACACTCGTAGTACTGCAGATGTACGCTCGGCGGATGCAGAAGCAGATGGGGGATGGGCAAATTTGGACCCAGCTATAGATGCCGTTACAGGATTGGATGTCCTGGAAGTTGTAGACGGGAAGAACGCGGGCTTTTACGCTTCTCCGTTCTACTTCTACGCGTCGGGTGCGCTCATTCACGCTGAAGATCTTGATGCTCTTGAAGGTGGTGAAGCCACCTACTTTATGCCAGAGGCAAACAGGAATGTTCGTATTGGTGCCAGGTCTCTAGGTTCAGTACGCGTTTACTTCTTGGAGCCGACCTCCTTCGAGGTAGACGGTGACACTCTTTTCTCGTTGGACATGGAGGAGCTGGGCATCGTCAACTTCGTGCCCGACCCTACCCTCTGGCATCAGCAGATTCCTACCTTGCCGGATGGCGATATGCCGATGGATGGGACATCGGTTGACGGTGCATCTTTGTTCACATCGTCCTCCCAGGACTTCCTGCTCTCGGGAATCAATATTGGGGATGAGCTCATCATCGAGATGATGCCAATTCGTGGCACCAAGGAGCTCACTACCGATCCTGTTGTTGCCCTGGTTGGTAAGACCTTCATCTTCTCCATCAATAACGGTACGGACAAGGTTGTGACCTTCGTGAGGGATGATGCCTCGCTCAACCCGAATGAGGTGAGCAAGGCTGGGGTACCTGAGCAAATCAACGCTGCAGCTGGTGTGGAGGTGGCCTCAATCGACACCGAAAACCGGTTGAAGTTCACCACCGAGTACCCCTTTATTGTACGGAGGGATGGTACAGCCAACGACGACTTGCTGGATGAGGTAGATGGGTACACCCCGGTAATGAAGTTCAGTGATGCCGACCGTAGTAATGAGTCTCCACATGCAGGTGAGTACACCGTCAGTGCTGTAGGCACCATCACACTTACGGTATCTGGTACTTTCCCAAACGTCGCAGAGTGGGGAAACCCAGTCGAACAGACCTTCAGGGTACGCAGAGTTGGTGTACAGCGCATCAGTACCACTGAGATGGCGGAGAATCAGGCAGAGGCGGGCCTCTACTACTTTGACGTGGAGCTCATCAGTGAGGGTGCAGGGGACTTCTGGAACATCGATTCAGGTCAACAGCTCATGGTGGCAGGGTACCGTTCCGATGGGTGGTATCTGACGACGGAGGATGAGAACCTCACCTTCTCTGAGGTGGAGGAGCCATCCTTGGTCATCTCCAGGAGCATCCTCGAGCCTGGAGTAGAGGATGACCCACAGAACGCCACGCAGATTACCGGGCAGAACATTCAGATTGAGTACGACCGGTCCACAACTGTGGGCTTGGTTCAGAGCTTCGCCTCCTCGGAGGTGGAACGCGTGGTGTGCTCCAACCCACTGAGCCGGCATCTGTTGCCACACTTCGTGAGGTTCGACATGACCTACACGGGTGGCTCGAGGGAGAGCGTGGTCATCCCAGAGGTGGAGAAGTACATTCGGGAGCTCTTCCCAGTGGACTCCTTGGACTCGAGCGACATCCAGAAGCGTGCCACCGACCGTGGGGCCACCTACGTGGTGAACCCCATCGACCTCATTGCCATCGTTCACAATGTGGACCGTAGCGTGTGGGCACAACGGTCTCAGGACCGTTTGAGCACTGGGCGCTTGTCGGCCTTCATCCCCGACCGGTTGAACATCATGAGGAACGTGACATGAGCTCAGCGGTGATTCATATGTGGGAGGATCTCATCTGGAAGGATGAGGCCCTCTCCAATCTCGATGATGATCCCGGTGTGGGGGTTGAGGAGCAGCCCGCATTGAGCACAGCGGAGCATTGCTCGGGGCATGGCCTCGCCCTCCACGAACGTTACACCTCGACCTGCCCCAGCACTCGACAGGAATTCCTTATTCATGGTGGTACAGCTGCAGCTTGGGCAAGTGAACTGTCGGTAGAAAGCCTCTTGCGCTCGATGTGCAGGAGCGAGCTCGTCCTTGTACCCCTCGATGGCCTTCAGGAGGAGCTCCGGGTCCATCTCTTTGAACACAGGCACAAGTAGAGGTTAGCAGAATGGCTGCCATTGCACTCCTGAAATTCGAGCAGACAACACCCTCAGCCATTGTAGGTGATGGAAAAGCTCTGGTTGTAGCTCCTGGCAATCCAGTCTCCGTCAAGAACAGCACCGAGGGAGGCGGGAGCAACATCGCCTCATGGCGCATCGAGCTGTTGTACGGCGTGCCTGGCTCTCCTGATGAGAAGGACCCCGGGGTACCTGGGCTGCTGAGCCAGAATGCCGCTAGCGATACTCCTCTGCACATCTTCACGCCTAACGTTGGCTTCTACGGCTGCTACCGCTTCAAGATCACGGTTTGGGATGGAGCTGGCTACACCGGGCAGTCCAGCGTCGACATCCGCAACATCGCTGTTGCCACACCGAACCTCACCTTCATCTTGCCCCCATACCAAGAGCTCCCCGAGACTCTGTCACTACCTGAAGAGGATGCAGTTGACGGAAGGGAGAACGAGCTCAACTTCGAGATGCCTAGTACTATTGGGCAGCCGTGGGGATGGAGTGGCGACCACGACTCGACACATCGGTTGTGGAATGAAGCCCTCCTGACGATGGATGGGATGCTCACCTCTGGTGGGACGCTGGATTGGAGGGACAGTGTCCTCAGCATGAATGAGGATGACCCTACTGGTAAAGATACTGAGGGCAACCGGTACCTCATCGGCGGAAGTCCAATAGGTGCATGGTCGGGACACGCTTACGAGCTTGTCGAGTACACCGGTGGGATGTGGATTTTCGACCCTCCGAACCCCGGGTACGCCATCTTCGTCGAGGACATCAAGAAGCACTACGTCTACAACGGTGTTAATTGGGTGTTGTTCGGTACCGGTGCCGGTCTGGTGGGTCCATCTGTAGGGGAAGAGGGGCAAGTCTGCTTCTCCGACAACACTCCGAAGCAAGCATACGCCAACGGCGTGAAGGTGTTGAACATCGGGGGGACGGAAGAAGGGCTGGAGCTTTCCACTATCACCTCACCATCAGGGACGGACCTGGATATTCAAGTTGCGGGCACCCCTGTCCTGCTGCTTGGTAGTGACATAGTCACTAGTATGGGTGGTGTAATACCTGGCTGGGTTCTGTCATATTCAGCGGGCGGTGAAGCCGAATGGGCTCTACCTTCTTCTGGTGGTGTCACAGGGCTCTACTCGGGCTTCCCTGAAGATGTTGGTACGTCTGCTGTGGGAGCCTCCACGGAGGCTTCTCCTGGAAACCACGTACACGGGCACGGGGACCAGCTAGGCGGTACGCTGCACGACGACGCCATCGCAGGCAGCCCGGGGACTTCTGGATTCATCAGTGGTGTAGACCAGCAGAAGCTGGACACCTACACGACTGGTACGAACTACCAGCTCGCCTATTGGAACGTGGGGCTGTTGAACTACACGAGCGGCATCAACGTCTTGAATCCTGGTGGTGGTGCTGAAGACGGTCTATCGCTAGCACGGATTCAAGGGTCAATAGCAGGCGTAGACAGCTTGGTTCTGGCCTCTGTTGCTGGGGACGATTCGTATGCTGTGGTGATCGAGTCGAACACCGTTGAGGTAGCGCGGTTTGACAACGATGCCAGCCCGCGCATGGCGTTGCCTGCTGGTGGCAAGATCAGTGGTGATTTCGGTGGCACGAATGAAGCGGTGTTCATTGACGTGTTTGATGCTTCCACCTTTGATATTGGCCCGAAGAACGCTTCGGTGGTCAACGTCCGTTGGTTCTCCGGCAATCAGACCATGCTGAGTTTGAACTCGGCTAGTGGGGTCATGAGTTGTACCGGTGTCACCGCTTTGGCTTGGAGTTCTATCGTTACAACGAGTCCCTGGATTGGGCACGGCCAGACATCAGCCGGTGCTGCGGTAGCTCATCTGACGCTCGAGGCACAGACTTCGAGTGTCGGAGATGGTGCTGATCTGAAACTTTTGGCTGGAGGCTCTGGGCCCGCTAGTGTTTCCGGTAGTGTCCTTCTTCAAGTAGCTCTTGACGCTAGTACGTCTCATGAAACTGTGGTTGAGGTAGACTACTCTAACGGATTGGTCATCCATGAGCCTGGTGGGTCAGATACGATCTCGATCAAGCATGACGGAAACAACGCTCTATTCGAGACAGATGATGGGAGTATCTACAGCAAGGTGCCAAGTGGCGAGTGGCATCTCTGGCAGGTAACAAGCTTCTCTGGGTTTCAGGGTGACGTCGTAGCACGGGTGAATGTCGATGACTTCGACATCTACGTTCCCTATCTCTCCTTGGACAGCAATGGCACCACTCAAGGCAGGATTCGTTTCTACGAGCAGAACGCTCCGGCTGGCAACTCGATGTCCATCCAAGCAGCTCCAGCGATGGGCAGCGATTACGTTCTGATGCTGCCGACCACGAATGGGTCTAGTGGGCAAGCCTTGGTAACTGATGGGAGCAACCCGGCTCAGTTGTCGTGGTTCGCTCTTGCGGTTGGGGATGTAGTTGGCCCGGCAGGGGGAACTGCTGACGGTAACATCGCCGTGTACGACGATACTACCGGCAAGCTGCTCAGAAACAGCACAGTCAACATCAACGGCTCCAACATTATGGACGGCGTGAGCCGGTTCGACTTCTCCGGTGCAACAACGTCTGGCGGAGACCTCAACTTACCTGACAATGGGTCAATCTACTCATACGGGAGTACTGCGTTCCGTAGAGTAGCGGAGGTGTCAGGCACCGACCTGTACCTTGGCAGCGACAGCGGAGCGACAGGACTTGTAGTAAACACGTACATCGAAGCCCAGACGCAAGTAGTCTTGAACCAAGGCGGATTCCCACGGTTAACGGTAAATGCAACAGAGCTGTCTACTGAGAACAACATCCACCTGGAGAATTGGGCTCAGGTTAGGTTCTATGAACTTGATCCTGGTACCAACTACGTTGCGCTACGGGCACCATCCTCGTTGGGTGCTGACTACATTTACGCCCTTCCGAGCAGCTTCGGCACTAGCGGTCAGGTTCTACGGACAGATGGGGCTGGAGGACTGACTTGGGTGAACAACCCTGCTGGTGATGTGGTCGGTCCTGCGAGCAGCACGCTGAATGCGATCCCCAAGTTCAATGATTTGACTGGGAAGCTGCTTGCGAATACTGCCCTCCAGATTGACTCTTCTGACAACCTGGACATGAACGGCCACAACATCGATGTGGCCGGCGGCAACATCGACAACGCGGCTTGGTTTGGGTCTAACGATTCTCACGCTACTACAGGAGCAATCCGCCTTGGTGATACAGCTGGTGACGGAATCTGGTTCCGTAGCGGTGCTGTTGACCGTCGTGGCATGTACTACGATGCAGGTCTCATCATTGGAGGTTCTACTACTGAGGGCATAGACGATATAGAGCTACAGGCGAACGACGAGATCCTGTTCAGAATTGGAACCCCGGTTGCCACACGCGCCATCATGGACGACACGGGCTTCCAGATTCGTGCTGGTAGAGAGCTGAGGCTGTATGAAGACGGTGATGTCTACTATGTAGGTATCCAAGCGAACGATGCTCAGAGTTCTCCATCATGGACGCTTACTCTTCCGCTGGATGACGGAGATAGCGGCCAGCATCTTACAACAGATGGATCTGGCGTATGTAGTTGGACAGACCCATTCCAGGGCTCACTAGGCGCTGGTATTCTTCAGTTGTTCGCGCCGGAGCTTGGTGAAGCTATCGATCAAATAACCAATACTGAGATGAGAGGCGGTCTGATCATTCCTGCAGCGGATGTGACGATCACCACAGCGCACATCAGCGTACAGCAGCTGGATGCTGGAGATACTGTACAGATCGGTATCTACGATGAAGATGGCAATCGGGTTGGGGGTGTAGCTTCTCCAAGCATCGCCTCTGTTGGTTACAAGTCAGCCTCATTTTCAGGAGGCGACCCGTCTCTTAGCGCAGGCACAGTTTACTACGTGATGATGACGCTATCGAGTGCGACCAGCGACGCGAGATTCATCAATCGGACCACCAATATTGGTTACAACGAGGAGCCTTACGGCACCACGTCTGGGACGGTATCGACAGCCGGGCAGGCGCCGAGTTCGACAACGCTTTCATCGACCCCTCAGACGATCCCTTGGATCGCGCTATCTACAGCTTAGGAGCATCATGTACTTCGGAGCTGTAGCCCTGGATGTAGTAAACGGTCGCAAACTGTTACCAGGTGGTGTACTCCTCAACCAGGCTCGGCTGGAGCCTCAACGCCAGGAGTGCAGACTATGACCGAGAAGAAGATCAAACTGCGTCGTATCCGTGTCCCCTCCGAGGAGATCAGGATTCCCATGATTGCTGGAAGGCCCGATGGGCCCAAGCAGATCTACCCGTTCGGATTCTTCATGGAGTGGCTACTGAATATCGCACCCATGCTCAACAAGAGTCAGCAGGGAGGAAGATGGGCGTCCAACATCGACCATGCGTACCGGGAGCGGAAGAGTGATGGAGAGGGAGAGTACTTTGACCTCGAGCAGGCGCCGCAGCCTCAGTGGCCCGCTCTGGCTCAGGGAGCAAAGGACCCGGGACAGATCTACCCCATTCCTTCTCGCTACCTGGGGCCTTACCTCGATGCAATCACCGAGGCCGAGGAAGTAGAATCAGAGGAAGAGGCGGAGGAGTAGAGAGCTAGATGGCAGGAGGCGGAGGATACGGTGTAGGCCAGCCACCATGGGGTGGCGCCTCCGCGCCTGTTGGCGGCGGTGGGATTGAACACATCCCTACTACGCCTCAGTGGGACATCTTCCGCCTCAACGATCCGGACGTCAGTCGTGTAGGCGACTTCTTCGAGGTCACCTACACTGGGGGAGCGTGGGGGACGGGCTCCCTCATTGGCAAAAGTGGAGGAGCCGAGCTACCGATAGAGCGGGCTATCGACATCGACGTTGCGGTCACGGAGACCTTCACCGCTCTGTACGACGTCTCCTTCACCAGCCTGCCTCCAGACTTCAGCGACCCGGTCAACGAGCACATCTACCTGGGCGTCATGAGCTCCCAGGATTACTCGGCGGGTCTACTCTTCTCCAAGATAGGCATCAAGTACACGGGTGCCGCACATGTGCCAGGGACAGACATCGTCTTCGGGCACGCGTTCACAGACTTGCCGGGTAGTGAAGAGTGGTTCAACGAAGGAGAGCGGACCGTAATCCGTCTGGCTTTGGATGGAGAAATCGGGGTCTTGTACGTTTACATCACCCCAGAGGCGGATGTTGAGACGGAGGGCCACCAGCTCAGGGCTATTCTTCCTGCCATCCCTTCATCCACAGCCACTTTCTCGGTGATAGACCGGGCGCTGGTGGCCATCAGGGGGACAGCTCCGAACTACGTGGAGCTCGAGTTCTGGGAGTACAACCTCTCCAGCAAGCTCCTCATCCCCAACATCGCCCCGGTGGCTTTGGCAGGACCAGACAAGGCCCTGCGCATCTGCTCCATTGCTCAGTTGGATGGTACTGAGAGCTTCGATCCTGAGGGAGAGGACCTCATCTACGACTGGAGGCTCATAGATGCACCTCCTTCGAGCGTACACGTCTTTGAGGCGTTGGATGGATCTGCTGACACTTCACCGACGGGGTTCACCGACACCTACTTCTCTCCCTCGCTGGGAGTAGAGCACGCTACCATCCCCGTACAAGCTGGGGATGTGCTGATGGTGGGTGGACTTGGCTACACCGTGGAGTCTACGGTCGTCAGCCCCTTTGGTGTGGTGGTAGAGGACCCACAGATACCAGTTGCCTCTTCCAATGCCTTCAAGTTGGTGCGGAACGATGGGGTCAATGGAGCTGACACAGCTCACCCCACGTTCTACCCGGACGTGCTTGGAATCTACATCTTCGACCTCAGAGTGAATGATGGACAACTTTGGAGTACTCCCTCTGGCCTCAATCGAGCACGCGTTCTTCTGGACGTACGCCGCTCACCCTTGCCTCGAGGTATCACCCCTCGTGCTGACTTCATCTTCGACCACATCCTCAACTTCTGGAAGATGGTGGAGGACAGGGACAAACTGGGGACCATCTGGTCAGCTCTTGGGCAATGTGTAGCCACTGAGCTCTATACGCTCTGGCAGTACGAGTACAACAAGAGCCTGAGGGACATCCAGCGACAGTTCATCCGACGTTGGCTCCACTACGACCTGATGCTCCCCGAGCCTCTACCTGAGCTCACAAGAGTCAGGTTCATGTGGAGTGGCATCTCGAGTTCTCCAGTGGCTGCAGCTGGCGTGACGGTGGCAGGAAACACCGTTGTAGTCAGCGCACCTCATCTGGAGGAGCCGGTGGAGCTCACGATGACGCTCCCCGGCACGGTACTGCCTGCGGACATTGCGCTAGAGCTCCAGAACCTTCTGAGGGCTGAGGTGGGTGACGACTTCACCGTGACCACCCTTGAGGATTCCGTCACTGGGGACTTCACGCTGCGGGTGGATGCCCCCTACGCCTACACGTTCACCACAGATTCCACCCTGGCCATCTTTAGCTACCCGGTAACGAATACCCTGCCGGCGGGCGCCGCCGGTGCCAGGGAGGGGGCCAGGACGTACAACACCGGTGTCTCATTGGAGGGGCTGGGCATCGTTGAGGACGACTTCATCCGCATTGGGACGGTCCTGTACCGCATCCAGAGCCTCATCACGGATGCCTCCGATCCCTTCGACTACCAGCGGGTTTTGGTCAAGGCCGACCTCCCGGACCCGGATGAGGATGAGGTTGTCCCGACGGATTGGGTCATCCCAGGGTGGGTGTCCTCTGAATTTCTCAACTTTTACGAGGGGTTAGCTGAGTATGGTGACTTGGTCGATATCGAGCTCACGGGCGAGTCGGAGCTGGTGGACCCGGTGTACCAGGTCTCCACTCTGGTGGAGACCACCTCCTATGGTGCCGTGGCGGGCCTGGTGGGCCGCATGGCGCTGGATACAGCAGCTGTAGGCCAACGGACGGTGGGGGTGCTCAACGTCCGTCTGGCCCGGGTGGTGCGCCGGCGGTACATCCCTGTGGATGAGTTGGTGGTGGACGTCCCCACGCTCACTGAGCTCATCGAGATTGGCAATGAAGAGGAGGTGTTGCGGCGGAACGTTGACTTCTTCGTCGAGGAGTTCCGTGGTCAGCCTTGCATCCGGTTCTCTGTTGGGGAGGGGCTGGACCTCGGGGATGTGTGGGAAGGTGTCAGGCCACCTGACCGATTGTGGGCTGAGTACACCTACATCAACAACGAGCCGGTCATCGAGGACAACTTCGGGAGGGTTGTGGGTGTCACCCTCGACCAGTTTGCAGACCTGCCTATCAACTCCGACTACCTCAGCGCGGTTCAAGGCATCTGGTACGCGTACTTCAACGGTCCCACGATGCAGAACCTGCGCATTGGCACGCAGATTCTGTTGGGCCTGCCCTTCGCTGAGGTGGATGGAATCATCGAGGAGATTCGTACTGACTTCCTCTCTCGCAACGCACGTATGCTCATTCGGGACGTCGACACTCAGAGCATTGTTCGTTCCTACTCCTTCCCTCAGATATTGGACATCGAGGACAATCCGGAGACTGGTGTTCCCTACGTAGTAGGAGACATCGTTGACCAGTTTGCTCCGTTGGCCAAGGGTGTGGAGATCATCGACTACGTCGACCACCCGACGTGGTTCGAGGGGCTACTGAATCAGGGCGTCTTCTATGAGGTGCAGAAGTACCACACGTTCTCGGTGCGGGTGGATAGTGATGCCTTTGACCTCAGTGCTCTGTTGTTCGCTCAGCGCTTCATCAGGGCTATCAAGCCAACGTACACGCAGCCACGTTTCATTGTGGCATTCGATGTGTCCGGGGATGGGGATGAGATCGACGTCATAGACAGCATCGACTACAGCGGGAAGCTTCACCTGTTCGACTCCGTCTGTCAGCTCAGGAAGGGGGCCTCCACCTTCTTTGATGAGCCATGGCCGAGTGGAGCGGGATACCCACCGCCGGATGGAGGGAGCTGGCGCAACAAGTTCGACACGGATGATGACCCGTCTACTGCAGCTCCCACGTTCCCTACGGCTGATGCTGATGTAGCTTGGGGCTACGATAAGGAGTACCTCTGTCCGCATGACCATGTAGAGGTGTTGGAGACAGAGTTCTTCTCCGCTGCCTTCACCCCACAATACGACTCCGTTTTCTACTTCGATACTGGTCCCATTGAGAACTTCTCGGCGGATGTGACACCGCCAGGTACCATCCCTGCTGACCCAGGGTGGACGGTTACGCTGGCGGACAACACAGTGGACAACGACGGGGAGCTAGTCTTCATCGCCGTGATGATTCTCGGTGACCCCGGTACTGACCCCACTGCCTACTTCATTGAGGTCGATGTGGATAGTGGTTCTGGGTTTGTCGAGAAGGCGTCCATCGTGTTCACAGATGGAGTGAACACGGAGTTCAACTACACGTTCAGCACGACTATCCCAGTTTTAGCAACGGACTTGGTTCGAGTACGTATCGTTCCAGGTTCGGGTGCCACTAACCCAAATTGGACTAGAGTACTGGTGAGCTTGGACAGTAAGCTGCCAGCGTGGGCCTTTGATGCAGGGCAGACGTACAACGGCACTGGTCCCCTTCCTCTCTTTCCAGGCTCTGCTACCTACGCCAGCCGACGGACGATAGTTGAATGAACAACGTTCTCATCCTCCATCGACGTCACGGTAAGTTGGTAGACTACCGTGAGCTCCACAACGTGTGGGTGGACAACGGGCGGAAGTACCTGGCGAAGATGATTACCGAGACTACCTTCGGTTCTCCTATCAGGGACGACCGTTTGAAGTACTTCGGGGTGGGGATTGGCAGCGTGAACAGGACTGGGATGGTCACCTCGCCTCCTTTCAGCGTTTCCTACCCGGCTGGGTATGACCCATGGTCTACAACAGGGGACGTTTACTGGAAGGACCGTCCTCTGGGCCCGGAGATTCAGACGCTCGAGCTGCCGGTGAGGAAGAGCGGAGGCTCTCTCGGGTATGGTGACCCGCTGTTGTCAGCCACCGACGTGTGGTTGTTTAGCCCACCGGAAGTCTACTTCACTCATCAGACTTCGCAGTCTGTTACTGCCCATGCCTACATCGATGCTTCTACCGATGTAGTGTACTCGCCGTTTACCCAGATGCCTCTTACTGAGGCTGGGTTGTACACCGATGGCGTGCATAATGCCGGCGGAGCTACTCCTTCAGATGTAGCAGTAGACGTGAACAAACCCTATAGCCCTCTGGTTGCCTACGTGAATTTTGATACAATCCTGCTGGACTCCAATAGCACCGTAGAGTTCATCTGGTCCGTGAGGTTCGCCCCGTGAGAATCATCGACGACATTCAAGTCAAGCAGAACGTGTACATCACGGCGCGCGAGCGTGGGAAGATTGTGGCGAGGCGAGAAGGCCACAACATCTTCCTCAATACGGGCCGGGAGTGGTTGGCAACGCTCATCTCCTACGCCAGCTTCAGCCCTGACGTCTTCGAGAATGAGGCACGTGTTCGCTACATGGGGTTCGGTATCGGTGGCTTCAGACAGCTGGCTCTGCCAACGGCTAACGCTTCCCCCATTGGTGGAGCCGGAGACGCTTACCGAGCTAGTTACAGTCAGGCAGGAGCGAACAGTCAAACGGATACTGATCCTACCGTGACGCAGTTGGAGCGCCCAGTACGTGTGACAGGGACGACCAACGACTACCCGACGAACACTGGGGACCGGTGGGTAGAGCAGATTCAAGCGCCGCCATTACATGATCCAGCTACAACTACCACCTTCCGACGGTTGTTTGGTCAGCTCGAGGTCAACTACGCGCCCTACGTCTCGGTGCCGCTATCGGAGATTGGGTTGTTCATCAGCGACGCCAACCCAGAGTTCGCTTTCAATGTACCTGTCGCCTACGACACTTTCGATACTCTCTCCAAGACCTCCGCTTTCGAGCTTGAGGTTATCTGGACGCTCAGCTTCTAGGAGCAAGGCATGCCCTTCCATCGATTCAAGGACGCTACCTACGACATCCTACCTGGGGATACCTACGCCGCTGGAGTAGGGACCATCGGTGGGGTGGCCTACGACCGGGCCAACGTCACTAGTGAAGGTGCTGGAACACCAGCTGATGGTAGTGCGCTAGCAGACATAGCGAAGACTGGCGGAGTCAACCTTGGTACCTACTGGGTAGCTTTCGGAGAGAACGCCACATCGCTATTCACCAACCGTGGATTCAGAGCGGGGTCTGAGAACACGGACATGCTTGACGACATCCTGCGGGAGAACATCCCAGCGTTCACAGATTCAGTGAGCGCTGTATCGACGGGACTCATCTACCACGTTTTGACCGGGGAGGATGTGTTCGTTGGAGGTACTGGGGCGCCGGCGGGACAACCCAACGCGTACCTCTATGCCACTGTGGTGGACGACCAGGGCTCGGCCATCTACAACGCCGGCGCTCGAGTGGAGGTCAACGATATCCAGCCGACTGCTGGAGGGCCTAGTGTTGTTGGTAGCAATGGATACGAGACATCCCCACGCGTCACTTTCAACCTAGCCATCCCAACGGGGACCAACTTCACCATCCTATTCGGGTCTAGGCGGAGCTACGCTCGGATGGTTGAGGAGGCGAACAAGCACGAGACAAACCTCAACCTGGTGGAGCTCCATCGCGCCCTGGCTGAGGCTGCGCACATTCAGTACTCCGGCCTGAACGAGATGTATCGGCGTTCCACCAAGGTCGCTGGTGGTACCAGTGGGGATGCTCTCAGTGCTCTGGTATCACAGGACACGGCCGGGGATGGAGCCGTCATCACCCGGGATGGTCAGGCGCTTACCACGAAGGGTGTGCCTGTAGACCAAGTCACAACTGCTCAGACTGTAGCGACAGGACCAGATCCCTTCTTGGCTCTCATGCGCGGAGAACTCGCTAGCTATACCAGTAGTAGCTTCGTCGGTGACTTCAGTGGGGATATTGGCTACCTGTTCCTGACCTCGCACCGCCATACTGGTAGTGATAGCAACGAGAACAGTTCTCAATCACGACCACTTGCTGCAGTGGCTTCATACAACCCCGTAGACATTACAGGGGCCACTGTTGGCTCGCAGCCGGTGTACACGCGCATTCAAAAAGGAGCCACTGCCATCCTGAACAAGACAGGAGCTTCCGGCAGTGACAGCGTAACGCTTACTGCGACGGACAACGTTTTTCAGGATGGTAGTGGGGACACCGCCATCTTCCTGAAGGCCGATGTTTTGCTGGTCACGTTCCTGTCTGACAATTCGCAGCAGGCGTACATCATTCATACCATCGTTGGTGACGAAGAAGCTACGCTGAGAACATTAGGTGGTAGCACACCAACGTTTGATGATGATGTAGCCGTTACCGTTCAATGGTTCCAGCTGGTTGGTACGTTTGGTGGGAATCCTACTAACGCTGATAGTGTACCAGCGTTCTGTCACATAGTTCCGCACGCTCTCTCTTCTGCGGGAACGACTAGCGTGAATGTTGCCAGACTCATTGCTAGGGAGTCGGGTGACATCATCCTCGCTATTGGGCACCACGAGTTGGATGGTTCTCCAGCCAACGCACTTGTGATACGTGGGGACGGAAGCATGTCGGGTGGGCGTTTGCAGGGGCTCCTTTCCACCAGGCACGATGAAGATGACGACATCGCTACGTCACCAGAGACCAAGTTTTGGGACCCGACGGCAACAGGTGGGTCGGCTCTCAAGGGTGGAACAATCAGTCTACGTTCTACCGCAGGTCCTGGAGCTCAGACGATAAACCTGAGCTGGTCAGTCACTTTGATGACCTACACACCCGAGCTCGGAGATCGGTTGACGCTAATCATCGAGAATGCTGGTGGAGCCACCATCACCATGGGAGGGACGGTTTGGTCCGACATCCAGTTCTCGGGTGGGGACGACAACATCCCCGTCGACGTTGGCTTCGTCGCCAAGTACGAGCTGGTTTACACTTCCATCAGTAGTGGTAACAAGTGGTTGGCTACTAGGACTGCCTACGACCTCTCGCCGTAGCAGCGACTTCAGGAGAAGGAAATGTCAAGGCACTACGAGATCATCATCGATAAGGATGGTACTGGCCTCACCCTGGAGAGTGGCGCCCACATGACAGTTGAGGATGGGGCGGACATAACCCTCAGCGGTACTGGCGCCGAGCTAAACCTCTATGGTGGAGCCAACTTGAATGTGGGTGAGGATGGTGGAGGCGCTACATCTGGGGACGTTTTCTTCCGCAACAGCTCGCTACTGCAGATGTATGGTTCGAGCGTGCTGTCCATGAACAGTGGCACCAGATTCGACCTGTTCAGTACTGCTGGACTGAACGTGAAGGATGGAGCTCATATCGATTTTGATAGTGGCGGTAACGCCACGATTACCGGCTCGCCCCATGTGGCAAGCAGCAGTACGTTGTACATAGACTCAGGTGCTTCCCTTACGGTCGATGGGTCGATCACTGTTAATGGGAGTGCCAGCTTGGACGGGACCGTCACCCTACAAGACGGCAACATCATGTACGTTATCGGGACGCTGAGCACTGCTCTCTTAAACGGGCTCATACTAGTAGTGGAGGATACGAGCATACTCATTGAGGGAGACCTGGACCTAGATGATGTTGGTGGCACGGGGCCAGCTCAGGTGTATCCGAGGTTTGTCTCTGGTGGTACGCCTACACCGCGCATTGTGAGG